>ERZ1106952.397-NODE-397-length-21520-cov-96.342604_pt1 | contig 21520 bp, 21 predicted proteins | sample MGYA00403677_ERZ1106952 | MGnify/ENA primary metagenome ERZ1106952 (study PRJEB35170, sample SAMEA104062415) | human gut metagenome | biome: human gut; feature: human-associated habitat; material: faeces | place: Denmark | collected 2012-05-14 ...
CAATCATTGGAGCAAGTAAAACTGAATAAACGCTTAAAAGGAGGAAAGTTATCGAACAGACTACATAACAACGGGGGATGGCGAGGAAAAAACAACAAATTCAAACTGACTTTGATATTCCCGATTATCAGATAGAATCTCTTGCGAGAGTTCTGTTACCAAAAATCAGGGAGTATCTTCTGTCCGAGCAAGGGCAAAAGGACTATGCCGAATGGAGGGCTGAACGCGCTCAAAGACAATTAAATATCAAAGATTAAGGAAACGTCCCATTGATTATCACGGGATGACCGCTCTGACGGTTTACTGCAATCCGCAAAATAGCATAAGCGGATTGCGTATATGATTTTTTCCATTTATCAGACAGGTTGCGCCGAATATCACAAACCTTGAACAACGGCACGAGGGGCACGCGGAATTCCGCGTGCCCCTCTTTTTTTATGTTCGGAACTTTTCAAATTCCTCAATATAACAAAATAGCCCGAACATTCTTTTTATGACAAAGAAGTTCAAGCTATTAAGACTTGGTGCGGATGACAGGATTTGAACCTGCACGGTTGCCCACCGGATTCTAAGTCCGGCGCGTCTGCCGTTCCGCCACATCCGCATAACGCAAACAGTTTACAATATTTTTCCGAAAAAATCAACTGTTTCGCACGGCGGCGCGGTTAAAACAAAAGGGACGGCAAAAGCGTCCGTCCCTTCCTTTTTAGTTGTTACAGCACGAATTCACGCGGCAGCAGCATCTGCAGCAAAGCGCGTATTGGCGGTTATAGTAATCGGCGTCACAGCAAACGCTGCCGTTTCCGTGCCGCCCGAACCCCGAGCAGGAACGATTGCAGGAATTGCATGTAAAGCATCCGCAGGAATTGTTTCGCGCGTTTCCGCAGCAGGAATTATCCCTTGCATTGCCGCATCCGCAATCGGAATTCGAAAATAATCCGATATCCTGGTTGCAGCCGCAGCCGGAGCGGGCGTTATTGCCGCATCCGTACAACAACAGACAGAGTAAACACATTTCGGTTTTTCCCCTTTGTAGATAATGAGAGATTTCCCTCTCTTTTATATCATATGGCGAAGCGGCCGAAGAATGTGCCGCTCTCCCCGTGAAACGCCGGAAAAATTTGTCTTCCGCAACGGGAATTTTTAGCAGCCGCATTTTCGGCAGAAAATAAAGCGGACATAAATAAAACGGAAAAAAACGGCGCACAATAGGTGCAGGAGGTAAGCAGATGTTCATTGCCAATCTTGTGTCTTATATACTCGTTTTGCTGGGCGCCGTGAATTGGGGACTTTACGGAATTTTCAATTTCAATCTTGTCTCCGCAATTTTCATGGGCGACAGAAGCATCGGCGCGATCATAACGTATGTCATCATTGCGCTTGCGGCGATCTGGCTGATCATCTCTACGGTTTTTGCGAACGGTATTCTCCGTTTTACCAACCACAGAGAAGAGAGGGTATAAAAAATCCGGTCGTCGAAAACCGCTCCGTTCGGGGCGGTTTTTTTATGTTCGATCGGTTAAAATTTTTTCATCTCATTTCTTTCAGTTATTCATTGACAAAAGTCTCGTGCAGGCATATAATATAGATATAAAAATAATTATCGGTAGAAATTATTATCATAGTTGTAATAAAAAAGCGTGACAACTGTCACAAAAAATGACGCGCCATGACAAAAGGAGGCAGTGTATGAGTTTTGTCGAGTTCAAAAATGTGAGCAGATATTATACGATGGGCACGAATGTCATCAAAGCGGCCAACGGCGTCAATTTCCACATCGAGCAGGGGGAGTTCTGCGTGATCGTGGGGCCGAGCGGCGCGGGCAAGACCACCGTTTTGAATATGCTCGGCGGCATGGACAGCGTGACGGAAGGGGAGATCTTCGTCGACGGCGTGAAGATCAGCGACTTCAACGAAAAACAACTGACCGTCTACCGCCGCTACGACGTGGGGTTCGTATTTCAGTTTTACAATCTGATCCAGAATCTTACGGCGGTCGAAAACGTAGAGATCGCGTCGGAGATCTGCAAGGACCCTCTCGATGCCCGTCAGACGCTCATCGACGTGGGGCTTGAACAGCGGCTGGACAATTTTCCCGCACAACTTTCGGGCGGCGAGCAGCAGCGCGTCTCCATCGCGCGGGCGATCGCAAAAAACCCGAAACTGCTCTTGTGCGACGAGCCGACGGGCGCGCTCGACTACGAAACGGGCAAAAACATTCTGAAACTGCTGCACGACGTATGCAGAAACAATCATAAAACGGTCATCGTCATAACGCACAACCAGGCGATCACGCAGATGGCTGACCGCGTCATCCATATCAAAAACGGGCAGGTCTCATCGGAAGAGGTGAACGAAAACCCCGCAGACGTCAGCGTGATCGAATGGTGAATCCTTTGCGGCGTCTGCAAAGAACGGGCCCGTTGCGGAAAGAGCCGGCCTTTTTCGGGAGGAGCAGAGCATGAAGAAATTTACCAAAAACATAGCCAAAGAATTCAAACACAGTTTCGGCAGATTCATTGCGATCATGGCGATCGTGGCGCTCGGCGTCGGTTTTTTGATCGGCGTCATGCAGGCCACGCCCGACATGAAGCGCTCCATGGACATTTATTACAGGGAAAATTCCGCATACGACGCGGATGTCAAGGGCACGCTCGGCCTTACGGAAGCGGATATTTCCGCGATCGGGGCATTAGACGAGGTGGAAAAGGTGACGCCCGTCATTTCGACGGACGCGCTCGTTTCCGTCGGCGGCGCCTCCTCCGTCTCGGGCAGGATCATCGGAAGAAGTTTCGATGACGATTCCCTCAACACCCTCACGCTGGAAGAGGGCAGGTTCCCCGCATCGGACGCTCCCGGCGAGGCGGTCGTGGAAAGATCGAACAAGTATTTCGAAAAGACGGATGTGGGCGACACGATCTCGATCGTCTCTTACGGCGATTACGGGGACGTCTACGCGGTCACGGAATTCACCGTCGTCGGCATCGTCTCGTCGCCCGACTATTATTACCGCGACGCGCGCGAGACCACGAACATCGGTACGGGCGTCGTCGGGTGTGTCCTGTACGTCAATCCGGACGCATACGATATGAGCGGCGGCGTATTCGGCGGCCTCTCCGCGCTCGGGCACGAGGCAAAATATACCGATTGTTATATTGCCCTCAAAGATTCCGAAGATTACGAAATGCTCACCGAGCGGTATAAAAATTTCGTTCTGGATACTTTGCCCGCCGTCGAATCTGTGGGAACGGAGCGCTGTGCCTCCCTCAACGGGATCCTTTCCGCAGCAGGGCTTCCCGTCCGTGCGGAATGGTACGTGCTCGACCGCGCGGAAACCAACGTAAGTTATATCAGTTTTGAAATGAATGCGGAAAAGGTAGAGGATATAGCGGGCATTTTCCCCGTGTTCTTTATCGTCGTCGCCGCGCTCGTGGCGCTCACTTCCATGACGCGCATGGTAGAGGAAGACCGCCTGCAGATCGGCACTTTCAAAGCGCTTGGATACAGCGGCGCGAAGATCGTTTCAAAATATCTGCTCTATTGCTGTCTTGCAAGTTTTATCGGCTGCGTCGCGGGTATCCTGATCGGGTTCAGCCTGCTGCCCACCATTTTCTGGCAGGCGTACGCCACGCTGTACTATCTGCCCCGCCTTTCCCTGCTGTTCAGCCCGTGGTTTGCGGTGGCGGTATTCGCCGTCGCGCTTGCAGGTACTGCGCTGGTCACGCTCCTTGCCTGCCGCGCTTCCCTGAAAGAAAAACCTGCGGCTCTCATGCAGCCCAAAGCGCCAAAACCGGGCAAGCGCATCCTTCTCGAACGCGCGGGCTTTTTCTGGAACCGCCTGAAATTCAAATGGAAAGCGACGGTCCGCAATATATTCCGCTATAAAAGGAACATGATTTTGACCATCGTGTCCGTCATGGGCTGTACGGCGCTCATCCTTACGGGTTTCGGGCTCAACGATTCGGTGCAGGCGGTGACCGATCTGCAATACAATAAGATCATTCTGTACGATACCACCGTAGAATACGCGGGCGAGGTACAGCAGGGCGGCGCGCTGGAAACTCTGCTATCCGATCACGACCATCTGTCCCTGTACGGCGAAAACGGCCAGATCGTGTTCGGTTCGGGCAAAAACGCCGCTTACGAGAGCGTAGATCTGTATCTGGTGGAAGATGCGCAGCAATTCAGGGCGTTCGTGGACTTGCATGAAAGGAAAAAATCTGCTATAATAAATATAGACAATGCGCAGCCCGCGTCGGACGGAGCCTTGCCCGTCGTTCTTGCAGAAAATATTGCCGTCGTCTACGACGTGGAGCAGGGGGATCGGCTGACATATCGGTCGGGGGATACGGAACTTTCCGTTTATGTTTACAGGATCTGCGAAAATTATACGGGCAGTTACGTATATATGCCGAAAACGGCGTACGAAAACGCGGTCGGTACGGTATCCGACAATACATTCTTTATCAAGGCGGGCGTTTCGTCGGACGGGACGGAGGCGCTCGCGGAAGCGCTGTTGGGAGATGACAGCGTAAACTCCGTCGATTTCTCCTGGTCGACGATCGAGACGTTCGAAGGGCTGAATTCTACGATGGGGCTCGTGATCGCGGTCCTGGTCATCAGTGCGGGCGCGCTCGCCGCGATCGTGCTGTATAACCTGACAAATATCAACATCGACGAGCGCCGCCGCGAAATTGCGACTCTGCGCGTACTCGGGTATAAAAAGTACGAAGTGGCGGGATATATATACAGGGAGAGCGCCATTCTGACCATTTTCGGGGCTTTGTTGGGGCTGTTGGTCGGGTTTCTTCTGCACATGTTCATCGTCAGCCGCGTCAACAGCGTCATGATGATGTTCGGGAAAACGATCGGCTGGCTCAGTTATCTTTGGGCGTTTCTGCTGACGATCGCGTTTGCGGCGATCGTATATGCGTTCATGCTCATAAAACTCAACCGCGTCAACATGGCAGAATCGCTCAAATCGAACGAATAGATCCGCAGGATCGGAGGCGGAAAAATGAACAAACAAGAATTGCGTGACGAACTCATGCATCAGTTATGGCGCATGAACAAGATGGATCTCATCGTCAGCCTGCAGGAATTTATCGAGGGAGAGACGGCTACGCTTTCCTTTCTCGGCTCCTGTGCGGGCAGGCAGGTCACGCCTTCTCAGATCAGCGACAATCTTCATATCAGCCGCGCCCGCACGGCGAACATTCTGCGCTCTCTCCGCAGAAAAAAGTTCGTAGAAATGTGCATTCTGGAAGACGACAGGCGGAAAATGTGCGTGTCCCTGACGGAAGCGGGCAAAGCGTTTTTGGAAGAAAAGCGCCGTTTTCTCACCGAATATTTCGATTTATACGTCGAAGTGCTCGGCGAGCAGGACATCAAAGAACTTACGCGGCTTTTGGAAAAGACGGCGGACAGCGAGCGCTTGCTCAAAGAAAATAACCAGATACCGGGGAGGAAACCATGATCGATAACGAATCGGGCGAAGATTACCTGGAGGCGATCCTTCGTCTCTCGTCTGCAAAACAGGACGTGCATTCCGTGGAAGTGGCGCGCGAATTGGGCGTATCCAAACCGGCGGTCACAAAGGCGATGCGCATCTTAACGCAAAAGGGATATGTGCAGATCATAGACAATCATATCCACCTGACGGAGAGCGGGAAAAAGTACGCGGCTTCGGTGTATGAGCGGCACCGTACCCTGACGGATTTTCTCCGCAATCTGGGCGTGAGCGCAGAGGCCGCGGAGACGGACGCCTGCCGCATGGAGCACATCCTCAGCGAAGAGACGTATGCGGCGATCCGCAGGAGCGTCAAGGGCAAATGATTTAGGATTTTTCTTTTTCAGGCAACATGCGGGCGGAGAGCAGAAACGGCCGTCCGGGCGGGTAACTTTTGAAAAATCCGAAAGAATAACATAGTACAAGCAGAAAAAAACATAGACTAAACTACCGCAAATTTTTATCAAAGGGGTTGTTCGGTCTATGTTTTTTGATTTTCTGTACGCCGTGCTCGGCAAACTCACGTTTTTTACGTCCGCCATCGGCGGAAAAAGTTCCTTTCCCAAACCGCTTTCGCAGGAAGAGGAGGCCAAATACCTCAAACTTGCCGCAGCGGGGGATAAGGCGGCGAAAGACGTGCTGGTGCGGCACAATATGCGGCTGGTCGCGCATATCGTCAAAAAATACAACGGTGCCGCCGAAACGGACGACCTGATATCGGTGGGCAGCATCGGGCTCATCAAGGCGATCAACACCTATCAGCCGGGGCGGGGCACGCAACTTGCGACCTATACGGCGAGGTGTATTGAAAACGAGATCCTCATGCTCATCCGCTCCAACAAAAAGCATAAGGGGAACATGTATCTTTTCGACCCCGTCGGCGTGGATAAAGAGGGGAACGAACTCACGCTGATGGATCTGCTTTTTGAAAAGGAAGACGGCGTTTTTCAGGCAGTCGAGTCGGAACTCGTCAAAGAAAAATTCATGAAAGTCCTGCGCGAATGCCTGACCGACCGCGAATACACCGTGCTGTGCCTCCGCTACGGGTTGAAGGGTGGCGCGCCCATGCCGCAGCGAGAGGTGGCGGTCTTTCTGAAGATCTCGCGCTCCTACATATCGCGCATCGAAAAGCGCGCGATCGAAAAAGTGCGCGAATATATCGGCGAAAGCGATTTTTTCGGCTGAGCATGCGGTTGGATGAAAAAGCGGCAAATCGTGAAATGATTTTTCTCAAAACTGTTTACAGGCGGCGTTTTCCGTGTTATAATGTAGTCGAAAGTCAAAGAAAGTCAAACAAGGCGGGAGGTGCGGAATGAATATCTGCGACGAGATAGAAAAATTTCTGCTCGACGCGCTCGGCAACGAAAAGAGCGTGCTCATATCGCGCAACAGCCTCTCCCGCCATTTCGACTGCGCGCCCAGCCAGATCAATTACGTGCTGACCACCCGTTTCGGGGCGGAGCGCGGCTTCGTCACGTCGAGCAAAAGAGGGGGCGGCGGATATATCGAGATCGCGCGCGTAGACGTTGCGGACGGAGACTGCCTGTGCTCCGTTCTCAAAAAGGAGATCGGCGAAGAGTTATCGTTCGGCAAAGCGCGCGGCATCTTCGAAACGCTCTGCGAACGCGGGGAAGTATCGGAGAGAGAAAAGCGCATTCTGCTGTCCGCGCTGACCGATCAGGCGCTCGACTGCCCGCTGATGCTGCGGGACAGGCTTCGCGCAAGGATCGTGCGGGCGGCGCTTTCAGAGATCGCAAGGGAGAAAAAAGAGGGATGAATTGTTCCAACTGCGGCAAAGAGGGAGCCGAACGCCTTGTCAGGAAAGGGGAAGAGGAACTGTATCTTTGCAAAGAATGTTACGAACGCCTGCTCGCCGCAGCGGCGTGCGGGGCAGACGCCGACGAACTGTTTTCCGAACCGCGCTGTCCCGAGTGCGGCTGTACGTACGGCGATTATATGAAGAGCGGCCTTCTCGGCTGCCCCGAATGCTACAGGGTATTCGGCGGAGAACTGATGCCGGAGATCCTCCGCATACAGGGCAAGACGGTGCATACCGGCAAACAGCCGCTCGGCAACGGAAAATTATTCGAACTGACGGAGGAGCGCGAGCGGCTGCGCAAGGAACTTGAACGCGCGATCCGCGAACGCAGGATGTCGGATGCCGAGCGGATTAACCGCGACATACGTGCGATCAGCCGCATCATCCTGCGCGGCGACTTCGGGGAGGCAGACGATCCGCAATGAAACCGATCAGCAATATCGACAGCACCGTCATCTCATCCCGCATCCGCCTCGCGCGCAATCTCGCGGGATTTCCGTTTCCGAACCGCATCTGCGACCTCACGCAGGCGCTCGAGATCATCCGCCTTGTGCACGGCGCGGCAAGCGGCGTGCGCGCTTTCAATCTCTATTATATGAGCGAGATCCTCGAAGGCGTTGCGCTTTCCCTCCGCGACGATCACCTGATCAGCGCGGAACTGATCGCCAATAAAGATTACGGCGCCGCACTCATCGACGAGGGCGACGAAGAGGATCCGGAAGATTTCTGCGGCAAGGTATCCATTATGATCAACGAAGAAGATCATCTTCGCGAACAACTGATCGTAAAGGGGCTGAATCTGAGCCGCGCCTACCAGACCCTGTCCGGCATGGACGACGAACTGTCCAAGACGCTGCGCTTCGCGTTCGACGGCAAATTGGGGTATCTGACCGCTTGCCCCACCAATCTCGGCACGGGGCTCCGCGCGTCCGTCATGCTCTTCCTTCCGGGCCTGACGCGCATGAAAAAGATGAAGAGCGTGATTTCCGAAGTATCCCGCCTCGGGCATACCGTGCGCGGCGTCTACGGCGAGGGCAGTGCCGCGGAAGGGTACATGTATCAGATCAGCAACGAAGTGACGCTGGGCGTAGACGAAGAGTATATCTTATCCGAAGTGCAAAAGGCCGTGCTCGAGATCGTGAATCTCGAATCGCACGCGCGCCGCGCACTCGTTTCTCGCGATAAAATCGGGGTCAAGGACGCTTGCCGCCGCGCTTTGGGTATTCTCACGCATTGCGAGCGCATCTCGTTCGCGGAATTTATCCGCCTGATCTCGGAAGTGAAACTGGGCGCCGCAGTCGGGTTCGTCAAAGTGAAAGATATATCCCTTCTCGACGATCTGATCGCAGCGGTCCGTCCGGCAAACCTCTCGATCCTGAGCGACGGTCTGAGCGAAAAAGAGCGCGATGTCCTGCGTGCGCAGAAATGCCGCGAAACGCTGCAAAAATCGGCAGAATAAATCAAATCAAGGCAATTATAAACTATACGCAATCGGAGATTTTATGAACTATTTCGAAAGATTTTCCATCAACATGCAAAAGGCGATCAAAATATCGGTGGAGGCTGCAAAGGCATACGGTAGCAGTTATGTCGGCAGCGAACACATATTATTCGGGATTCTGAACGTGCCCGAATGCCGCGCGGCAAAAATTCTGCGCGCGGCGGGGGTATCCGAACCCGCCTACAGGGTAGAATTCGTGCGCACGCTCAACAAGAGCGTCAAACTGAGCGGCTTTACCCCCAGAACGAAAAACATGTTCGAAAAGGCGTCCGAATTCGCCATCAATCACGACGGCACGGGCGCGTCCGTCGGGTCGGAATACATGCTGCTCGCGATCATTTCCGACGAGGGTTCGTATGCCGTCCGCATTCTGCGCATGCTCGGCGCGGACATCGACGGGATCGTCGCCGCGCTCGAAGCGGAAATGGGAGACGGCTACGACGAAGAAGATTATGAAGAGCCGGATTTCCGCCCCAATTTCATGAAAAACATGCAGCACGAGCCTTCCGCATCCGCCCAGCAGAATAACAAACCGCAGGGCGGGCTGGGCCTGCGCTTCGGGGCAGACCTGACGCAGAAGGCGCGCGAAGGCAAGATCGATCCCGTCATCGGCAGAAAAAAAGAGATCGACAAAATCATTCAGGTCCTTTCCCGCCGCACGAAAAACAATCCCGTGCTGATCGGCGAACCGGGCGTGGGCAAAAGCGCGGTCGTAGAGGGGCTTGCGCAGGCGATCGTAAAAGGGGAAGTCCCCGATCTTCTTCTGAACAAATCCGTCTTTGCGCTCGACCTTCCGGGTATGCTCGCGGGCGCGAAGTACCGAGGAGATTTCGAAGAGCGCCTCAAAGAAGTCATCGAGGCGATCCAGAAAAACGGGAACGTGATATTGTTTATCGACGAGATCCACAATATCGTCGGCGCGGGTTCGAGCGCGGACAACAGCATGGATGCGGCGAACATCCTCAAACCCATGCTCGCGCGCGGCGACCTGCAGACGATCGGCGCGACCACGATCGACGAATACAGAAAATATATCGAAAAGGACCCCGCTCTCGAGCGCAGGTTCACGCCCGTCAACGTAGAGCAGCCCAGCGTGGAAGAGACGATCGAAATTCTGCGCGGCCTGCGCGATAAATACGAAGCGCACCACAAAGTCGCGATCACGGACGAGGCGATCGTAGCCGCCGCAAGCCTTTCCGACCGTTATATCACGGACAGGTTTTTGCCCGACAAGGCGATCGATCTGATCGACGAAGCGGCGAGCCGTGCGCGGCTGGACAGTTACAACGGTCCCGCGGGGATCAAGGAAAAGGAAGCGGAGATCGAAAAACTCAACGCGGAAAAGGCGAAAGCCGTCCGCCGCGACGATTTTCCCCGCGCACAGGAACTGCTCAATCAGATCAAACAGATGGAGAGCGAGATCGCCAAGATCCGCGACGATTGGGAGAAAAACCGCGGCGAGACGCGCGCATCCATCGGTTCGGAGGAAGTCGCAAAGATCGTGAGCACGTGGACGGGGATCCCCGTCGTGAAACTCACCGAAGAAGAGAGCCGCAAACTCATGCATCTCGAAGAGGAACTCCATAAGCGCGTCATCGGGCAGGACGAGGCGGTCTCCGCCGTTTCCAAAGCCATCCGCCGCGCCCGGGCGGGGCTGAAAGACCCGAACAAACCCATCGGATCCTTTATCTTTGTCGGCCCGACGGGCGTGGGCAAAACGGAACTTTCCAAAGCGCTTGCGGGCGCAATGTTCGGCGACGAAAGGCTGATGATCCGCCTGGATATGAGCGAATTCATGGAAAAGCATTCGGTCAGCAAGATCATCGGCGCGCCTCCCGGATATGTGGGGTTTGACGATGCGGCGGGCCAACTGACGGAAAAAATCAGGCGCAAGCCTTATTCCGTCGTCCTGTTCGACGAAATCGAGAAGGCGCATCCGGACGTGTTCAATCTGCTTTTGCAGATCCTCGACGACGGCAGGCTTTCCGACAGCAAGGGCAGAGTGGTCAGTTTCAAAAACACCGTCGTGATCATGACGAGCAACATCGGTGCGAGCAAAGCGGGCAAAATGCAGCGGCTGGGCTTCAATGCGGGCGGAGATGACGGCGAATACGACAAGATGAAAGAGGACATCACCGAAGAACTCAAAGCGGCGTTCAAACCGGAATTTCTCAACCGTATCGACGAGATCATTATCTTCCACAAACTGAGCAAAGAAGACGCCTCCAAGGTGTGCGACCTCTTCCTTTCCGTCCTTTCCGAAAGGCTGAAAAAACGCGATATCCTGATCACCGTCTCCCAAGCGGCAAAAGAAAAACTTTTGGAAGAGGGGTACGACGAAGTGTACGGCGCGCGCCCGCTCAAGCGCGTGATCCAGCGCCGCATCGAGGACGCGCTCAGCGAAGAGATCCTGCTCGGCAAGGTCACGCCCGGAAAGCGCGTCAATATCGACGTAAAAGACGGACATTTCCTCTTCAACTGCGAAAAATAAGTTTTGCGGGCGCCGTGCGCCCGCTGAAAATACAATAACCGGAGGTAAACTATGCGCATTGAAATCATTGAGAAAAACTGTAAGGCGAGCGAGAAACTCACGGGCATCATCGAAAAGAAGATCGGCCGTCTGGAAAAATATTTCGACGTCGACTCCGTATGCACCGTATTTCTGAAACAGGAGAACAAATTTGCCAAAACGGAAGTAACCATTCTTTACAAGGGGAATATGATCCGCGCGGAAGTTTCCGGAGAGAATTTTTACGACAACATCGACGTGATACTGCCCAAGATCGAAAACCAGATCTACCGCCACAAATCCAGAATCGAAAGCAAACTCAAAAAGGACGCCTTTCTTGAAAAGAGGCTCTTTCTGGAAGAGGCGGACGTCCCCGTCGGCAAACTCGTCAAAACAAAGACGTTCGAACTTTCTCCGATGACGACGGAAGAGGCTGTGGAACAGTTGGATCTTCTGGGGCACAGTTTTTACATCTTTCAGGATGCGGAAACGGGCGAAGTCCGCGTTGTGTACCTGCGTTCGAACGGAGACGTTGGCCTGATCATTCCCAAAAAAGCGAAATAAAAAGCCGGAAGAGGTCTATATAAAACGCAACGGGGCGCAGAAGTTTTGATTCTGCGTCCCTTTTTTGTTGCAAAGGGGCGCTGATTTTACGCAAAAAAAGTTTGATCGCGCGCCTGTTGATTTTCCGGGCAAAAAACGCATAAAATATAAGTATGACGTATTTTACCGACGCAATCAGAAAAGCGAGATCTGCCTACGGCTATCTCGCCGCAAAAAAATATACTACGCTCGCGGGCACGATGGCGTTTTTTCTCGTCTTGTCCATTGTGCCGTTCCTGTTCTGGCTCACTCTCATTTTCGGAAAACTGAACATCGACTACGAGCAGTTTTTTGAACTGGAAATTTTTACGGATATCCGCGACATTCTCTTTTATATCCGCGACGCCGCCGAAAGCGCTACGGTCGGCGCGTCCGTCATCCTCCTCGCGACCACACTGTACTCGTCCACGAACCTCTTTTACCATATGCGCCGCAGCGGAGAGATCATCTATGAATACAAACGCAAAAAGGGCGGCATCGCGCTGCGCATCTCCGCCCTCGTGCTGATCTTTATCGTCATGCTCCTTCTCCTCGCGGCGGCGATCGTGTTTCTTTTGGGAAACGCTTTTCTGAAAAGGGCGTTCCCGTCCTTTTTCGCGCAGTTGGGGCTGTATGCGATCCTCGGCGTGCTCGCGTTTTTTTTCATCGTGTTGCTCAACCTTTATATTTGCCCGTACCGCGTCGGATTTTATAACGTCGTGTGGGGGAGCCTGCTCACCCTCCTTTTGGGCGGCATCGCGTCTTTCGGGTTCACGATCTATCTCAGGTTGGGAAACATGCAAAAACTTTACGGCGCGGTCGCACTGTTCATCGTCTTTCTGCTGTGGCTGTATCTGCTGATGATCTGTTTCGTGATCGGGGTGATTTTGAACTGCTACCTCGTCAATCAGGACCAAAAGATAAAAAAGAGGCACAAAAAATTCTGATGATTCTCAAATCATTTGCAACATTTTAACGAATCATGTATAATAAATGTAAACAAAGGCAAAAGATAACGGAGAAAAGAAGATGTATAAATTATTCTGCGATACGAACTGCGAACTTTGGTATACGGAGGCGGAGGCTCTCGGGCTGAACGTCATCCGCATGCCCTACGTCCTCGACGGGCAGGAATATTATTACGATTTGGGGAAAGAGACGGATTTCGCTCATTTTTATAAGAGAATGCGCGAAGGCTCCGTTCCCACGACTTCCGCGATCAACGAACAGAATTATACCGATTATTTCGAACCCGTGCTCGCCGCAGGAGAGGATATTTATTATATCACCTTTTCGCACAAACTTTCCGCCACTTTCGAGAGTATGGACAGGGCGATCGCCGCGCTCAAAGAAAAGTATCCCGAACGCGAGATCCGCACTTTTGATACAAAATCGATCAGCCTCGGCGCGGGCTTTCAGGTCCGCCTCGCGGCGGAAAAATACAATGCGGGCGCCACGATGGACGAACTGGACGAATTCCTTACCGAGGTGCGCGCGCATACGAAAGTATATTTTATTGTCGATAATCTCGTCTATCTCAAACGCGGCGGCCGTATTTCCGCGATGACGGCCGCATTCGGTACGCTTTTGGGCATCAAGCCGCTCATATCCGTCGTAGAGGACGGGTCGTTGAAGAGCGTGGGCAAAGTAAAGGGCGCAAAGCGGGTGGTTTCCGAATTTTTGCGTTTGATGGAGCAGCACGGGTGCGACGTAAAAGGGCACAGGGTCGAAGTGTTGCAGGCAGACTGCCCCGAAATGGGCGATGCTTTGGTCTCCGCTCTGAAAGAACAGTTCGGCGAAGGGATTCAGCTCGACTATCAGATCGTAGGGCCCGTCATCGCGTCGCACTGCGGCCCCGGGACTCTCGGTATTATTTTTTACGGCAATCGGTAAGTCGGAGTGTGTTTTGAAAAAGTTATTTGCTCCCGCCATCGCGCTTGCGCTCGTTCTATTTTCTCTGTTCGGGTGTTCGGCGGCGCGCGGCGGGAATTCTTATTTTATTCAGTTGTCGGTCAATCCCTCCTCCTTTTATATAGAGGGCGAACGCATTTCCGATGCGGAGTATTCCGATCTCATGCAGGATCTGAGCGACCTTTTAGAGGGGTTGGAGGACAAGTTCAGCGTCGGGATCGAAAGCAGCGACATCAGCCGCATCAACGCCGCAAAGGCGGGGGAGCAGATCGCTGTCAGCGACGATACGTTCACGCTCCTTTCCCTGTGCGGCAGATATTATGAACTGTCGGACGGGAAGTTTTCTCCCGCCCTCTTTCCGCTCAGCGAATTGTGGGGCTTTTCGCCCGATCGGGCAGGGCATTACAACGACGCCCGTCCCGAACCTTCTCAGGAAAAGATCCTTTCCGCGCTCTCCGTTTCCGCTTGGAATGCCTATACCCTCGGCGGGGGCAACACGGTAACCAAGTCCGATTCGGGCGCGAAACTCGATCTCGGCGGGATCGCCAAGGGCTACATGGCGGATGCCGTCGCCTCTTATATATCGGACAGATATGCCGGAAAGCGAGTGGATGCGATCGTCTCCGTCATGTCGAATATGGTCCTGTTGGGGCAGGCCCATGCGGCCGGCGGGATGCGCGAGTATAATATCGGCATAGAAAATCCCCGCGCGGCTCTTGCCGAAGAACTTGAGGACGGCACGCCGCTGATCAACGATCCGGCGCTCTATATGGTGGGGCTTTCGGATGTGTCCGTCACGACGAGCGCAGACAACTACCGCTTTTATATCGAAAACGGAAAGATCTATTCGCATATCCTCGACGGTACGACGGGCAAACCCGCCGAAAACGGCATCATCAGCGTCACGGTGGTCGTGCCGCAGGAGGTCCCGCACTCGGGTGCCTTTGCCGACGCCCTTTCCACCGCAGGTTTTTGCATGCCTCTCCGGCAGGCTGTCTCCTTTTTCGAAGGCCTGTCCGAAACATACGGCGTCGGCGCTGTGATCATCACTGCAGATCACAAATACTACGCGCTCGGCGGCCTGAACGTGATGAGCGCAAAAGAATTCGTCCTTTATTCCAACGAACACTACGGTACGTCGGAAAACGCAGAGATGTATGCGGACGTATTCGAGCGCGGGGACCTTTCCGCTCACCCCGACGAAGTTCAGAATTGCGATCGGGAAACGGAATACATCGAATATATGTCCTCTCTTCTGGGATAATATGAACGGAAAAGATAAACTGCGCGAAATCGGGAAACAAAAATTTTTCCTTCCCGCCGATCTGATCATATATGCGGTCATTCTGTTGCTCATCGCCGCATTTACGTTCTACGCCGTTTACAACGACGAGGGCGCGGGCACCGGTTTCGAGGTGTATTATAAGCAGGAAATGCTGTTTTCCGCCTCTTTGGGGGAAGACGCGCGCTATCTGTTTTATATCGACGGGGGACAGGGTAGATACAAACGCGTCTTTGCCGACGAAAACGCGGAAGGGTACGGCGATTACAATCTGATCGAAGTTGCGGGCGGCAGGGTGCGCGTCTCGTCCTCGGATTGCCGCACGGGGCAGTGCGTGGCGTCCGGCTGGCGCAACAGCGGCGTGATCGAATGCCGCGCGCACGGCATGTATATCAAAATCGTAGGGACTTTGGGAGGAGACGCATGAAAGCGAAAAGGACCGCACGGCGCGTGGCCGTGCTCGCCGCGCTTCTGGCGCTGGCGAGCGTGCTTTTTATCGTAGAATCCCTTCTGCCGCCTCTGCTGCCGATGGCGCCTTACGTAAAAATCGGCCTGGCGAACGCCGTCGTGCTGTTCGTCATCGCGGTGTTCGGTGTCCGTGACGGGTTTATCTTTATCCTTGCAAAAAATCTGCTCACCGCCCTGATCACGGGCGGAACGTTTGCGCTCGCGTTCAATCTTGCGGGAAGTATCAGTGCCTATCTGGTCATGGCGGGGCTGTATCTCGCCTTGTTTCCGAAAATCAGCCTTTTGTCCGTCAGCGTTGCGGGCGCGGTGGTCAACAATATCGCGCGCACGGCCGTGGGCGTATTGCTGATGGAGGCAAAGTCGCTGTATCTTCAGTTGCCCGTCGTCAGCATTTTCGGCGCTTGCGCCGGCATAATCGTCGGTGCCTTAACGATATTTATGGTAAAATACCTGCCCGAAAGATTGACAAAATCCGGATAATATAGTAAAATAACAAAGGTTACGCAGAGATGGCGGAGCGGTCGAACGCGCACGACTCGAAATCGTGTTTACCCCCATAAGGGTAACAAGGGTTCAAATCCCTTTCTCTGCGCCAAAACCGTCGGCGTCTGAGCACAAAAAAGTGTTCAGACGTTTATTTTGACAAAGTTTTGCGTTTCGCGCCGGCCGAGTTATCTGAATGGGCGCCGGACGATTCAAAACAGAACAGCCGTCGGATATCCGTACGGCTTTTGCAGTAAAAGGGGAGACGAAAAACAAAAACAATCGAAAAACGCGCGCAACGCATGCGTTTGTGTTTGACAAAGTTTTTTCCCTCTGTTATAATAATAAAGATAATCGAGGTGTAGCGCAGTTTGGTAGCGCGCTTGGTTCGGGACCAAGAGGTCGTGGGTTCAAGTCCCGTCACCTCGACCACAAAAATGCGGACGGCAGAATCGGCCGTCCGCATTTTTATATTTTTGTTCCGATACCTTCATCCGCTATAAAAGAGACCGTCCGCCGGTTTCTTTTTCATTTTCGGCAAACATGCCCGTTCCGCAATGCGGTCGGGCCACTGCGGGACAAAGATCTGTATCTGATAGTTCCACTGCAATATTCCCGAAAGAACGATCAGTTCTAACGTAAATTCGGGGACGGTACCGTATTCGTTTTTTGCCGTCTCAAATAGTTTTTCGGCAATTTGTTCGCGGTTTTCTTCCGTACAGTCGGCGCACAAATAATTTCCCCCGGGCAGGATCCGCAGTCCGTCCGTATCCGTATATTTCGTGCAGGTCGCAAACAGGCGGGATTGGCCTTCTCTCTCATAAATGCCCGCCAGATCTTCAAATAAAAATTCATTTTTTATATCGTTCGGGATTTGGTCGTAAAAATGCCGGTGATAGTTCCATAAATTATCCAAAGTGGGTTTTTCCATTGTATCCGACAATAAAATGACCCTTTCAGGATAATGTTTCAAAAAAATTTTTTCCGTTTGCGGTTCGCCCTTTAATTTGTTTTCGTAAAACGCACGGGCGCGCTGTATTTTTGTTTTGGCATAATTCAATTCGATAATTTTTTCGTCGGCGCTTTTTTCCGCCTGTTTCAACGTCTCTATGATTTTTTGAAAGTCGTCGTACGATAATATTTCTTTGATTTCCGATAAAGTCAAGTCCATACAGCGCAGTGCCCGTATCGTGTTGAGTTTTACGATCTCCTGCTGCGAATAGTAGCGATAGCCCGTCCATTCGTCCACTTTACACGGTTTTACCAGACCGATGCGGTCGTAGTGTCTCAATGTTTCCGGTGTCATACCGACGATTTTCGCCGTTTGACTGATTGAAAAAAAATCCTTCATTTTTATAAAAATTCCCTTGACTTTTGTGTAACACAAAAGTTTATACTGATTATAGCACGGAAAAAGTAGCAAAGTCAAACGAATCAAAAGCAAGGAGGTTTTCTCATGAAAAAAATAAGCATATTGTTGATTCTGCTTTTCGGCGTAATGGCCTTTTCGCTCACGGGCTGTTCGAACGGCGGTACTTTTACGGAAAAGTCGTATGCGAGCGGCGCAAATGAAATAGAAAAAGTCACGGTGCAGGCGTCCGACAGGGAACTGGAGATCGGCGCGTCGGAAGACGATCAGATCTATGTTGATTATTTTGACAGCGAAAAGGAATACCTTGACATCACTGTTTCGGAAAACAAAGAATTGGTGATCAAATTGGTATTCAACAAAGATTGGACGGATTATATAGGAACAAAACCGTCGGCAAAATACCGCAAGATCAAAATGAGGATCCCCGACGACCTGATTTCCGCTTTATCTGCAAAAACGACGAATGAAAATATAGAGGTCGGTCCGCTGTCGTTTACGGAGGGGGTCAGCCTGAACGCAAACGGGGGCAGCATCGTATGCGATCGCGTAAACGTAGGCAAAACGATTTCTCTGACCGCAAAAAACGGCGACATACGGGGTACGATCGTCGGCGGCTGGGATGATTTTTCTATTTCGTGTACGTATAAAAAGGGCGATTGCAATTTACCTGCGTCCAAAGAGGGCGGAGACAAATCGTTGACAGCCGATTGCAATAACGGCGATATCGATATACAATTCGTGCAATAACGAACCGCGCCCGCCAGTCGGGCGCGCGGCGTTTCAAAAACGGAAATATATTTCCAAACTTTCTGCGAAAAAATATGTTTTCCCCCTTCCGAACAACGGAATGTTTTCGGGAGGGGTTTTTTGTTTAAAGGGGAAACGCCGGCATTAAAATTATGTGAAAAAGAATAAAATCCGTCCGGTTCGCTTGACAAACGCGGAAGCGCTCCATATACTATAAATAGTTCTGAAAAAAACTATATTGCATAAAATAAAAGGACAGGAGACGGGATGCATAAAACGGCGGATTTATTGGTCAGCATACGCTGTATCACGAAGGCGTTCGTGGGAATTCAGAAAAAGTTGTGCGAAAAATACGGGTTGACGCTGCTTGAGATGCAGGTGATCAGTTTTCTGAATAACAATCCGGACTTGAATACGGCAGGGGATATCGTCGTGTATCGCATGCTTTCTAAGGGAAACGTGTCGCAGGCGGTAGACAGTCTGATCGGAAAAGGTCTTATGGAAAGAAGGCCGGACGCCGCGGACCGCCGCAGGATCCATCTTCATCTGCTGCCGAAGAGCGAACCGATCACGCAGGACGCAGACCGGGAATGGAAACAGTTCAACGAAACGCTGTTTCAGGGCTTTTCCGAAAAGGAAAAAAATCTGTACGACTGTTTCAGAGAGAAACTTATGCAAAATGCAAAAAAGATCATGAAAGGAGAGGAAGAAAATGAACGGGACTGAAAGCGAAGCGCCGCCGCAGCAGGCTCCGCAAAAGCGTGACGATAAAGAATTTTTGGGCAAAGCGCCGATCGGGAAACTCCTGTTGAAACTCGCGCTCCCCACGGTCGTGGCGCAGTTGATCAATATGCTTTATAATATTGTCGACCGCATTTACATCGGGCACATGCCCAAAGACGGACAAATCGCGCTGACGGGGTTGGGCGTATGCCTTCCGCTGATCCTGCTCGTTTCCGCCTTTGCCGCGCTCATCGCCAACGGCGGCGCGCCCCGCGCGTCCATTTATATGGGCAAAGGCGATCATGCATCCGCAGAAAAAACGCTGGGCAACTGTTTTGTTACGCAAATCATCATTTCCGTCCTGCTCACGGCAATCCTTTTGATTTTTAACGAGCAGTTCCTCTGGTGGTTCGGCGCAAGCGAAAATACGATCGGCTATGCGACCGATTACATGAATATCTATGCGATCGGCACCATTTTCGTCCAACTCACTTTGGGCATGAACGCATTCATCACGGCGCAGGGATTCGCCACGACGGGCATGCTGTCCGTGCTGATCGGTGCGGTGGCGAATATCGGGCTTGACCCGCTTTTCATTTATGCGTTCGACATGGGCGTACAGGGCGCGGCGCTCGCCACGATCATTTCGCAGGCCGCCTCCTGTGCTTGGGTGCTTCTTTTTCTGTTCGGAAAAAAATCTTTTCTCAAGATCCGTCCTAAATTCTTTCGGTTGCAGGCAAAAATTATCTTTCCGAGTCTTGCGCTCGGTTTCTCGACCTTTATCATGCAGGCCAGCGAGAGTATCATCCTGATCTGTTTCAATTCCTCGCTGCAGAGTTACGGCGGAGACATCGCGGTCGGGGCGATGACCGTCTTGTCCAGCGTAATGCAGTTTGCAATGCTGCCGCTGCAGGGGTTAGGGCAGGGCGCGCAGCCGATCATCAGTTACAATTACGGTGCCCAAAAGGCCGACCGCGTGAAGAAGGCGTTCAGACTTCTGCTTTTGTCCAGCCTTTGTTATTCGGTGGCGCTTTGGATCCTCGTGATGGCGGTCCCGAAAATTTTTGTCATGATGTTCAACTCCGATGCGGATCTCGTGGCGTATACCGTTCCCGCGCTTCGGATTTATCTCGGCGCGCTTTTCCTTTTCGGCATACAGGTCGCCTGCCAGATGACGTTTACCTCGATGGGCAACGCGCTTGCGTCCGTTACGGTTGCCGTCGTGCGGAAATTCGTCCTTCTTTTGCCGCTCATCTATATCATGCCGCTTTTGTATACGTCGGATAAAGCGACGGCTGTTTTCATGGCGGAGCCGATCGCCGACGCGATCGCGGTCACGTTCACGGTGATCCTGTTCTTTTTCCAGTTCCGCAGGTTTCTGCGGAAGATGGGCGGCGGAACGCCGCATGGCTCGGGCAAAGGGGAACAGAGCAAGCAAGATTCCGCCGCAACAGACGGCGGAACAGATCCGGTTTCCGATCAGGCAGGGGAAAGCGCCCGCGCGGCAACCCTCACCTTTCCCCGCCGCTCAACCGGCCCCGCCATTTTACGAATGGTAATATAAAACTTTTCAAGGGTAAAGGAGCATGCAATGATCAAAGTGATGTTTATCTGTCTCGGCAACATATGCCGTTCCCCGATGGCCGAATTTATATTCAAAGATCTGGTCAGAAAGGAGGGCTTGGACAAAAATTTCGAGATCTCTTCTGCGGGAACGAGTGCGGAAGAGGAGGGCAATCCCGTTTATCCGCTGGCCAGATCGGAACTCGAAAGGCATGGCATATCCTGTGCGGGCAAACGTGCAAAAAAATATGAACCGTCCGACTATGCGAATGCAGATTACATTCTGGCAATGGAAGCGCGCCATGTTCGCAGCATTCTTCGGATTTCGGGTGATCCTGCGGGTAAGGTGCACCGTCTTGCCGATTTTACGCCGAACCCGCACGATATTGCGGATCCCTGGTACACGCGCGATTTCCCGACCGCTTACAAAGACATTTATCAAGGATGCGCCGCCTTTTTGGAGTATTTGAAAAAGACGCTTCCGGCATCCTCGCGCGGCTGATTTTTGGTTCAGCCTTGATTTTCGCATATGCCGTCGGCGTTTCCTGTCGGAGCCGCAGGTCCGTCCGTCGGCTTTTCTTTTGTAAAAATCATGGTCAGAAGAACGGGCAGAAGAAGAACGGGGCAGAGCAAAATGCAAAAATTTCCCATATATTTAGCGGATATCCCTCCCGCGACGGCTCCGGCAGCAAAGCAGAGGATCACAAAGGCATACAGGCCACTCTCTTTCAGTTGTCTGCAGTCTTTCAGCGCGATCCCTCTGTAAAGGCGCATGACCGCTTGTCTGAGGTTGTTCGTGCAGAAGGTGGTGGCGATCTTGACGCCCGCGCATTCGGTAAAGGTGTTGTATTGCAGGGCGCACAAAAAGGCTACGGATACGTATGTAAACCAATTTGAAGCGGAATCGGGAATAAACGCAATCGCGCAAAGCGCGGCGATTTCGAATCCCGTTACGGCAATTTTCAGGTTCAGTTTTTTTGCATGCAAAGGAATCGCGCAGGAGAGGAGGATCCCTGCGATATAGGCAACAAGCGCGTAAAGATATTTTGCA
>ERZ1106952.400-NODE-400-length-21489-cov-3.332089_pt1 | contig 21489 bp, 13 predicted proteins | sample MGYA00403677_ERZ1106952 | MGnify/ENA primary metagenome ERZ1106952 (study PRJEB35170, sample SAMEA104062415) | human gut metagenome | biome: human gut; feature: human-associated habitat; material: faeces | place: Denmark | collected 2012-05-14 ...
GCTCGGGAATAAGGCGGAGGTGTCCTTTACGATCGTCGAGCCGCTCGTGCAGAAGTTCGAGCATAACTTCGACGAGACGCCCGGTTTTGAAAAGGTGCTGGTGAACGGGGAGGAAAGACGGCTCAACTACGGTACTCTCGAACTCTTCGAGGACGGAACGTATGATGTGGGCATCGTCGTCAGCGGAAAGACCTACACCTTTACCGTGACCGTGGACGGCACCGCTCCGACGCTCAAACTCGACGGCGTGGAGAACGGCGGTACGACGACGGGCGACGTTATCCTTTCTGAACTGTCCGAAACGGCGAAGGTAATAGTGCAGCGCGGTGAAGAGAAAATCGAGTATAAACTCGGAGAAACGATTTCGGAAGAAGGGGAATACCGTGTAACGGTTACGGATGAGTGCGGCAACGCCACCGTCTATACCTTCACCATCGAGGCGGGAACGAATTGGACGCTCATTGTCCTGCTTGTCGTTCTCGGTTTGCTGGTTGCAGGCGGTTTGGTGTTCTTCTTTATTCGAAGGAAAAAGGCTTCTGAGCAGGATGAGGCGTAAAAGGGTATGATAAGAGCGGGAGAGCGTTTGCTCTCCCGCTTGCATACTTTTTTAAGAAAAATTTTACTTACAAGGGCGCAGTCTGCCTTGTCGCTGGAAGGTGGCACCTGTCATGATGAAAGGAGAATGTGAACGGCTCATTGGAAGAAATTTATACGGCAGAAAAGAAGGAATTCTATCTCATACTTGTTTAATTATGGATAAAGTGGATTCAAGAATAAAAACTCAGGGAAAAATGAAAAGATTTAATTTATAGAGAATGCTTTTATCATTTTACTTTTCGAGTTTTTCATTTTGCCTTTCAACCGAAATTTTGACAAATGCTTCGGCGTTATAGATAATGACTAAAAATCCGATAAAAATAAAAGGTATGCAAATAAAGATTCCCGCAATGGTATTCGTCAAAACAAAAGCTAACGAGACGAATGCGGTTGCAATTAGAAACACAAGAAAATTAGTCAGTATCAATAAGCCTGCATTTTTCAGGGTGACAACCTTTTGAATATGTATCTTTTTCCAACCGTATAGGACATACGCTTTGAGAAGAGCGGCCGCGCTGTACAAAAACGCCAACGCGATGCCCGATATGAATACGCTTGGAGTCCATAATTTGCCGAGCCAGAAAAAAATCATTGCCGTCAAAGCGGAAAAAATTATGTCAAAGAGGGCAGACAATAAATTTTTCCACCATGCACGTTTTGCAATCGTCCGCTTTACTAAGAAACGTGTGAGTAAAAATCCACCGAGCAATCCGAGCGAAGACATAAACAAAAACACGATTACACAGGAGATTATTTCCGCGATTGAAACCGTTACTGCCGCGGTTATCTGTTCGGCATATTGATCTGCTTCGGGTAAAAGCGAGTGAATACAATCATTAAAAGTATTGCTCAGCCAATCGGCGCTTAAAGCGATGTCGAGCGCATCGGCAGGATTTTCCCAATCAAGCCGTCCGACTGCTTCGGCGATACAATCGAGAAAAGCGCGAAAATCAAAATTGACATTGCCGGTTATTTGCGAAATGCTTGAAACAAGATGTTGCAAAGAAACAATCGTTCCCGGTATCAAAACCGAAATGCCGAGCACAATGCCGAGCGCAAAGGCGCCGAGCGGCGAAAAAAAGTGTTTCAAATTGATCAAATAATTCTTAATACCTTTCCAAAGCACAAATGTTTCCTCTTGTATTGTATCTAATCTTTAGTTTCTTTGCAAAACTAGCAAAATAAATCCCCTGATATGTTATAGCATCGACTCGTTTTTTTGTCAAAAGACTTTTTAGTTCTACAATTTTATTATAACATAAAAAGTGAAATATTGATAATTTATTAGTATGATTAAATTTAAGCCGTAACAAGCCATAATACGTTGTTACGTTTGTATGGTGATATATTGACTTTTAAAATTTTGCTTGTAAAATAGAAATGTAGATTTGAATAGGAAGGTGGCGTTTAACGGAAATGTACAGGAAACGGAAAACACATATCTATTCCGAAAGAATGTTTGGGGAGACGTAACGGAAATTTACGACACGAAAGGCGAGATAGTAGGCAGTTACCGGTATGATGCATGGGGGAATATCATATCGCAGAGCGGCAGTATGGCAGGGAGCAATCCATTCCGATACCGCGGGTATTACTATGATACGGAAACGGGATTTTATTACCTGCAAAACCGCTATTATGACCCGGAGATTCGCCGGTTTATCAATGCGGACAAATTAGAACTTACGCCTGAGTTATCGCAAGTAGTGGGGCAGTTGAACCTGTATGCCTATTGCAATAATAATCCTGTCATGAACACGGACCCGAACGGAGAAAATGTAGTCAGTTTTCTTGTAATTTTGGGTATCAACATATTGCTCGGAGCGATAGACGGAGGAATAACGGCAGCGATGAACGGGCAGGAATTTGGGTTAGGCGCGGGGGCCGGGGCGATTGCTGGTGTCATTAGCGGGGTGTTGGGACAAACGAATAAAATTCTTTTATCTATATTGGGCCGAGGCATAAGTAGTTTTGGTTATAATGCGCTCAATGAAGTATTTCAGACAGGAAGGATGGGGACGGCAAATCTTGGGTTATATAGTGTAGATGCGCTCATGGATATGGCGTTTTCAGGTTTATATTACGATTATTTTGGTACTCTTGGAAATAAAGCAATAGGAGCAATTTTTAATGAGACGGTAGACGAAAAGTGAAGTATTAAAGATTGAGTTAGGTGTATGGAAAAGGTATCAAGTTTCCTTGATATCTTTTTCTGTTTCTTATGGAAATTTTTCAAATAATCTTTGTCCTTGCGTGACAAAAGCATAAGGCTTGTTACACCCGCGCGGTTCGCTATTGAAAAGTGAATGAAAGTATGATAGAATAAACATGAAAAAAACATGGAGTAAGTCAAGATGATACCGATATTGTGCGGAACCGGGAAAGCAGACATCACCCCGGGGAAAAACTTATTGCCTATGCCGCTTTTAGGCCCTCTAAAATTTACTCATATTAACGACCATATTTTTGTGCGTTCGTTGGCGTTCCAAAGCGGGAACGAGAAATGCCTGATAATTTCCCTCGAATTGACGCTTGTTCCTTATGCTGAAGAACTCATAGCTGAGATAAGCGAAAAAATTCATCTTGCAAGGGAAAATATACTGCTTTGCGCCACGCATACGCATGAAGCTACGCCTCTGTGCTTGCCTCAGATGTTCCCGTATACTTCGGAAGAAACGGGGAAATGCAATCATTGGTTTAGCAATATAAAGAAAGCTCTTTTTACTGCCGTGCAGGATTCCCTTGCTTCCCTCAAACCTTGTAAAATAGGATTCGGTACAGGCAAGTCGTACGTTAACTGTAATCGCGATGAGGTGAAAACGGGAGATAAGGCCGAAATCGGTTTTAATTTTGAGCGCCCTTCCGATAAGACGCTCAAACTCGTTCGTATAGAGGACGAGAACGGCGCACTGATTGCCGTTCTTGTAAACTATGCCTGTCATGCCGTAGTGATGAACGGATGCATTGAAAACGGCGGGGTAGGCATCAGCGGTGATCTGCCGGGGCGGACGTCTGCCGCTATCGAGAGCGATTACCCGGGTTGTGTTTGTATTTGGACTTCGGGAGCAGCGGGCGATCAAAATCCGCGTATGATGACGAACTTCGGCGTGAAACTCGTGGATGGAAAACCCGAATATCAAAATCTCGGAGAAAGCGGACATTTGGTACTTGAATTGCTCTCAGAGGAACACATCCGTGACGTGAAACGTGTGCTTTCAAAAATTAACTGCTCGCTAACAAAAGGAAATATTTTGTGTCGGCAAAGTATTTGCAGATGTCCGAAGACAGACGGCGAGGAAATGGAATATCTTTGCAGTGTGCTTTCTGTGGGAGGACTTTTGTTTGAGGGAGTCGATGGCGAGATACCGACGTCTATCGGTGCAAGTATCATTCGCAGTTCATCCGCTGATAACGTTCTCTTCGTGACACACGCAAATGGTTACCGTGGTTATATACCCGATGATTGGCAGCTCGAACATAATTCATTTGAGGCAGAAGGTGTACCTTTACGACTTGGTTGCGCGGATAGAAAATTTACGGAAACTTTTATTAAATTGATACAGGAAATTCAGTAAGGAGGAGCAAAACATGGATGAAATGCTGACGAAACACTACGAAATTGAAAGAGAAATTGCCGCGGAGTGCGTTGTTCTTTTGAAGACAGACGGAAGTTTTCCCATTGACATTACAGAAAAGATCGCCCTTTACGGCAGTGGAGCGCGCCATACCTTGCGTGGCGGAACGGGCGGCGGCATTGTAGAAGTAAAGTGGTTTTCAACCGTCGAAGAGGGACTGAAAAAAGCAGGATATACGATTACGACAAATGAGTGGCTGGATGGGTACGACGCTGTTCTTGCAAAGGCAAGAAACGGCTACCGCATGGGTATCAAGCAGGCAATCGCCGCCGACGGACTCACGGGGCTTGGAGCTTTGAGTGTTGCTATGCCGGAACCGGATTACGAATTACCCTTAAACGGAGAGGGGCAAACGGCTGTTTATGTCCTGACGCGAGTTAGCGGTGAAGGGGCTGACAGAAATGTCGTGAAAGGGGATATCTTTCTGACAGATACGGAAATAAGAGATATTCATACTCTTGCCGAAAAATATCCGAAATTTATGCTTGTACTTAATGTGAGCGGCGTCGTTGATCTTTCACCGGTTGTTGATCGAGTTAAAAATATTCTCTATCTTTCGCAGCTCGGTAGTGCGACAGGAGATGTTTTGGCTGATATTTTGAGCGGCAAGAGATCTCCTTCGGGGAAACTTGCGTCTACCTGGGCAAGATACGAGGACTACGGTTCGATGGGCGACAAAAATCCCGAGGATGATACTCGGTATTGTGAGGGAATTTATTTTGGCTACCGTTACTTTGATTCTGTCAAAAAGAATCCTATATTCCCTTTTGGATACGGTCTTTCTTACACACAATTTTCCATACAAGCGGGAACACCTTTTCTCGACGGATCTGTCGTAAAAATTCCCGTTACGGTTAAAAATACGGGAAGATATAAGGGAAAAGAAGTTGTGGAGATATATGTTTCTCAACCGCAAGGTAAATTGGATCAACCTTATCAAATTCTTGCAGCATTTCGAAAAACAAGGGAGTTGAGTCCGGGTGAAGAGGAAGTATTGGAAATAGGATTTGATATTGCCTCTCTTGCGGCCTTCGAAGCGGAGAGTTGTTGCCGCATTTTAGAGGCGGGCGATTATATCGTTCGCATGGGCAGCGACAGCCGCAACACGCAGGTTGTTGCCGTTGTACATATGAAAGAGACGGCAATCGTTGAGAGGGTATCCCATGCGGGCGGCACACCTGATTTTGAAGATTGGAAGCCGGAACGCAGGGAATATATTTTGCCTGTCGGAGTACCTGTTTTAGAACTTGCGGCAAATATTGTCAAAGAATCACAACATAGAAAAGTGAACATTGATGATAAAGCGCAGGAATTTGTGCGCTCTCTTTCCGATAAAGAGTTGTGCTATTTTTGCACGGGAGATTTTGAAGACGGGAAAGAGTCTCCCGGACTTGGCGGAACATCTATTCCGGGGGCTGCCGGGCAGACTACTGTGCGATTTGCTTCACAGGGTGTTCCCTCCATTATTATGGCAGACGGGCCTGCCGGACTTCACATCAGCGGTCAGTACGGCGTGGATGAAAAAGGTGTCTATGCAGTCGTCGGCGAGGAAACGAAAGCAGTCAGAGAATTGCTCCCGCCTGATATCTTAAAGTATTTACTGGTGATGTTTCCGGACGCCGCTAATGACGATCGTGGAGGAGTAATCCATGATCAATATTGCACAGCCCTGCCTATTGAAACGGCACTTGCGCAAAGCTGGGAACCCGCGCTCTGTACTCGTTGCGGTATGCTCGTGGCGGAGGAAATGGAACGTTACGGCGTTGATATTCACTTGGCTCCCGCGCTTAATATGCACCGACATCTGCTTTGCGGCAGAAATTTCGAATACTTTTCTGAAGACCCGCTGATTACAGGTAAAATGGCTGCGGCATTTGTTCGCGGCGTACAGAGCAGAAGTGGCAAAGGTTCCATGCTTAAACATTTTGTCTGTAACGAACAGGAAACAAATCGTCTTAATTCTAACAGCATAGTAAGCGAGCGGGCGCTTCGCGACATCTATTTGCGCTCGTTTGAAATTGCCGTTAAAGAAGGGAAACCTTGTGCTGTGATGACCTCATATAACCTTTTGAACGGAGAACATACATCGGAGAGGAAAGACCTCATCGAAGGGGTACTCCGTGGGGAATGGGGATTTGAAGGGATTGTTGTATCCGATTGGGTCGGCTTTAAATCGGAGACAGAGGATAACCAAAAATATCCTCGCGCCCGTGCCTATAAAACAGTTGCCGCCGGTAACGATTTGATGATGCCGGGAAGTATCGGCCACTACGAAGAATTGTTACGGATGCTGAACGAGACCAGAAGCCCTCTTACCCGTAAAAAAATGGAAGAATGTGCCGCGCGTATTCTTTCCATGGTATGGAAATTGAAAGATTGTGTGCCTGAAAATAATACAAACACGTTTTCGTAAAAATTGGGAGGGAAATATTATGGAGGGAAACGGCTTGGATTTGCAAAAATTATTCGCTATGCAGGCTCAGTTACAGGAGAAGATTCCCCCTGTTGAGGGAGTTACGCAGGAGGTTTTTGAGGTTTCATACATTCGAAAGGACGGTCGCAAGGATGTGCGTTCGGTGCGTCTCAATATTCCATCGGGAGCTAAAAAACCTATGTCGCTTATCTATGTTCCTCATTATGAAATGAAAGAGGATGCCATAGAGATACGCGATTACCTGTTAAAGGGTTGGGCGGTCGCATCGTGCGCAGATTTTCAAAATGATTACAATGCGCAGCTCACATATGACGATCTCGTATTCAACAATGCTGCTCTTTATATGCTGCGGAACAGGAATGATATAGACCGCGATCGCATCGCAATCGTCGGCGGAAGCGCAGGCGGCTATACGGCGATGATGCTTTCAGCTTTACAGCTCGGCATCTGTTGTTCGGTGGCGAACGGTCCCATATGCAACGTATATTTTAATTTTTATCGCTATTTTGAAGAAGCAAATAAGTACAATCTGATGGCTGTTTCTGCACTGAGTGAAGATGAAAAAAAAGATACGATCGCATTATTGACGAAATCGCCATTGCCTTTTCTTTCAGCAATTTGTACCACAGGTACATTTACAAAGCAATTGAAAGCATCCATAGCGGATTTTTCAGATATGAGTGCGTGGGAGGCGATTTCTCCTACGGCGTTTTATGACTGTTATTCGAATCCGATTTACATAAATCAGGCAACGAGCGACTTGCTTGTTCCCATCGATCAGTTGACGAGAGATTATACTTATGAAAAGCCGGGGAAAACGTTGCCGGAAGGATTCAGCTATCGTCTCGGCGACTACGAAGGTGTGCTCGGACATTCATTGTGTGAGTTGCTTGATCCGTCTCAACTTAATCTATTCAAATCCGTTCCCGTAGACGGGAGCGACGTTGTTCCGTTTGTGTTCGATGAAGACAAACAGTTCAATGTGTGCATTACGGATGAAGGTGCCCCAGAGGCGTTTGCGAGCCATTCTCTCGGGCTCCATACGGGCAGAAGGAGCGATGTCAACTATTTGGAATTTATGTTCGAAAAGGGTGCAAAGGAAACTAATATTTTGTCCCCCGAAAAACTTCTTCTCTTTGCCGAACGCTATGCGGGCAAGGCAAAACAACTTGTCGGGCATAACGGTGAGGGGGTTTATGGAACACTCGATGTTTATCGCAAAGAAATAATCGAGGAATTAAAAGCATGGAAAATTGCTAACGGCAAGGAGACATTTCAAGGCGTTTGCAATCAGGCGGTAAAACAGAACCCCGAATATGCGGATGTATTGCATGCTATCGAGAGCCTTGTGTAGTTATATTGTTCAGCACGGGCGGAAAGCGTATTTAGATTGTGAGATAATGTGCTATAAGGCAAAGAGAGTTATATACTATGAAAAAGGTCAAATTTAACAACGACTGGAACTTTAGTAAAGTTCACAGCGAGAAGGCGAGCTTTAACGTTACTCTTCCGCACGATGCAATGATATTCGAAGGACATTCCGCCGATGCCCGCTCCGGGGCAGGCGGAGGATATTATTGCGGCGGGAGGTATTGTTATCGCAAACATTTTAAAATTGAGGGAGAGCGATCGGCAAAATATTTACTTCGTTTTGACGGTATTGCCGGTGAAAGTCATATATATCTTAACGCAAAACATATTGCGCAAAATTTTTATGCGTATAATGGTTTTACCGTAGATATAACAGATTGTGTTGTCTTCGGTGAAGAAAACCTGATTGAAGTTTATATCGATAATGATCGCCAGCCAAATTCGCGTTGGTATGCGGGAAGCGGTATTTATCGATCCGTATGGCTTATTACAGGCGGCGAGGTGCGTATCGGTAACGTTAAAATTTCTACGCCGTTCGTTGGAGAAGATGTTTCTGAAATCGAATTGGAAATATCTCTTGAAAATGATAAATCCGAACAGCATTGCATTATTGTTGAAACTGAAATTTTAGACAGAAACGGCAAAACTATCTGTAGAGAAATTACTCCGTTCACACTGTTTGAACAAGGCAAGGAAACAGCGCGGCAACGCCTTTATCCAAGAAATATATCTCTGTGGTCAACGGACTCTCCCAATCTTTATGATTGCCGTATTCGGCTTACGGATGGACATGGCTCAACACTTGATGAAACAGAAGAATCCTTTGGATTTCGTACGATAACAGCAGATCCGGTGCACGGATTACGTATCAACGGCAAAGAGACATTACTGCGCGGCGCCTGCATTCATCACGACAACGGCGTTATCGGCGCGGCAGAGTATTATGATGCTTGTGAACGGCGGATTCGTATTTTAAAAGAGGCGGGATTTAATGCTGTACGAATTTCTCATCATCCTTGTTCGGAGGAAATGCTTTCGGCGTGTGACAAATTGGGAATGCTTGTCTGGGATGAAACGTTTGATATTTGGCAAGAGCATAAGACAAAGTACGACTTCGCAATGTATTTTGACGAGGAATGGAAAAACATTGTCGACGGAATGGTGGAAAAGGATTTCAATCATCCGTGCGTATTCTTGTACAGTATCGGTAATGAGATTCCTGAAATTGTTAAACCCCAGGGTATCCGTGTTTCCCGCATGCTTACCGAACGTATCCGTATGCTCGATCGGACTCGTCTTGTCAGCAACGCAATCAACGGTATGTGTGCGGCAAGCGGTAAGATTGTACCTCTTTTGATTGATTTAGGCATTGTAACCAAGGAACAGGTTGCAAGTATTACGGGCGATACGAATTCGGATAGCGCGACCGTCTTTCAGATTATTCTAGATACGGCGGGAAAAGGCGGAAATATCAACGACGCTATGCTTGCGCTTGCCAATAATATGGGCAGGGTCATGGAGCATCCCTCTATCGGTGAAAAGCTTGCGGAACCTTTGTCGCACCTTGATGTTAGCGGATATAATTATATGAAATCTCGCTACGAAGTAGACGCGCGTGACTATCCGGATAAGATTATTGTAGGTTCAGAAACGACTCCGCCGGACATCGATATTTTGTGGGAGAAAGTGAAGAATATTCCTCAACTTATCGGAGACTTTACATGGACGGGATGGGACTATATTGGTGAAGCAGGGGTTGGACATACCAACTATGAAGGCAAATCGGAATTTGCCGTTGCCTACCCTGGCTATCTTGCCTATTGCGGCGATATTGACATCACTGGTTATCGCAGACCGATGAGTTATTTGCGGGAAATTGTTTACGGTTTACGAACTAAACCATACATTTCCGTACAGGATCCGAAATATTTCGAGACTCCTGCGAAATGTACTTCTTGGGCGGAACCCGAAACGGTAGCATCTTGGACATGGAGGGGAAGCGAGGGTAAACCCGTACGCGTCACTGTGTATTGTGCCGATGAAGAAATCGAGCTCTTTTTGAACGGACGCTCACTTGGGCGCAGGACGGTAGAAAGAAACCGTGCTGTCTTTGAAACAGTATACGAACCGGGCGAATTGAAAGCGGTAGGCTGTTCCGGCGGTAAATTAACGCAAAGTCATACACTTTTGACTGCGTCCAATAATGTGCACCTTGAACTCACACTTTCCAAGGAAACGATTGCGCGACATACGGAATTATGTTTCGTCGAGATGCAGTTTGCGGACGAAAAAGGTGTTCCCGATATGAATAATTCATTGCCAGTTAAAGTGACTGTCTCCGAAAACGCTGAACTTATCGGATTTGGAACAGGTGATCCGAAAAGCGAGGAGGAGTTCGATGATTGCGTCCGAACAGTTTTTCGCGGACGGGCGCTGGCTGTCATACGTGGTAGGAAGACCGGCCGAGCTACTATCACTGTCGCTGCCGGAAACGAATTACACAAAAAACAAATTAAAATTATTTAATATGAACGGAGAATAATATGACTGAGGAAGAGTTGATTAAATCGTTGCCCGAGCCCGTCAAGGAAAATGCACAACGCTTGTTGCGTATGAAACCTGAAGAACTTCCCGAACATCCCGAAAAAAATAAATGGTATTATTACAGCCCGAAAGGGTGCATCTGTTCCAACGGATTTCCTTATTATAGTTCTTTGAAACTCGGAACGGAAAACAATCTCATAGTATTGTTTTGCGGCGGTGGTTGTGCTCTCGATGCTTATAGCGCCGCTCGGCCAAATACTTATTTCCCGCAGGAGGGAAAATCGCAGTTTTATTTTGCCGATACCTTTATTGCGGGGTATCTTTTGGCTCATACGGGAATTGCCGACAAGGATCGGGATGATAATCCTTTTCGCAATTGGTCGGTCGTCGTAATAGCGTATGGAAGCGGAGATTTTCACTGCGGTACCAATGATTTTGCTTACGACGATCCCGAAATGGGGGCGGGAATATGTCATCATCATGGATATAATAATTATCGTGCCATGGTGGAAAAGATAAAAGAGTATGTACCAAATCCCGGGAAATTGCTCGTTACCGGCTTTTCTGCGGGAGGTTTCGGTACGGCTATCCTGACAGACGATGTTATGAGCCTTTTCCCGAACTGCAAGGATGTCACATGTATCGAAGACAGCGGCGTTTTTTCCTATGGCGGATGGTATGAAACCGCGAAAGCACAGTGGGGAACGCCCAAAGAAATTCTAGCTCGTATCCATTCGGATAACATAGTTCTCGATTGTTTATTGGCCTTGCATAGAAAGTATGGCAAAAAAGTAAAGATCGCCTTTGGCTGTACCTATCGTGATGCGCTTTTGTCACAATGCGAAGGCTATACTCACGGGCAGGGCGGATTGATTTTTTCCAGAGAAAACGGAGATATTTTTGAGCAAACGCTTGCTCGTTTTGTTAAAACACTTAAGGATGAAATCCCTGATGTCGCACTTTATATTTTCGATAAACCCAGCCCGGAAAAGAATGTAAGTGAAAAAGATAATCTTACCGATCATACTTTTATAACAAGTCCTGATGTCTTCGATTATAGTTATGGTGGCGTCAAATTGATAGATTGGATTACAAATACCGTGAACGGAAAGCCCATGCAGGTTGGCCTTGAACTTTTGGGAGTTAAATAAAAATGAGGAAAAATATAAAGCGAAAAATACCAAAGCATATTGCCGACCATAAAGCGTTGATTCGTTCCAATGCGGCGGAGGGAACGCTTTTTTTGAAAAAAGACGGAAATTTCCCGCTCGTAAAGGCGGGTGAGATTGCGTTATTCGGAAACGGTGTGAGGAATACCGTTAAGGGTGGAACAGGCAGCGGCGACGTGAATTGTTTCTCCTATAACAACTGTGAACAGGCGTTTGAAGAGCAAGGTTTTACGGTTACTACGAAAAAGTGGCTGGATGCTTACGATAAAGACCGTGCAGAGAAAGATGCCGTTTGGGAAAATAAGATTCTCGAAAGGATCCGTAAAGGCGGATCGGCCTTTTTGGAAACCTTCGGCGCAATACACGGAGAAGAGGAATATTCTATTCCGCTCGACGGCGAAGGTGAGGCATGCCTGTATGTGCTCGCGCGCAACTCGGGTGAAGGAATGGATAGGTTGGTCGAAAAAGGCAACGTCTATCTGACCGATACGGAGATTCGGGATATCCTTTGCCTGAACGAAAAATTCGAAAGATTTATGCTTGTGCTGAATGTGGGCGGGGTTGTCGATCTTTCTCCGGTTAATTCAGTTAAAAATATTCTTCTCCTTTCACAACTCGGCGTTTCTACGGGCGATATTCTTGCAGATATCGTATCGGGTAAGGCAAATCCTTCCGGCAAACTTGCAGCAACATGGGCGAAATATGAGGATTACCCGAAAATAGGCGAATTCGGAGAAAAGGACGATACGCGCTACAAAGAGGGTGTTTTCGTCGGCTACCGTTATTTTGACACGGTGGGAAAGCAGGTGCTTTATCCGTTTGGCTTTGGCTTGTCTTATTCAGAATTTTCAATAGAGTGTACGGGGATTTATAACAATAAGAGTAAAATATATGTACAGGTAAGCGTCGGAAATACCGGCGATAAGTCCGGAAAGGAGGTCGTACAGATATATGTGACTTCGCCGTGCGCCGGCCTTACAAAACCGGCGCAAGTTTTGGCATCTTTCCAAAAGTCGGATAAGATTGCTCCGGGAAGAAAGCAGGAACTGACTCTTTCCTTTGATATTGCCGATATTGCGTCCTATGATGAGAAAAAGGCAGCATTTGTGCTCGAAAAGGGGAAATATGTTGTTCAGATTGGAAACTCCTCACGTGATACCTTCGTTGCGGGCGTTATCGATCTGGATGAAACGATTGTGACGGAACAAGTAAAAAACGCACTCGGCAAAGCGGATTTTGAAGATATTATTTTGTCTGCCCCTGTCGTTGAAGTGCCTGAAAATGCGCCTTTGCTTACGCTTTGCTCGGATGATTTTGCCGTGTTACAGCACGATTATCGCATAGATGAACATATTAATCCTGTTATAAAAAAATGTACGGATGAGCAGCTTATGCATCTATGCGTGGGGGCTTATCTGCCAAAGTCTAAGTTATCTGTTTTGGGCAGCTCTGCTTGTCACGTCGCGGGGGCGTCCGGGGAAACGACCAACTACGCTCCGGAAATCACGGATGGTAAATATTTAGTGCTCGCGGATGGCCCTGCGGGGCTTCGCATATCGTCGCAGTATATTGTAACGCCTGACGGAAAGCGCAATGTATACGACAAACTTGAAGGGTTTCTTTCATTGTTGCCCGTTGATATGAAAAAACAGCTCCTTATGCGCGAAAACGTACATGAGGAAGATATTATTTATCAGGATACGACCGCTATTCCCATTGCAACGGCGATCGCTCAAAGCTGGAATCCTGACGTTGCTGAGCAGTACGGAAATATCGTCGGTACGGAATGTGAACTATATCATTGCCATTTTTGGCTGGCTCCAGCCATGAATATACAACGCAACATCCTCTGCGGCAGAAATTTCGAATATTATTCGGAGGATCCCTTGCTCACAGGAAAAATTGCGGCAGGGCTTGTTCGAGGATTGCAAAGTCATAAAGGCATCGGCGCTACCATCAAACATTTTTGCGCCAACAACCAGGAAACAAACCGGTACAACAATAACTCCATTGTGTCCGAACGTGCGTTGCGGGAAATATATTTGAAAGGCTTTGAGATCTGTGTTAAGGAGAGTTCTCCGAAAGCAGTGATGACGAGTTACAATCTTTTAAACGCAGAGCACACCTCTCAACGGCAAGATCTGCTTGACGGTATCCTGCGCGGCGAATGGGGATATAAGGGCTTTGTTATGACCGATTGGATAACTACCGGCGCAGTATTTGATTCCGCTTCAAAATATCCAGGCATATATGCACATAAAGTGGTTTCCGCAGGCAACGACATTGTAACCCCGGGCGGAGATGCAGACTTCGAAGATTTGAAAAAAGCATTTGCGGAAGGTAAAATCACTCGAGAACGACTGGAAATTTGCGCAACGCGCATATATGAAGCGATTTTGGAAAATAACGCATAATTTATGAGCAAGAAATTTGATTTTAATTTGGACATACACGGGCAGACGGTTCCTGCTTCGCGTGCGTGGCAAATGGGTATCGGAAACGATCATGCTTTCCAGTTGATGCGCACCGACGTGAGTTCGCATCTGAAACGCGCGTGCGATGAGATCGGATTTCGCTATGTGCGCTTTCATGGCATCTTTAACGATGATATGCGCATCATACAGTCGTTTGCCGATCAAAAGGGATTCAATGCTCTGCCTGGTGCCGACAAGATCAGGGAATGTAATTTCCGCCGCGTTTCAGTCGTTCTAGATAATATACTGTCCTGCGGGTTAAAACCATTTGTCGAGTTGTCCTTTATGCCGAAAGCGTTGGCAGGCGGCACAGAAACAGGGCTTGCGTATAATGCGAACGTAAGTATGCCGAAGGACTTTTTCGCTTGGGCTGAGCTGATTAGAGCTTTCATTGAGTTCGCTTTTTCTCGCTACGGAAAAGAGGAAGTCGAAAGTTGGTATTTTGAAGTATGGAATGAGCCGGATCTGACGCTTTTTTTCAGTGGGAATATGGAGGACTATTTTGCTCTGTACGAAGTTACCGCGCATACGATTAAAGAAATCGATCCGAATCTTCGTGTAGGAGGCCCGGCGACGAGCGCCTGCAAATGGTTGGAAGAATTCAAGACGTTTTGCGATGTAAACAACGTTCCGTATGATTTCCTGTCAACACATCATTATCCGGGTGATGCGTTCGGGAACTTGCTTTCCGATCGTCCTGCCGGCCATTTGCGAAATGTAGCGGCAGAATGCGTGAAGAATAAAGTGCCGCTGGGAGAGGCAATGACGGCGCTATTTTACGATCCTGCGGAGAGTTCCAGATGGCAAAAGGGCGCTTTTCGCAAAATGGATGAACAAGCGCGTGCGGTTGCGGGAAGCAAGCCGCTGTTTATAACGGAATGGAATTCTACCTCCGTGTTTGCTGCACCGATACACGATGAGAAATATTCGGCTGCATTTGTTGTCAAGAGCGTGATGGATGCCGGGAATATCGCGGAAGGGTATATGTTTTGGTGTTGCTCCGATGTTTTCGAGGAGATGTTCGATCTCGGGAAACCGTTTCACGGTGCATTCGGAATAGTATCGAGCGATGGTATTCCGAAACCGAATTTTTATGCGTTTAAACTTCTTTCGGAGCTTTATCCGAGGAGATATGCGTTGCCCGTAACAGACGATGCCGTCGAACTTGCATCCTTTACCGACGGCGAAAGCGTTCAGCTTTTGCTGTACGCGCAGGAATTTGACTGCCGTAAAGACGAGGAGTTTTCAGTGAAGATTACCTTAAACGGTGCGTTCGCTTGTGCAGGAAAAACGGCGATAGACGATACGCATTGCAACCCAAAAGCGGAATGGCAGAAGTTGGGTAAACCGGATCTCCTTACGCCGGTACAGGTCGAGAAGATACGTAAAAACACAAGTCTTGTGCGGGAGGAGATACCGCTGCGCGTTTCCGCCAATGTTACGACGTTGAATGTTTCAATGCGTACAAACGATGTTATTCTCATTGAATTGAATTAAGCCGATTAAAGGGGGATTGCCGCGAGCAGCCCCCTTTGCCGTCACAAATGCCGCTGATTTGTGCCTACTAAACACGTTTTTCAACAAGAACTCTTGAAATATGGCTAATGTGTTGTTATAATATCCTTAACATGACGCAACAGTTGTGACGTCTATAAAAGGAGGAGATTGGATGAAACGATTAATGGCCCTTGTACTTGCATCAGTATTGATGCTCGGCGTAAGCTTCACGGTTTTGTCGGCTTGCGGCGGAAACGGTGCAGATCCTGCGGATGTGGCGGCGTTTGAGGAGTATCGAACGGAACTTGCAACCTATGTGCGCAATTATAACGGCGTAGGAACGAGTGCGGAGCAAAAAAAGCTTGCGCAGCAAGCAGTGAACGATATCGCAAAGACGGAGTATGATTCGGCAAAGGATCTGTCCGAAAATAAAGGTGTAGTCAATGCGAAACTTCAATCGTTCCGCGAGGATTTGGCAAAAACATTGGAAACTCCTTACGAGGAGGATGCAGATCTTACGGACCAGCTCAATATCTTTGAGATAGAAGGAGAAACGGTCGGCACGCGTTCGCCGCGTTATAACGGCCTGCTTGCCAATTTATTTCTTGGAGCAGCAACCGACGACGTTTCTATTTATACAATGAACGTAATGCTTGAAGTTTTGGGCGCTGGAAAGGCAAGTTATTCAGCAGGCGAAATCGTGTTGGAGAGCACCGTATTAAAGCCGGAGGGCGGCTATCAGGACATGACTATATTCACGGAAGGGGAATTGAACAAGATCCTTTCGCTTGAAGATGAATCGTTAAAAGAGCAAATGCTTGGTGTGACGAAGGTTTCACAGTTGTATCGTTCCTCGGTTGTATCGTTTGTAAATGATTATACATTCGTTGTGACAAATCACTATACTCAGTTAGGATGCGATTACTTCAATGCAACGCTCGGTAAAGAATATGTTGTCGGCAAGGAATATTACAGGTTCGGCACTTATGATATTGCCGAACAACCGCTCGCCGGAACCAACGAATATAGCATGAACGCAAAATTCGAAGACGGGACGGACATGAATTTTTACATCAATGGCGCAACGGGTATGATTTCCCGCCGCGACAGCACTTTTGCGGTTATTCCGTACGCAATCGTAGATGAAGCAAGCGCGGCGACAGGTGGATTTGATTTTGACACCGATGATATGAGCGATGATGAATATGTGATTTCGCGGGGTGTTACCGTAATGAAAGATGTCAAGTATGGCGAGCGTACCATGCAGGCACTTCCTGAGCGTACAGATGACAATGCGGAGCAATATGATAAAGAACAGGCGGATCCTTCTATTTTGACAAAACGTGAAAGTTTTGATATTTATATCCCCAAGGAGGAAACGTGGAAAGCGCATAAAGAGGATGGCAACGGTGTCATTTTACTCATTCACGGCGGCAGTTGGACGAGCGGCGAAAAAGAGAGTATGCTTAATTATGCCCGCGACTGGGCCGATAAGGGCTACTTCGCCGTTTCGATTAACCATACTTACGCCGGCAGACAGTATGATAACGGAGAAGTGGTAACTTTCCATGACATTCAAAACGAAATAAATTCGGCAATGCAAAAGGTCAAGGATCTGTCAGACGAGTACGGATGGAATATCAACAAATGTGCTACGAACGGCTATTCATCGGGCTCGCATCTTGCTGCGTGGTATGCTTATGATAAGGGAAATGAGAAAGACGCGCCGATTCCGGTAGTCTGCACGTTCTCCATGGTCGGTCCCATGAGTTTTCACCTGGATTGCTGGACGAGCGGAACTGCAATGCCTCTCGGACCGCAAGTTGCGGTCATCGGGTTACAAGACGCGAAGTTGTTTGACCTCGGCGTCGGAGACTTAAAAGAGGGTACTCCCGAATACGAGGAATATATTAACAGTGATAAATACAAGAAACTTTCCGCGCAAATCGAGGGAGTGTTGAATGGGACCGTCGAAAGGACGGAACTCAACGAGTACGATTTTACTTCTTATTCCAAAGAAGAGTATGACGAAAAAATCGACAGTATTTCCCCGCTGGCCTTTGTCAAGAAAGGCGATGCGGTACCTACCGTCCTTGCAGAGGCTTGTCTCGATCCGATGCTCATTTCAGGTGAGCACGGAATACAGATGGAGGCTGCGCTTACGGAGGCTGGTATTGAGCATACGGTTGTGATGTTCCCGAACTGCGATCATATGGGCTCCGGCAATGCCGAGTGCGGCAATATCTATCGGGCAAAATACACGGAAATGGTGAAAAAGTATTTCGGTTATTGATTTTGGCGTTACAATTTGTTCCCGTTCGTGACACCAACGTGCCAAAAATCACCGAATATCTTGAATGGTAGTAAATTTTAAAGTATAATATATGTGAAATATGGCAGATAAGCCGAATAATAAAAAAGGGAGAAGAAAATGAAACACAAAACAAAAATGTTGGCAGTGCTCTTTATGGCGGCGACGCTTTTGCTCTCCGTCGGGATGTTCGCGGCTTGTACGGACGATGGAGGAAAAGTTGAAACGGTTCCCTTGGAAGGGATATCGTTCGCAGAAGATGAAGTGACGCTCGAAGGCGGGCAAAGCATTCAGTTGGAAGTAATCTTTACTCCCGAAAACGCAACAAACAAAAATGTAACATGGGAAGTCGATTTCGAGGACACCGCTACGGTGGACAGTAACGGACTTGTTACCGCCAAAGAGGATGCGGCGGGGAAGGCGTGTACCGTTACCGCAACGGCGGAAGAGGGCGACGGGCTGTATCAGGCATACTGTCAGGTCAATGTCATAGCAGATCGCGGTGAAGCAATTACAAAAACTGCTGAAGTGGGCGGGCAGACGAACACTCTCACGCTCTACACTTTGGGCGGCGCTGAATTTTCGGGCTCTGCAGTGTCGGGCAGTTCGGTGCTTCCTGTGGAGACCGGCGCCGGCGCTACATATGAAATCAAAGACAATGCTCCTTCATTCAAAATGGACGTCACGGCAATGGGGACTTTCAAGTTCCCGGTGTTATCCGCTGTAACGTTCAAAAATCAAGAAATGCAGCTCCGTCTTTATATCAATAACGGCACAGATGACTTTGAACTCGGCACATACGAGTTTACCAAGGAAGAGGCTGCAAAATTGCTCGGGTCCAACAACGTAGCGGGCGGAATCGACACGACAAAACCTTACATCGTCACAACGATTGCAGATTCAGTAAATAAGAACAGCATTGTGATGTGGTCGGACAACAAGGCGGAATTCAGCATCGGTCAGTTCGTGCCGGCGAGTGCAACGGACGTGCAGCCCATTACGATTGAAACGACGTGGAAAAACGGCGCGACAGTCAATACGATCGAGTTTACCGCATTGGATGAGCCTGTTAATACGAAAGGACATCAGGTACCCGCTAATATTTTAAATCCTGCGCCTACAGATTTTGGCGAAACATCTACTGTAACACTTTCCGCGGCTACAGATACGAAAAACGGTATTACGATCACCGTTGGATTCAATTGGACGGGCGGTTCCGCCACGGCATCGTTGAACCTGAGCAGGCTTGCCGCTAACACCGCGTTCGATTTTGAAATTCCTTATATTAAGACGGAAAGCATTGAGTTCGATCCTTCCGTACAAAATAATGCAGGTAAACTGACGCTTGCACTCGATTCGGGCGCATCGCTGGATTTGTATGTTACTTCTGCGCTTAAGCCTGCACAGGGTGTAACCGAGCTTCCCTCGGCTTTGACCGTCGGCGTTGCGCTGAAAGAAGGTGCGGCTGCGGATATCGTAACGATCAGCGGCAGCAGCATTACGGGGTTTAAAGCGGGTACGACCACGATTGTCGTCACCGTGGATGACCTCGTGAAAGAAATCGAAGTGACAGTTGAATATCCTGAGAATACTTTTACAGACCCGACTCCTTTCGATGCAGAAACAGTTTATTCCAACACTGCGAATGGGCTTACTAGTACGTTTACGTTCGGTGCGGACGGTATGTTCTCTTATGAAGTCGGTATGTCGGGAATAGTGCTTTTCCGTTCTTACGGGTATTACGATCTTAACTTAGAAGGTGCTGAACCTACAGTCGAAATCGTGTATTTCAATAAAACAGTTGCTCTTCTTTATGGCGGAAATTTGTTTACGGGAGCAGCATCGTATGGAGCGACCGTTGAGAACGGCTCCCTCGTTTCCTTCGTCATTGAAACCACCGGCGACGGCGGCAACCCTGTTGAAACAGTATTTACCGTTGCGGAATAATCCAAACATCGGGTACGGAGCGTTCTTGTTTGAATATTTTCGCATCTGACAGAGATTGTAAAACGCTATAATCCAAAAAAACAAGCTCCGTGTTTTTACGGAGCTTGTTTTTGGAAAGCGTTGAAATTCGGTTTAGTTATGGTAGGTAAATGTGCTGCCCGTCATTAAAAACTCAATATCGATGGGAGGAGGTAAATGGACGCGTGCATTCGGAGAAATTCGGTTGATGCTGCATACCATCTGAGCGAGTTCTTCGGGGGTTTCCGGTTGGTCGTTCATGATCCAATGAATGGTTATGGCGTGGATACTGCCCGCAAAATGGCATTGCAAATAAGTCGAGTTTTGGGAATTCAGCGCAAAATTTTTGAAAAACGTAAAGAATACATCGATAAGAATATATTCAAGTTGAGCGTGTATCAGCTTTTTTATAAGATCTTTTCTTTTTAGTGTTTCTTTAAAAAGTGTGGTGAAATATTGTATTGCGGTAAGTTTTTTGGACTCCCGCAGTTTTCTTCTCCAAACGTCCGTAAATTCGTAAATATATTGTCGCAGAATGGCGTCCTTGGCAGGATAATTACGATAAAATGCATTGCGGGAAACACCGGCGAGCGTACAGATATCAGTGATGGAAATATTTTTATACTCGTGTGTCGCCATCAGTCTTAAAAGGGCTTCGGTTATGCTTTCTTTTGTAATTTGTTTAAGATCCTGATTGTTACCGTTCATCGTTTTCCCTCGTATATTAATATTTTAACATAAAACGGCAGGTTTCGTCAAGCGTGAATAAAAAAATGTGGTACAAACCATTGCGCTTTGTTACGACAAAGGCGGTATTTTGGGGCAATGTATTGATTTTGTATATAGAGTGTGTTATATTTGAAACAAGCAGAACCGATAAATCGGTCAAACAAATTTAATTTATATAAGGAGACGGAAAAATGATAAAAAAGGTTTTAACTGTTGTACTAGCCGCGTTTATGCTAGCGTGTTCTGTGGGTGTGTTTGCCGCCTGCGGCGGAGACGGATCGACAGGCGGGCCCGCCGATCCTTCCAAAGAATCGGGTGATGTTGTTCTCTCTTTTCTGCATGCGGGTACGTTGCAGCCCTCTACGGATAAAGTAGAGGCGGCGGTTTCCGAGTATGTTAAGGAAAAGCTTGGATTTGGCGTTGAGTTTAAAATGACGAATGTCTTCAACTGCAATTCCGACTATCAGAACTGGCTTCTTACCAATCAAGAGATCGATATCATGAATGTATTTACCGGGTCGGATTCTTTTGTTACGGACAAATCCGCGAGGGAGATATCGTCTCTTTTAACGCCTGAAATTGCGCCATATCTTTCGGAGGAGCTGAAAGACAGATCTGATGTCACTTTGAAGGGGCAGGACGATAAAATCTACGGTGTTTCCGTATTCCCTAAAAATTTACTCGGAGGGTATTCGTACGTTGTCCGTAAGGACGTTTTGGAGAAAGCCGGGCTGTATAGCGAAACACCCGTAGCGGGTAAATA
>ERZ1106952.403-NODE-403-length-21286-cov-134.618859_pt1 | contig 21286 bp, 13 predicted proteins | sample MGYA00403677_ERZ1106952 | MGnify/ENA primary metagenome ERZ1106952 (study PRJEB35170, sample SAMEA104062415) | human gut metagenome | biome: human gut; feature: human-associated habitat; material: faeces | place: Denmark | collected 2012-05-14 ...
TATTCAGTTGTACCGGCCCCTTTTTAGGTGCATGCGGGTATTATACAACCTTTTTTCTAAAAAGTCAAACATATGTTCACATATTTTCAAGAAAAATTAAAAATTTTTCAGAGTTATGCACTATGCCGAAGGAGAAAGGACGGGATAACAAACAAAAACATGCCGCAGCCCTGCAACGAAAGCCCGCCCGCCGCGAGAGAAAAAGGCGATCCGCAAGCGGGTCAGCGCGGATGCCTTTTCGCGGCGGGCATTTCTGTCGCTGCGTATTTTTCTTGTGCCGCCCGTTTGGGAACGGCGGTTTGAATTTTCCGTTTGAGCGGTTGCGTTTCAGTTGATTTTAGGCGTGAGCTTGTCTGCGGCGGCGCGAAGCGCCGCCGCACTCGTCTATGACAAGCTCACGCCTAACTGCCACCATATTTTGGAAAGTTATATGAAAATAGGCAGACATCATTATGGTGGCTGCCTCTATGGTTGTATTGAATTTAATGAAATATCAAAGCGAGCCGTACAGAGAATAGTACCTTTGGCGGATACTTGCTTTCCTATGGTTTATCGTGCCCCTGCCGATTCCCAGTGCCGCGCATACTTCGGCTTGCCTCATCCCGTTCATATAGCAATTCAGAATGGCGAGTTCCAAAGCGGATAACTGTAACGCCGCTACAAGTTCGTCGTATTTGCTGTAATCGGTCTGTTCTTTCTCAAAGCAGTTCACGGGATCCATTGGCAGAGCCTTATAATCCGTAAAGTCTATGTATTCGACCTGTTTATGGCTGTCCGGTCTGTTGCGCAGGCTGTCAATAAACCTGTCTACTTCACGGTAGCATGCAAGTTTGATTGTGATTTCTTTTCCTTTGCGGTCTTTGCCGTAAATCTCGTGAACCGTTCTTCCGAGAAACCGATACAGGAAGCACATAGCCGTCTGTGCGCAATCATATCCGTCTGACACGATATAGTCTATCTCATTCATATGATGCAAGTCCTTTATCAATCCGATATAGAGCTTGTCCGCGATTTTCAGATCATACTTTTTCACGGTACGCAATGCCTGCAAAGCGATCATCTCGCCCATGAGCTTTACGTTCTCGGCAGCGATAGGCTCGGAGAACAACTCTCCCTCGTTGCGATACTTTCCTTTTGAGAACTTTGTTACCAACATTTCCATTTTCAGATACACCTCCGAATTTGATTTTGCCTTTTTCGGGCAAAAGGCGGAGGTGCATAGGACGGTGGAAGGAAAGCATCTTTTCTGTCAATATGCGGAAGTCAACGGGACAAAGCCAAAATCGTTGCGTACAGGTCATGAAATGCCTCACAGACAGCAAAAGAGCCGAGCAAGGAAAACAGTCCTTACTCGGCTCTCTATTCGTTTATATAGGTGTTTTAAGCAACGATTTTGCGACCGTTGACGTCCGCGAGGAACTATGCTACCATAGCCGACCGAAAAAGCAAAATTCGGCTATGCTTCTTACTCCCTTAACTGCTTTATCTCCTCTATTCTTTGATGCTTACCGTTCTGCACCAAATCGAATCCGTTAAAACATCATCCAACGTCTCGCCGGAGCCCGACTTTTTTCCTATATTCATTAAATCGATAAAACGAATTTTTACGTTCACTTTATCCTTTGCAGAAGAATATTTAAGCCCGACAAAGTTCTCATCAAATTGCGGATACAACAAATAAACCCCGCAAATCGTTTCATTCTCGCTCTCATACTTTTTATGATACGCATACATCTGATACATATCGCCTTGCGAAATGCGATAATTTTTTGTAGCGTCGTCGCAAAGCAATTTCCACTTCGTATCAAAAATATACGTTTTTCCGTCTTTTCGCACCACGATATCCGGACGCAATTTAAATTTTTGCGGATCGTCAAACAAATACTGCGCCGATTCTTGCGTGGACACAGCCCAACCGTGCGGCATAAGCACACGGCGAATTTCTTTTGCAACATAATCCTGAAAGAGTCGCTCCATCGGAAACAGCAACGCAGAGGCGTATTCTTCTCCCCTAAAAGAGAGGAATGACTTCCCCGCAAGAAAAATCTTGCACCAATCGAGCGCACCGCGATAATACTGTGTACTGCGTTCAAGGCAAGAAACGGAAAAATCCTTTTCGTAATCTTTCGACGGAGATATTTCAGAAAAAAGGACGAGCAAATTACGGATATCCGCCTGATTTGCCGCTGACACCGACTTCCGCGCAAGCAAAAGAAGTGTAGATTTTAACAGCTTATTTTCCGCCCGATTTGCGTTAAATTCGTCGTATTCAATAAAAAATCGCTCTTTATGTATGCTGTTATATTTAATTTGTTCGCCGAAAAGCATCTTCCCTTTATAAAATTTTTCGTTGCCGCGAATCGTTTCATACCCGCATTTAAGCCCCTTGCGAACGATAAAAAACACCTCGTCTAAAAACATGCGGACAAAAATTTCGAAAAGCGGGAGCTTTTCCGCGTCGATTTTGGAGGACTGCGTCGATTTATACGGCACCGAACGCAGAGAACGCAGCATTCGCACGAGCAACTTACGCATTTCACCCTTTGTTTTTTCCTCGTCATAGCTGACCGAAGATATTTTGGGTAAAATTTCGATCGTCGTACCGTCTTTCAGCGTGATGACTCCAACGTAATTCTGCGCTTTGATAACTTTGCCGTATCCACGCATTACCGAAACGGTCATCAATTGGCCGAATTCCGGCTCTTCCCGCTGGTTAGCAAGAACAAAATTTTCCAGTTGCTCAAACTGTTTTTGCGGAAGATAAGCGTGGTCGACAGTCTGTTCGCCACTTCCGGCCGATATCGTTCCAAACTCGCAGAGCGTTATCGACTGCGTACTCACTGTCCTTCTCCTGCCTGTTTGGCGTCAGTTTGGTTGTGCCCAAACAATTTTTTTGCGGTTTCAATGTCATAGATACCTACAAACGCCGCTCCCCTCTCTTTCGGTATATAATTTTCTTTGCTATCTTCAAATAAACCCTTATTAATCGAATATGTATACTTGCCGCCACTAAATTCAATTTCATCGGAAACTGCTGGTCCGAACAGCTCTTCGGCTTTTGTTTGTTCCCGTAAAATAAATTGTGGAATTCCCACCTTTTCCTTTTGATTATCGCCGAGAACTAAGCGAATCTTTTCGTAATCGTCGTAAAAATATTCCTGCAATAAAGGAATAATCTTATTTTTAAAAATATCTGCCAAGGTATCAATATCCGATTTTACTTTTAAAGGCATAAAATAAGCGTGGCCGATTGTATGCTCGCGGTCATAGAGCGCCTCGATGCGGCGATTGATCGTTTGCAAAATACTTTGAACATCGATGTTTGTATCGTTTCCACTTTGATCTTTGATTTGAATCTCCGCCAACAGTTCAACCGCAGGCATCATTTCTTCAAATTGAAAACGCCGACGAAGTGCCGTATCCATTGCCGCAATCGAACGGTCGGCCGTATTCATTGTTCCAATGATATAGACGTTTTGCGGAACGGAGAACTCCTTATTGGAATACGGGAGTCTCAAGCTCATCGCTTCCGTAGCACCCTCGCGCTTTGTGTCCTCAATTAGAGTAATCAGTTCACCGAAAATTTTAGAAATATTTCCACGGTTGATCTCGTCCGCACCGTACGCCGCATATTTTCCCGAATATACTCTTTGACTTCCATATCATTCTCCCGTCTTTTTAATCGCTTATTTCCACGACAACGCGGTTTTTATAAATCTCAGCGTTTTGTAGGACTACGCTTTCAACTTGAATTGTTTTCCCGTTCACCGTAATTTTGCGTTTCCCTGCACCCATATTTTTATAAAATATTTCAAGTTCGCCGCTCTTAAAATGCAAGACAGTTTTTAACTCTCGAAACAGCGTACTTTTTGCGGGTGCAATGGTTAATCCGTTCAAATCGGGTCGTAAGCCGAATATCTCTAAGAACAGCACCTTGCCGAGCACCGCGCCGCTCCCCGTAAACCAATCGCTCATCGACTCGCCGTCGAACCCCTTTTCCTCGTTATACACATACGAATTGGGCATAACAAACGGCGTAGTGGAAATAAAGTCGTGCGTAAGCGGCAGTATCTTTTTCAGTTGCTCTTCTGCCTTTGTATATTCGCCGAGTTTATACAGCGCCCATATTGCAAACAGCGTAGCGTGAATATACGTAGCGGCATTCTCCGCCGTGCCCTTGGGTAAGCGCGTAATACGTCCGACTTTATCGTTATTCGGCTCGAAATACGGCTCGAACGTCTTAATGCCGTACTTACTATCCAACCTATCGAACGCTTGTAAAATATACGCGCGCATATCTTGTTTTTCGTTCATGCCCGAAAGAACCCAAAACGCATTGCTCGTCGCACTGTCGCGGGATTTGCCGTCGTTATCGCAATAACCGCCCACTTTATAAGCACGCTTATCGCCCCAACCGTGCAGGATCTTTTTGTCGCCGTCTTTGTTCTCGTCTATTGCGTACTTTCGCAAGCCCTTTTCTATTCGCGCGGCGGTCGCTTTGTATGTTTTTATTTTATCCGCATATTCCTTCTCGTGCGTTAAAATTTCGGTAAGCTCATTGCAATTCTTATACAGTTGCATGGTCGCCATGACCGACACGCCCGTGCCGTAATCTTTTCCTTTATCGTCGGTTTTACCGAGTCCGTCGAGCGCGTCATTCCAATCGCCGTACAGCGCATGCAAGCAGTCCGTTTCTTCATCGAGATTGGATATCAAAAAGTCGGCAATGCGAATCAAATGCTCGAGTACGCTGTCGCGTTTATCGCTGTACGCCACCGTATCGTCGCTTAATTTGTAATAGCCGCATGTTTCGTTCAAAATCGAGAAATCGCCCGTAACGGCAAGATAGGTATACACCGTGGAAATGATCCAAACGCCTTGGTCTATAAACTTGCGAAGATCCATTTTGGGCGGAACGTCTTTGCTGCGGGGGTACGTATACTGCCGCGGTGCGCGTCCGTCCTCGCCGATAAACCCAAGCGCTTCGATTATTTTGCCGCGGCAGTAGTCGGGTATCCACAGCAAGGCACATTCGAGTTGCTGAAAAATATCCCGAATGCCGATAAGTTCGCCCGCATAGTTTTTCGCCCGCGCGCAAAACTCCGTTTGCCGCAACACGTTATGCAAAAAGTAAGTCAATGCCGTTTCGTTGATACTGCCGTCGGTTGCAATTTTGAGTGCGGGAATATCCGCATACACGTTTTCTATTTTCTTTTCCGCTTTCGCCGCCGCTACCGCCACCGTCTTTTCGTCGTCGGCTATCGATATAGTGTACGTGACTGCAACACTTTCGCACGCTTTTAATTCGAGCGGCAACATATCCGCCGCAATCGCATTTTCGGTAAACTCGGTGTACGTTTTTTCTCGGCGTATCTTTCCCTCGAACAAACTTTCCGACGCATACAGTTGATTGCTTTGCACGCCCTTAAAGCCGGAAGAAGACGTTGTGCCACTCACTTTACCGCCGTAGTCGCGCCGTATCTTGGCATAGTGTTGCATACGCACGTTGCGGTTTGGGTATTCGCCCGTAAAAAACGTAAAACCGTCCGCGTCCGCACGGCAAGACTTGTACCACTTGGTTTCTATATCTTGCGTACTACCGTGTCGCAAATACAAATTCATGTACGCGGCAATATACGTTTTTATTTCCTTACCGCTTTTATTGTGCAATTCGACTTTGATTTTGACGTTTTTGTTGCCGTCGACCGAAAGACGAACGCAACCGTCGAGCGCGTCGCTTTCGGCTATATAGTACGCGGCAAACGGCGTATACACGGTGTACCGGTTTATGTTTTGCTCCCGCGGCTGTTTCGCCGCGCCCGTTATCGATACCGGAAAATAATCGGCATTATTCGGCAGTCCGAAGAAAAACGCCAAATTCGGCTCGCCGGTATTCTCCCAATCGAGCAGAATATTAAACGCGCTTTCCTCTATCTTGATATTGCCCGAAGCATGCGCCCACAGCGTAAGTCCGTCGAACGCATACGGATAGCGGCTGTCGCCGAACGCACGCGGGAAACAGACGATCTCGTCCGCGTTCAAAAAAAACGCATTCGAGGGTAGTTTTCCCGCCGCTCGTTTTTCCTTATCCGCTTGCAACGCATGCACTTTTTTTGCTATTGTTTGTAATTCTCTTTCCATATAACATATTCTTTAATTGCAACGATAACTGCGCAGTAACATAGCACCGCGCAGTTATCGTTTGCGTTTTATTGTGGCGGTCTTCTATGCTTGCAACGCTTGTAAAACGGAATCCCAGAATGCGCCGGTAAACACTCCGCCCGCGGCAAATGCATCGCCATGCGCTTCTTGTAATGCATGCAAACTCACATAGTTATTCGTATGCGAGCCGGAGCTTAAAATATCGCAAACTTTATCCGTATCCGCACCGCTTACTACGGCATAAACGTTTGTAAGCGTTGCTCCCCAATCTGCACCGAGTACGGTGGCAGTGCCTACAAATTCATCGCTGTCGTAAGTTACGTTAACGATGCAATTTTTTACAGTGCTGTTATATCCACCGCCCACAAATGCGGAACCCCAAATGCCGTTGGCTGTTTGACTTGTTTTTTGCGCGCCGACTGTGATTTCGACATAGATATTTTCAACCAAACAGTCTTGATTTGCATTGTTGATAATAGAAGGATAACTCCACGCTATGCAGTTTTCGGTCAAATCGCCGTTCGGTTCTATTTTCCAACCGAGCACTTTCATGTTTTTGATCGTGCCTTTCGATTCTCCCGCAAACAACGACAGCTTGGATGCATCGCCGTCGGACGACTGCACAATCGATTTTCCGTTTTTAAGCGCATAGCCGTTGCCGTCGAATACGCCGCGGAAATTATTTGCGATACTACCCACCCTGCCGTTTAAGTCTATATCACAAGAAAGCACATATTTGCCGCCCATATCGGCGCTACCGAGTTTATTGAGATCTTCTACCGAAGCGATCGCGGTATAGCCGTAAAAGCCTTTTGCTCCCGCATATGTGTCAGTCACGGTAACGGAAATCGTACTAACGGTACCCCCACCCGCGGTTGCGGTGACGGTCGCCGTTCCTTTGCCCCGTGCCACAACCAAGCCCTCGGGCGAAACGGTTACGACACTCTCATTCGACGAAGCGAACGTCAACGGAGAATCGGAAGAAACGTTCCATGCGTACACGCGCGGCATAAATCCGTCAAACGTTTGTACGTTTACAGTCGACAAGTTGATACTCGAAACTTCGCTGTTTTCGAAAATTGCCTTGGGAATGGGTGCGCCGTAGCTGTCGGTCGTCCAGAAATTCATATCCCACCCGTTTGCCGCGGTCACATACAAGTTCTTATCCGCCAAATACTCTCCGAGCGCCATTTTACTTGCAAACGCATCGGCGGGAGTACTGTCATTCAGAGTTACACCGTCATACTCTTTAATTGCACCGTTTCCATTTGGATTGCGCTGAGGCGCAACGGCATAAAGGTTTTGGATATCGGAACTATAATATAACCAGCCGAACAAGTTATAGTAATCGCACCACGAATTCATCGAATCCACCGAAATAACGATATTTTTCATTACGGTATCTTGCGTAGCGTATGCACCGCGTCCCATAATGCCGTTATTCTCGAAGAAGTTTGCCTGAATGTAGATGTTGCGGACAACGCCGTGTGTGGATACGCTGTACAGATAATCTTGCCAACCCGCATTGTTTGCGTCGTGATTCATATTCACAAACGAAACGTTTTGTATCGTGCCGCGCTCAAACGCTCTGCCGTTTGCAACGCCGTTCAGAATACCGATAAATCCACCGCGAAGATCAGTCTTGCCAATCTTCATGCCGCTGATTACATGTCCGCGTCCGTCGAACATTCCGCGGAAGCCGACATTGCTTGCGTCGACTTCGGAACCGTTCACGGTATATTTCAACCATGTATCGCTTTCCAAATGCGCATTGATAAACGACGTATATCCGCCTTCGCTCGTGCAAGTAATATCTTTATCGAGCACGAAATAGCCGTCCCAGAAATAGTTGTTTACGTTCGTCCGCTCCCACTGTACCGTCGTGTAGTCGCCGAATTTATTCAGTTCATTTTCATCGGAAATGACGAATGTGTATATGCTCATGGGCATTGTATACACGCCTTGCGTCGTGGTGATGACGACCGTCGTATCGCCCATGCCCTCACGGTAACGGTACGGCGGCGACAAGGTGATTGTTCCGTTCTCCGCGGCGCTTTTTAGGATATCTTTTGTGCCCGTACGTTCGTACGTATCGCCGTTATAATAATTGTAGCCCTCTATCACGACGCTTTGCACCGTGCCCTTAATGTCGGACGAAATATCGGCTACATTTACGTCCACGTCGTCGATTTTATCGAGCAATTCGACCGTCCAACGATTTTCAAGCGTCTTTTCTTCCTTACGGACGGTCACTTCGACGGTAACGGATTTGCCTTGGTAGGACGCAATCAACGTAACCGTGCCGCCGCCGACCGCGGTAACCGTGCCGCCGCTTACCGTCACGATTCCTTCTTCCGACATACGCCATACGAGATTGGATAGCGCAACGTCGGTATCTCCCTCTTTGAACGTAATTTGCGCGTCCGCCGTACTTACGTCCCCGTTTGCGTCAAATATATCCATTGCGAGCGTGTGTACGTCGCCGCTTTCGGGAAGCGCAGAGGTCAGCGTGATATTCGGGTTTGCCACGAACACGTTGACGGTCGCGGAAATCGTTTGCTCCCAAACGGTAGTTTCTACCTTGATCGTCGCACTGCCGTATGCGCCGCCGACAACAGTTATCGATGCGCCGTCTGGCGTAAACGTAATTTGATTGTCCGTGTTGTCACTCGTCTTCGTCCAAGTATACGTTATAGATTCGTCTATCGGCTTTCCCTTATAGGTTACGCTTGCCGTAACGGTCGCGCTGCCGCCCGCTTGTGTAATTTGCACGTTGGGCGTATCAACGGATAGTACGGGCGCCGTATGCGAATCGACAACGGTGACGGTGCAACGCGCCGCATAGCCGCCGATTTCCGCAGTGATGACCGACGTACCCGCCGATACCGACGCGACCAAACCGTTCTGCGTCACCGTAGCAACGGCTTCGTCGGACGACGACCATGTTACCGTACCCGTTTCCGTCGTTTTAGCGGTGAGCTGTACTTTTTCGTGCAGATCGAGCTGTACGGAACTTACGTTCAGTCCGATTTTCGTAAGCGCGAGCGGCACGGGTGCGCCGTTTTCGTCCGTCGTCCAAAAATCTGTATCCCAACCGTTTTCGGCAAGTACGTTTAAGTTCTTTTCGGCAAGATATGCGCCGAGCGTTTGCATATTTTCAAAAGCGGTTTCGGGCGTACTGTCTTTTTCCTTAATACTGCCGTCCGACAAGTTAATCGAACCGTTGATTCGGTTTTCGCCTTCCCCTGTGCTGACCGTATACAAATTGCGCAGATAGATATATTCGTCTTCGGCATAATTTGCAATCTGTCCCAAAGGATTTTTACCGTTCCAATTTGCTTCGGAATGAACGTCCGCTACCACGTTTTCCATGGCGGTGACCTGTATCATCCAAGGCAAGCCGCCGAGCAAACCTTTGTTGCAACCGATCAACCGCGACTGTATATACACGTTCTGTACCGCGCCGCCGATCGAAACGGAAAATAGGAAACTGCTATCATACGTTCCCTTCAATTTCCATGCTCCGGATGCGCTTTGATAAGAGCAGCCGCCGTGAACGGCATTGGTAAAGACAATGTTTTTAATTGTTCCGCGGCGCAAAGTATCGCCGTACGACGCCGCACCAAGCTTTCCGATAAAACCGCCAAGCTCCGAACAGGTAGGATCGATAGGATCGCTTGCATACTTATTCTGCTCGATTTCGGAAGCGTCGATCATCAAACCGTCAATTACGTGCCCGCAGCCGTCAAACACGCCGAAAAATCCGCTGTTCCACGATGTAACATTTACTTTGCAATCCTCATCTAAGAAATGCTCCGTGTATCCGTTCACTTCCGCTTTCTTTTGGGCATAAATAAACGGTTGGAACGCACGCGTATGATCGCCGATCGAAAGCAGATTTTGCGAATTATTATACGTTATATCTTTATCGAGTACGAAATAGCCGTCCCAAATATATTCGTTCTCCCATTGATAAGTCGTATATTTGCCGAATTCGTCCAACTCGTCGGCGTCAGATATAACGAGCGTATAAATGCCCATCGGCATAGTATAGATCGCTTTTGAAGTTGTGACGACGGCGGTCATATCGCCCATATTGTAAGCGTGAACGGGCGGCATGAGAATCGCCGTTTTGCTTTCCGCATCATAACTCTTTAAGATGTTCTGCTTTGTATGCGTCACTACGTTATCCGCGCCAATCCGCTTGTATGGAATCTCAATTGCTTCGAGATTCCCCTCGAGATTTCCGCCTTTCAGCGAATCGTTCAACTGAGAAATGTCCACGGGAAATTCGCCGTTTGTTTTGGGAATATCTTTCAATTCCATAATCCATTTATCGGCATCGGTAAATTCTATTTCGGCGCGCTCGACGCTCACGTCGATTTTTATACAGTTGCCTTTATACGCACCTACGAGCGTATCCGTATCCAAATCGCCGTCTTCTTTCGCAATAATCTTACCGGAAGAGACATCAAACGCCGCCACGTTCTTTTGGGTAGGCAGCCACGTAATTTCCGCATTCGGCACTTCCGTACCGTTCTCTTTTACTGTTATCCGCGGATCGACGCTGTCCTCGCTTACACGTACGCCCTGATACATAACACCGATTGGATTGAGTGTAACGGCATAGTTTTCGCCTGTTTTTTCAAGTGCGGAAGCAATTTCCACGTTTTGATTGAGTACGCGCACTTGCAGTACTCTCTCTACGGGAATCCCCCATACGATTGCGGATGCGGTAATTTGCGCTTCTCCGTATGCAGTGAACGAAACCATCGCACCTCTTTTATCCTCATCGACAGTGAATGTAGCAACCGCAGCCGCATTGTTTTCAAAGTTATACGTTTCGGACAAGGTCCATTCGATTTCGCCCGCATCATTAATGGCATTGCCCTTATAACGAACGGACGCCGTTACGTGCGTTTGCTCGCCTTTGTCCGCAACAATTTCCGTTTCTCCGAATGTTATTACGGGAGCGGTAAACGAATTGATAACGGTCACGGTACAGTACCCGCTCTTTTCGCCGCGCGTCGCCGTTATGCTCGCAACGCCCGCCGCCACCGATTTTACCAAGCCGTCTTTTACGGTGGCAACGGCGTTGTCGGACGAACTCCATGCGATTGTCCCTTCCCCCGCATCGGTGACGGAGAGTTGAACCTCTTCGTATAAATCAAGTTCCGCCGTCGTACGGTTCAGCTTAAGCGTCGTATCTACAGGCGGTTGCGGTTCCGGCTCGTTATCGCGGCAAGCCGTTAATACAATTCCAAACAACATGGTAAGTGCCAAACAACACAACACTAATATTTTACTTGCCTTTTTCATCACAATTTCTCCTCAAAATTTTCCCTTATTCCCTACCATTCCGCTACAATCGTTTCCAAACTGTCGTGTTCGCGCACCAAATCGAATCCGAGTTCGACGCAATCCGCTTTGAAATCGGCTTTCATTTGTTTGAGAGTTTCCGTAGAATAGTCGTTGCCGTGCAGTCTGATCGCCATAAACCGCGGCGACATGCTTTCTATTTTTATGTGTTCGACGAGCTTATTGTACAGTTCCGTATCAGTATCGCGGTATTTTTCCACCGCCGCATACGCCTCGTCGATAAGCGACAGCCAACGATTGACCACACCTTTCGGCCAGAACTGCGCTTGTTCGATCGCCTCGTACAGTCCGCCGGTGATCTCCTCAAAGTTCTCCTCTATCCAACGCGTATGCGCGAGCATTTCGAGATAGTAGGTATTCATAGCCGCGGCTGCGTCGCCGAAATACTGCTCGAAGAACCTCTCTCGCGCTTTCTCGACGTCGGTATTTGCGTCCCAAAGCAATTTACTTAAAAGATAACTCTTATAGCGTGTAAAGTGCGTTAAGCCGTTCGTATTCCATATACCTTGGCTGTATACTTGCACCGCTCCCTGCTCCAAGCAAAACCGCACGTTCTCGGCAATGGTGTCGAATGTATTGTAAGGATAGAAATAATTATGAAAATTGGTTTCGTATATCCAAAAATGCGTTGTATCGGTAACCGCGTTCCACCCGATGATATTTTCGTACGAGGATTGATTTACCGAATCATACAGTTTATGCGTATATTTTGCCTCGATAGGCGCATTGACGACGCCCACGTTTTTACACACGACCGACTCGTCAACGGGTTTATACGTGCCGTCGGCTTGCTTTATAACGGGCGGAGTTTTCGTAGCGTGATACGCAAATATCCACACGCGTATGGTGCGCTCGATTCCCTCGGCTTTCGCCTTTTCGTTGATACGCGCCGCCAATTTATTGGCAAATCGAATGAGTACCGCCGACTCCGCGCCGTACTTTTCCACCGACGCTTTGCACGCCTCGCACGAACACCAGGTAGGAACGTCTTGTTGCGTAAATGTAACGTCGCTGTATTCGGGATAATTTCTGATATCTTCCATATACCAGTCGGCGGCATATTCCACCATGGCTTCGAGCGAGTTTTCGGGATCGTCCTTGTCTGTCACGCCGTGCGCCGAATAACACAGTTGTTCTCCGCTGTCGGATACCCAATCGGGATGCGCAGTGCGTGTTTTTTCGTCAAACACTACGAACGAATTGTGCCAAACGTTGTTGCCGTCGCCCCGAAGCGGCAAATAGAAATCCGCGTCGGTGATTTTTGCCGCCATCATCGTCTCTTCGCCGTACAAACCGTTGACGGCGCCGACCGCCGCATCCGATTGTTCGATAATATCAAAAGTCGGCAGCGTTACCTTTTCGCCCTTCTGCGCGGTGTACAAAATCGTATCGCTCCAAATAAATTCCAGACCAATCGTGTGCTCCAAAAACAGCGTAGCCGCCCGTTTAATGCCAAGATGAGTAGGCGAATTGACGAACACCGAATTGCCCACGCTCTTCAAATAACAGCCGTCTTGCCTTAACTCTTCGGGTAATGTCAGTCCCGCTTTTTCAAACAACTTACACGAACCGACTGCAATGTATTTGTCGTTTGCCGAATATGCGAGGTTTTCGTCCTCTTCCATGACTTCAATATCCGCATCGACCGCGTATATCATCTGCTGTGCAATATACCGAGCCGCCGCCAGTTCATATTCGTGTGCTTCTTTCGGATATACAATTTTATAGTCAGTTGAACCATCCTCGGAAATGAGTACGTTATCGGTTTTTGTTACGTTTACTTTATGCAGTCCCCCCGCATACAGTCTATCGATGCTCTCGGCTATGGGATTGCGCGGTTTCTCATTTGCGCCGTCCGAATCATCTCTTCCATTACACCCAGTCACACTGAATGCCAAACAAGCAGCAAGCGCCAACGAAAGTAATGACGTCAATTTTTTCCCTTTCATATATTTCTCCTCACTTTACCGTTACTTTGTGCGTATACGTTTGCACATTGCCCGCCTCGTCGTACGCCATGATAACCACGGTGTACTCGCCGGCATAAGCGGGAACAAACGCATTGGAATTTGCGTTTATATATACCATTGCACCCTTGGGCGTGAACACACACTTCGATACGCGAATGTTCTCCGTCGCAGTTATATTGTCGCTGACTTCCACGCTCGGCAACACGAATGTTTCCCCTACTTTGCCTTCCGTAGCGGGAGAGCCTTTTACCGCGATCGTAGGCGCGTCTTCGTCGAATACGCCCACCACGTAGTTAAAGTTTTGCGTATTGCCGCCGAACGCATCCGACGCTGTATAGGAAATAAGATAATCGCCGTATTCTTCGACTTTGAATTGATATTCTCTCGAACAGACGGCATGATCCAGTCTCACTCCGTCAACGGACGTTGCCGTCTCCCCGTTCGGCATGCGAACGGATACGCTTACGCGCGCCATGGGATCGAGCACGTCTACGGCAAACGCCTCATGCACAGTCACCGTGCTGCCGATATGCACCGATCCGCCGAAATCCCCCGCCCTGGAAATATACGGCGCAGTGTTGTCGTACGGGTTTGCCGAAATCGGTTGACCGCCGATTGCGGAAAGCGTAAACGCCGCACCGTTCTCCGCATTCTCGAAGCCCATTTCGCAATAAACATAATCGGACGTAAAACCGTTAAACGCTTCTCCGTCATCCCAGCGTAACACTTTGAGAGACCAATTGCCGCCGAATGACCAAGCGTTGTTTCCAAACGACAGCATGACCGACGTAGGCGAGGTGTATGGCACAAACATGGGCGTAACGCCGATACGCGTACTGCCCGACACAAACGTTGCGTTGCCTTCATTGTCGCGCTCGAGTTTGCACGTAACCGTTTTGCCCTCGTCGGCAGCGTCTTTCAACTTCAAATATATCGACCGAAACGCCGAACGATTGGGCTGCGTCGCAAATTCCACCGAGAAATTCTCGAGCAGCAATTCGCGGTCAAACGTGAAGTTGCCGTTTGCGGCGGTTGCCGAAACCGTCGCGTTATAGTCCGTCTTTTCAAACTCTATATCGTTAAACGTAAAATAATTTTCTATTTTAAGGCGCATACGGTTGCCTTCGGCAACGAAAGGCAAAATACATTCTATATCTTTTTCCCACTTGCCGCCGCCCGCTTCATATGTGATTTTTACGGTGTCGCGGTTATTTATAACGCGCGGTATATATACTTCGTCCGCAGCAACGGTACGTTCACCGGCGGCATCCTTTACCTTAACGATAGCGGGTACGCTTTGTTCCGTACCGTTTGCAAAACTCGTAGCGTTTACTTGCGGTAAAAAGTATCGGCCGCCCGATATGAAAGTTTTGGGCAAAGTCGGCTCGGTCAAGAATATCGGAGTATCGCTTGCCGTTACTTTGAGTATATAGCTTTTCGTATCCGTTTGCCCGCAAATGTCGGCGGCAGTGTACGTTACCGTCCAATCGCCGCTCTGCATGGGGCGAAATTTCCCGTTTTGCGCAACGATTTCCTCGTTACCGAAAGTTGCTTTTACCGTGAGCGTCGTAGTTTCGCTCGTCGGTAAAACCGTCGCCGCCCGTACCGACACGAGATTGCCCGTAGTTGCCGCATCGGTTTCGGTATCGACCGTGACGGTAGGCACGGGCACGTCGCCCGTCTGCACGGTTATGACTTCTTGCGCCGTGTTGTCGAGCGGGTCTTGCGCCGTATACGTTATAAAGTAGAAGCCCGCGTTTTGCGTGGCAAATCTTCCGTCCGCTACGGCAACGTCCGCGCGTGCGCCGCTTTCCGTTTCGGCATATTCGACTTTTGCCGCGACCTCGCACACGCCGAACTGCATATCGTAGGCGGTTGCCGCAGGCACGGGGAACGAGCCGCCGACCTTTGCTGTCGGGACATTCTCCGTCCATGGCGTATCTACGGTGATAGCGGGTTCAACATCGTCGGAGATCTTATCATCGGATAAATCGATCCCCGCAACTTTTGTAAGGCGGAAACCCGCCGAATCCGACAAATATTCGGACGCTTGCACACTTAAACGCACACGACCGCTCGGAAAACCGGTAAACAATGTATCGAAATAAGCGGGATCGTCCAAATCGACAATCATCTTTTTGCTCGTCCCCGGTTGCACAACGTCGTAATACAACATTTTTTCGGTTTGATCATACCAAACGCGTATAGGCGCTTCGACAGGCGCATCGTAATGCGTGCCGCCGTTCTCGTGCATTAAGCCCGTAAACGTATGCATTGAAATCGTTTGCCATGCATTCTCGCCGATAAAAACCTTACCCGTATACCACTCCACACTCGTATATCGCTGTCCCGTGGCACAAGCGGAAACCACCGAGTAATTTTGCCCTTCCCAGCCGCGGTACTGAATCGATACCGACACGGCGGAATCTTCGACGTCGGTAAGCGTAAAATACAGTCTGCGATAATCTGCCGTACCGGTCTTGGTCGGCGTTGCGTATCCTTCGAACAGCGACTCGCTCGCATTCCATTCGTTCAAATCGATAACCGTATTCAACGTAAGCGTGTCGCCTTTACTGAGCCAAGCTTGCAGACCCGCACCGCAATAGCCGTCTGCTTGCACGTACTCTGCCGTAGAGTTTGCACCCACAGCATACGCCGCCGTAACAGTCTCGCTCGCACGCAGTTCGATTTTTTCGCTTGTAGCCAACGCTATCGTGCCGATGCCCAAAAGGCAAACGCACGACAATAAAGCGATGACAAAAATCAATCGAATTTGTTTGAGATGTTGCATATTTTTCTCCTTATCTTTTAATTATCAGCCCTTAATGCCGCCAACCATCAAATTACCGAGCAAACGCTTTTGCAACAGTAGAAAAATAATAAGAATGGGAATGAATATCATCATGCTTGCCGCCAGCCGCATAGGTACGGAATTCATTCCGTTTTCCGTCGTCTTTGACATCCAATACAGCCCGTACGCCGTCGTAGGAGAAGACGGCAAATATATGAGCGGCGTTTGGTAATCGTTCCAAAAGTCTATGAACTTGATAAGTATTACGGTAAACAACGTGTTTCGCACCACCGGTAACACAATGCGAAATAATATGGACACGTTGCCCGCACCGTCTATTTTTGCCGCCTCGGTAAAGTCTTTCGGAAGCGCGCGAAATACGTTGTAAAACACCAAGAAATATAAACCCAAGTAACTTGCGTTCATGATCCACATGCCCCAAATGTGGTCGTAAAGTCCGAGCGTACGCGATACAATGATTTGCGACGGCATATTGCCCACAATAGGCAATATCATGGTAACGATAGCAATCGAATAAAGCAATCCGCTGAACTTATTGCGAAAACGAGCGCACAAATACGCCGTGATACACGGCACAATACCCGCTACGATCGCGGAACCGACGGCATACAAAAGCGAATTTATATACATGCGGTCGAGATATACAAGTTCCGTTCCTACCTTGTCGTTCGTAACCGGAATATAGTACTTCTTGATTACCGTGCCGTAATTCCAAACCCATTCTTTCGGGAGTCCCACCGGATCGTTTATAAAGTCCAAATAGTGCTTAAACGACGTAAAAAATCCCCAAACAAACGGAACGATCAGCGAGATCACATATAGCACAAGCACAACAAGCATGACGATCATTACGGGAGAAAACCGTGTACGCGTTGCCCCGCGCTTTTTCTTCTTAATATGCATTGCGCACCTCCCTAATCGGCACTCGGTCCGAATTTGTCCAAGAGCCACCGCACCAAAAACGTGATCGGCACGGCGATAAGCGTCATCCAAATACCCATAGCGGCAATGATGGGGTTTTGCGCCGGCGCATATACGCCCGCAAGAGTTTCTTTATATAGCCAATAGCCGTACGAAATAATACCGGGAGGCGCGGAACTGCCGTAAAAGTTGAATATACTCAACTGATTGGTAAAGATCCCCGCAACGCCGGTCACCAAAAAGGTTGCGAGTGTGGGAAACACCGACGGCAACGTTACGTGCCAAAACTCGCGTATACCGATCGCTCCGTCCATGCGCGCCGCCTCCACTTGCTCGGGCGGTATCCCGTGCATGGCATTCACGTACATAAGCGTAGTTACGCCGAAACTGACCCACAGATTATAAAACAATATCGTACCGAGTCTCGTATCGGGATTGGAAAGCAGTCCCAATGTTTTAGGGTCGCCGGTTATTTTCGCCGCAATACCCGCCATAGCGCCGTCCACAAAATATTGAAACACGACGGTCATAACGATACTCGATACTATACTCGGCACAAATAACGCAACGCGAAAAAACTTGGAGCCGAACATTCCTTTGTATATATAGTACGAAAAAAGCAATGCAAGCGGCGTACCTATTAAAAGCGGCAACGCATATCCGAGTAAAGAAATTTTCGCCGCAAGTATCAACTCGGTATTGGCAAAAATTCGATGCCACGCTTCTTTGAGATTGCCAAACAGCGTCCACGTGGTCGTATTCGTGCTTACGTCTATATTTTGAAACGCCAACAGCAGCGAATTGAAATTGACGCCCAAATAAAACACGCAAAAGTGCAGTACCGGCCACGCAATAAACGCGATATAAAAAATCAAATCGTTCTTGCGCATTTTAATGCGTTTTTTCTTTATAAGCGGCATACCATCCATAAATATATTCCCTCGCTTTTACGCGCTATTTCTTCATTTCCGCATACCAAGTATTCTTTTGATACGAAATCATCGAATCGAATACTTGTTGCGCGGTGAATCCCGCGTGCAAGGCTTCGGGCGCGTATTCATACATGTGCCCGCCCAAATTACAGCGGTAATATCTGCCGTGTTCGAAAAACGCTTGATTATTGGCAAACAGTCTTGCGTCCGATATGGGATAGATAATATCTTCGGCATTTTTCGACTGCGCCCATAAGTCTTTGGCAAACGCCGTCATATTCGCCCAATTATCGCTGTCTTCGTCTATATCGTAGTCGAACGCTTTGAGCGCCGAGGTGATTTGCGTAAATTCTCTCAGCATTTTGTCCGAATGTACAAAGCGAATAAACTTGCCCACAATGTCTTTCTTTTCTTCCGCAAGCGTAGATTTTACAAACGTCATGCCTTGCGCCGTATCCAAAAACGTTTGCCCGCCACCTATTTCTTTGTCGGTTGCTTTGGGCATGGGCATAAATCCGAAACTGCGCTCGTTTTTGTCGCCCGCGCCATAGCGTCGGTTGGTATCGTTAAACGCGTCGGTCGCCTCGCCCTCCCACCAGCTACCGTCGATAAGCATAGCTATATAGTTGCTCCCGTCTTTGCCGGACGCCAAGTATTTGGCTTGCGCGTCTGTATGGCTGAGCACGCCGTCGTAAGCGCCGGCCGACTGCCAATCCGTGTTGTCGAGTATCGTTTCCACGAATTCAAGCGCTTTGAGTCGTCCTTCTTGCCGCGCAAGCTCGTACGCATTCGACTCGGTAATCTCCGTGCCGTTCGCGGCGCCATAATGGGAGCCGTCGCTGTTGATAAGTCGAGTGGCTGTGCCGTTCAGCGAGAAATTCAAACGCATTTCCGACCCTTCGTGGTCGGTAATAAGCGCTTTAAGCAAGCCGTTGATGTAGTTTTTATATTGCAGCCCCGACCAAATAAAGGGAACGACGCCCTTTTGTTTGATATATCTGCATAAATCATAAAAATCTTGGTAGGTGGCGGGCAATCCGTCGTCGTCCGTGCCGCTCTCTCCGTCGGGGCCGGCGGAACGGTTTGTCATGTCGCTTGTAAATTTATCGTATATACTTACTTGCGAACGGTAATCTTTGCAAAAATAGAAACCTTTCTCTTTCCACAAATCTTTATTGTAGATGATTCCTTCGTAACTCGAATAATGCGGCAAAGCGTAATAATGTGCCGTACCGTCCTTGTCCACGCTGAAATACTGTTTTTGTTCTTCGGTCATTTTATCCGTAACGGTGCGATTTTCTCCGAATTCGGTAAGCGGCGCATCCAGCCATTCGGTCATGTCGTAAAAAGCATCGGCAGCATATGGCGCATGAAAATACATGTATTCGGTAAAATACACTTCATTCGTACCGCTTTTGATCGTAATTGCTCCGTCGGTAAAATATTCCTTTCGGTTATCCATAAGAATTTGTACGCCTTTCTTCCCGTTGACGCCTTCATAATCGGCATACAGTTCTTCGAACTGCCGTTTAACCGAAATCAGCCAATCAGCTCTGAATCCGGCATAAAAATTATATACGTAAATTTGCGTTTTCGTCGAATCGATTTTCTCCGAAAACGGGTCGTCGTTATCGTGACTGCACCCCGTTGCAAATGCTATAGAAAATAACAATAACATACTCAACATAAACGCAGTTACTTTGCTTTTCTTATTTGCTTTGCTCATATTTTCCTCCAATAGGATTAAAGTATTTTATGTATTGTTATTATATCATTCTACCCCTCCCCGAGGTCAAGTCTAAAATTACTTTGTATTGTTCCGAAATTATTTTTTGCTTGACACTTTTTCTCGATCGCGGTATAATAAAGTCAGTTTTATACGATATAAAGGAGCAAACCGTGTTAATTTGCGATAAAGTCTTTTCCAATTCGGCATCGGAACAACCGTGCAAATTGATGCACTATTCGCATTTATTATTCAATAAAGTATGGGAAACCGAAGAACACTCCCACCCGTTATGCGAGATTGCATACATCCTTTCCGGTTTGGGCGAGTACGTTCAAAACGGCGTTTCCGTTCCTGTAAAAAAGGGAGATTTATTTATCATGAACGCATATACTCCGCACTTCGAGCGCTCCTCCCCCGCCGATCCCCTCGAACATATTTTCTTTTCGATCGACATTATCGGCTTTGAAGAAAAAATAAAAGCAACGGGAAACGATACTTATCTCTTACATTTGCTCAATCAGCCAGATGAACAAATACTGCACTATGATTTATCAAAATTTTTGTCCTACTTTACCGAACTTGCACACACATTTGATACCGAGATCGAACAAAAACCTCCGCTATGGGAACAAAATCTGCAGCACCGTTTTCATCTTGCGCTCATTTTGATTTTACGACAAATCTCATTAAATCGATTGACACAGAAAACGATAAACTTAAATAACAACGAACGTATCCCCATCGCCATTGCGCACTATTTAGATGCTAATTTTACTTTCGAGCATTCACTCGACGAATTATCTAAACGCTTTTTTATCAGCAAAAGTTATCTACTTTCTTCTTTCAAAAAGACATACGGGATGACCCCCATGCAGTATTTGAATAAAGCGCGCATTCGTGAAGCGCAACGCACGTTACAAAGCACCGACTTCCCCGTCAACAATGTCGCCGCCCAAACAGGCTTCACCAATGCATCACACTTTGCTCGTATCTATAAAAAATATACGGGAATTACTCCATCGCAAGAAATTAAAAAAGCGCTCCATTCGCGCCAAAACAAACCCAATTGACTTTCCATATCTATTATGGCGAAAAATAACTTATCGCAATACACTACTTCAACACTTTCGAGTTTCAACTAAATGTTGTAATCCTCTTTCAACCCTCCATACACCTTTTCCCACATTCGGAGATTCTTTTATTTTTTAGAGTGCAAATTCCGAAAAATTTTTCTCCTCTAAGTAGTATCCATAAAGATATGTGACAGTGTCTACATAGTATCCCTTACACCAAAATTCCCGGTTGCGGTATGCAAATTTCATATTTCCCCATTTTTGATATATCATCAAACTACTCTTCCCTTTCAAATACCCCATGAATC
>ERZ1106952.413-NODE-413-length-20990-cov-4.449391_pt1 | contig 20990 bp, 23 predicted proteins | sample MGYA00403677_ERZ1106952 | MGnify/ENA primary metagenome ERZ1106952 (study PRJEB35170, sample SAMEA104062415) | human gut metagenome | biome: human gut; feature: human-associated habitat; material: faeces | place: Denmark | collected 2012-05-14 ...
GTGGAGTTAATGTGATAGAATTTAGTATTTTCCGAAAAATAAGCTTCGTATCCTAGACTTCTGGAGTAGAAAGGGTTTGATAGGTCCTCTTCTTTGCCTACTTGACATGCCTTGAAAAGAATTGGTTCAAATTCTACTGTTTTTTTAGAGGCTCTCTCTTTTGGTTCTAAGTAGCGTGAGAAATATGTGATTTCATTGATCTGTCCTTCTTTTAATGTAACTATGGACTCGGAGCCCCAAGACAATGAGTTAACTTTGTAATCCGGCAACTCCAAGTCATCTAATCCAAATACTATAGACCCAGGTGATTGGAATTTATCAACAAAAATTTCAGAAGGTAATTGAGAGAACACGAAATGTCTACAATCCTTATCCTTTTTTATTCCACTTAAATCGATTTTCATTTTAGGATGTAAACCATTAGTATTTTCAATTGTAATTGGTGCAATCGGATTAACAGGGAATATGATATATAAATATCAAGAAACCATACCATTAATAAAAGATGGGATAGCTTTGTTTAAAGGAATAATAACATATATATGTGTCCCAATGTTTTTTATGGACTTAAAAGTAAGTGACTACTTAGAAATAATAAATAAACATTTAAAAATTATATCGGTATCAGTATTAATTTTAGTTCTAGGTAATTTTATTTTTGATATATTTCCATATTATGAAATACGATTTGGTATAAAATCACAACAGATATTCTTTTCGCATCCTACGTATTTAGCATCATTTTCAGCATTACTAGTTGGTTTATTAAGTGTAAATTTAAAAAAACACAAAGAAAATAAAATATATATTTTTATATCATTAATTATTTTAACTACAACATTGAGATTTAAAGCAATAGCATTTATACCAATATATATGTACATGTTTTATATAGTAATAATAAAGGAAAGAAAACTACAAATAAAAGATATAGTAATACTATGTATATTAGGTGGGATTTTTGCGATAACTCAAATTAGAGAATATGTTCAAAATCCAGATTGGGCACGTTCAGCATTAAGTATAACATCATTGAAAATAGGAAAAGATCATTTTCCTATAGGAACTGGATTTGGAACGTATGCTAGTTGGGTTTCAGGTGAAAGTTACTCTAAAATATATGATATTTATGGACTAAACAAGGTATGGGGATTAAGCTCAGATTTTTACTGGTTTGTAGCAGATACGTTTTGGCCCATGATAATAGGTCAATTTGGATTTATAGGATTAGCAATATATACATTTATTATATATAAAATATATAGAAACATTAAGAATAATGATAATTTATATTATTATTTTGGACAAATATTACTACTACTTTACTTGTTAGTTTTAAGTGTTGCTGAAGCTAGTTTTTCAGGACCAATAGTAGTTATGTATATGGTATTTATAGGATTATTAGGCAAGGATAGAGATAAAGGAATTAGTTATATAAAATAGGAGTTAGATTAATGGAAATAGCAATGATTGGTCAAAAAGGAATTCCATCAAGAGCTGGTGGAGTAGAAATACATGTGGAAGAAATATCTTCGAGACTTGTAGAAAGGGGAAATAATGTAACAGTATATTGTAGAAAGTCATACTGTGAAGAAATAAAAGAAATACATAAAGGAATAAATTTGAAATATATCCCATCGGTAAATACAAAGCATTTAGATGCAATAACATATACATTTTTAGCATCAATTGATGCAGCTATCAAAAATTATGATGTAGTACATTATCATGCATTAGGCCCTTCTTTATTATCATTTATACCACGATTATTTGGGAAAAAAGTAGTATGTACAGTTCATGGATTAGATTGGCAAAGAGAAAAATGGGGTAAATTAGCTAAAAAAGTTTTAAAAACAGGAGAAATTGCTACAGCTAAATTTCCTCATAAAACAATAAGTGTTTCAGAATCTATAACTAAATATTATAACAAAGAATACGGAAATAATACTGTTTTCGTACCAAATGGTATAGATGATAAAAAGAATATTGATGCAATTGAAATAACTAAAAAATATGGTATAGAAAGAAATGAATATATACTTTTCTTAGCTAGACTAGTTCCAGAAAAAGGAGTTCATTATTTAATAGAAGCCTATAATAAATTAAATACAAATAAAAAATTAGTTATAGCAGGTGGTTCAAGTCATTCGGATGATTATGTTAATAAAATTAATGAAATGGCAAAGGATAATCCTAATATTATTATGACAGGATTTGTAAGTGGAAATATACTTGAGGAGTTATTTAGTAATGCATATATGTATGTATTACCATCTGAAATAGAAGGTTTACCTATAAGTTTATTAGAAGCTATGAGTTATGGAAATTGTTGTTTAGTAAGTGACATAGAGCAAAACTTAGAGGTTATTCAGTCATATGGTTATTCATTTGAAAATAAAAATTCTGATGATTTATATGATAAATTAAAAGAACTTTTAGAAAATGAACATAAAATACTAGGAGTTAAGGCTAAAGTTAAGGAATATGTAAATAACAAGTACAACTGGGATAAAGTTAGTGATGATACAGAAATAGTATATAAAGCTTTAAATAATAAGTAATTAAGTTTTTAGAGGAGATATAGTAGTATGACAAAAAAAAGAGATTATTCAATGGATTTATTAAAGTTTTTAGCTAGTTTTGGAGTAGTTATGATTCATGTTGATGCTAATTTTAGACAAGCTGAATTTATAAAAAATACTACTGCCTGGGACTTATCTCTAGCTATAAATTTATTAAGTAAATGGTGTGTACCAATATTTATAATGATAAGTGGATATTACTTGTTAAATAGTAGCCAAGATATTGATTATAATACTTTTCTAAAGAAGAGATTTAAAAGGGTATTATTACCTTTTGTTGTATGGTCAATTATATATAATTTATATTATCAATATATAAGTAGTGGGATAAGTATAAAATGGACAGTTTTAGGACTGATAAAAAATTTATTAGGATATCCAACAGCAGCTCCATTATGGTTTTTATACCCTTTATTAGGATTATATTTAATGACACCTATATTTAAAGGTATAGTAGAAAGAATAGATTTTAAAATTGTAGCTATAATAATAGGATTTTCTGTTTTAATAAAAACTATATCTCCTTTTACAGATATGATTATGGGTGGCTCTATGAATTATTGGAATGATATACCAATATCTAGTAGTACATTTGCAATATATTTTATTTTAGGTGGATATTTAGGAAGGATAAATATACCTAAAAATTTGAGAATATCGCTATATATAGTAAGTTCAATAGTATTTATTATAGGATTTATAGCAACATATAAACTTCCATTTATATATGACAGAAGTTTAGAAGTTACTTTAGATATAGGTGCAATTAATAATATGCTGTTATGTGTTAGTTTATTTGTAATGGCTCAAAATATTAAGTATCAAAACCTTTCAAATTCATATATATTTACAGGATTTATAGGTATATTATCTACGGTGAATTTTGGTGTATTTTTATTACATCCTATAGTTATAGACTTAGTTAAGTCGAAGTTTTTAGAAGTTTCAGGGAGTTTAATGGGTATATTATTAGTTCAAGGGATAACAGTTTATGTGTTTACTTCTATATTAATTTATATAATGAAGAAAACACCATTAGTTAAAGAGATTGTATAGTAAAAATAAGAATATTTAAGAGGTTAAAAATGAATAAAAATATAAAAGAAGCTTTAGAATTTGTTAAAGAAGTTGGAGCTAGAGCTGATAGAGATGATGTTGAGGCTGTAATATGCGCACCATTTTTACAATTAAAAGACCTTAAAGAAGCAACTAAAGGTACTAAAATAAAAGTTGGTGCTCAAAATATGCACTTTGAAACTTCAGGAGCTTTCACAGGAGAAGTTTCTGCTGAAATGTTACAAGAAATAGGAATGGATTACGTTATAATAGGACATTCTGAAAGAAGAGAATACTTTGGAGAAACTGATGAAACAGTAAACAAAAAGGTATTAAAAGCATTACAAATAGGTATAAACCCAATATTATGCTGTGGTGAAACTTTAGAACAAAGAGAAGCTGGTGTAACTGATTCACACATCGCATCTCAAATCAGAGCTGCTTTAGAAGGTATTTCTTCTGAAGACGTTGCTAAATCAGTTATCGCTTACGAACCAATCTGGGCTATCGGAACTGGAAAATCTTGTGATGCTGACGAAGCTAACAGAGTAATCAAAATGATTCGTGGCGTTGTTGCAGAAGTTGCTGGTTCTCAAGCTGCTGATGCTATCAGAATCCTTTACGGTGGTTCTGTAAAACCTAACACAATCGAAGAACAAATGGCAAAATCAGATATCGATGGTGCTTTAATCGGTGGTGCATCATTGAAAGCTGATAGCTTCAACGAAATCATTGAAAAAACAATGAAAGTTGCTGTTTAGTTTTTGAATAAAAGATTGATTGACAGTCGAAATGAAAAATCCAGATATTTCTATCTGGATTTTTTGTTTGTTTAATAATGCTCATCGTCAAAGATTTTAAAATCTTTCGGAATGTTTTCTTCGATATGTTTAAATAATTCTTCCATCGACCATCCAAACGCTTCAGCAATTTTTTTGAGAGTAATAAGCTGAGCCTCATTTTCACCACGCTCAATTCGTGTCAAAGTAGATTTTGGAATGTCATTTTCATAAGCAAATAATATTGAACTTTTACCAGTTTTGGCAACTCTTAAATCCCTTAAAGCCTTGCCAAACATCTTGCAATAAGTTTTTTCTTTTTCATTCATGAAAAAATCCTTTAAACAAATGACCCATATATGGGATATTAGTGTAAAATAATATCAGTATTGACCCATATATGGGTTATAGAAATGAGGATGAGATGGAAATAAAAGAAAAACTTGCATTTACATTGGCAGAAGTATTGATTACATTAGGGGTTATTGGAGTTGTTGCGGCAATTACAATCCCTGGACTGATAACTTCTTATAACAAAAAGATTACTGAAACTCGCTTGGCAAAATTCTATTCAGTCTTCAACCAAGCGATTAGACTTTCAGTCGCTGAAAACGGTGACGTTGATACTTGGGATGATTATTGGAACGCTTCTGGGACCACCTATAAAGATGGACAAGCTCAAGACAATGAAACAGGGGTTGAAGGTGCTTTTGAAACATATTTAAAACCATATATGCAAATTGCTTATAAAAAGAAAATCTATTATAACGGCAAAAACCAAACATTGTATGTACTAATGGATGGAAGTGCTTTTTCGTACAGACACTTTGACACAAGAGATATTACATTCTTTCCAAAAGACGCTGAAAAATGTATAAAAATGGGAAAACATGTCGGGACATGTAGTTTTATGTTCATATTTCACCCCATCTCAGAAGCAGAGAGTTGGAAATATCATTATAATAAAGGCATAGAGCCATATTTGTATGATTGGGATGGAAGTGAAGCACATTTAAAAAGTGGAGCGACTTATTCTTGTGCAAATTCAGGATATTATTGTACCGCAATGATAAAAAACAATGGTTGGAAAATCCCAAAAGATTATCCATTAAAATTGCAGTACTAATATTGAAAATTATAAGTCACTTATAGATTTAGTAAATTTCAAGCAAAGAAAAATAGCCGTTGTAGTGTCGGCTTTATTCGGTAAAAGGTTAGTGTGTAGGAGAAAATAAAGAAAAAGAAAATGGTTTGTGTACATGCTTTTTATACCCATTTGCCCAGAAAAAGTAACATGTTTTTAATCAAGTTTTACAAATCTTAATGTTTATATAAAAATAAAAATCTTTAACTTTATATGGTTGAGAATATTTGCATTATGTACTTTTTTTGAGTAAAATGATACTACGAATGATAAGGGGATAAAATGAGAATTGAGGCAAAAAATTTAATAAAAATATACGGGGATAGAAGTGTTGTTAATGATGTTTCTTTCAACATTAGCAAAGGTGAAGTTGTTTGTCTTTTAGGTCCAAATGGAGCAGGTAAAACTACAACTTTCTATATGGTTGTTGGTTTGGTTAAACCTAACAAAGGTAGCATTACTCTTGATGGACAAGAAATTTCATCTTGGCCTATGCACGTTAGAGCAAAAGCAGGTATAGGTTACCTGCCTCAAGAAGCTTCAATTTTTAGAAGTTTATCTGTTGAAGAAAATATTAAACTTGTTCTTCAAATGAATGATAAGTTAACTGAATGTGAAAAGAAAAAGAAATTAGAAGAACTTTTGGCAGAGTTTGGGGTTGCAAGATTGCGTAGTTCAACTGCAATTTCTTTATCTGGTGGTGAAAGACGTAGAGTTGAACTTGCGAGAGCTTTGGCTGCAAGTCCAGATTTTATTCTTTTAGATGAACCATTTACTGGTATTGACCCTATCGCCATTGGTGAAATTAAAGATAATATTAGAAAACTTTCAGAAGAAAAAGGTTTAGGGGTGTTGATTACTGACCACAACCCTAAAGCAACTTTGTCTATTACAGACAGAGCTTATGTAATTTTTGATGGTAAAATTAAAATTCAAGGTAAGAGTGAAGAAGTTGCTGTTAACCCTGTTGCTAAAGAATTTTATTTAGGAAAGGACTTCACTTTATAATGAATTTTAAACTTCCTAAAATTACTATTTATGATAGATATATTTTTAAACAAGTAGCAATGGCTTCTTTAGTTGCCATATTGTTATTTTCTATTGTTTGGATTGCTCCAGAAATTTTGTTAAACACAATCAAGGGTGCTTTGGCTGGGGAGTATGGTTTCAAAACTGCAATCCTTCTTTTGATTTATGAAATGCCAAAAATATTGGATAAAGCTTTCCCTGTTGGGTTATTGCTTGGTACGTTGTTTACTTTTGATAAATTAAGTAAGGATTCTGAAATTACAATTTTTAGAGCAGTTGGAATGTCTTTTCCTCGAATTATTGCTCCTGTTGTAGTTTTGAGTTTGATTTTTACTGCTTTGTGTTTTTTCACTGGAGATAGAGCTACTCCTTATGCCGCTGAAAAAATGCGTGCTATCCGAGGATATATGATTTCTACTCAGTACATTTATACTCAAAAAGATAACACTGGACATCCTTTGATGGCAGTTATTGTTTCTAAATCAATGAATAGGAAATTGGAAAATGTGATTGTTCTTGATTTTTCAAGTCATGTTTATCAAGATGTTCACCAGTTATCAAATATCTATTCTGCAAAAACTGGTTATGCCTATGATGATAAATGGGTTTTGAATGATATTTCTAATTATAGAATTTCCAATGATGGAATTTATATTGATATAAATCATTTGGATAAAATGAATATTTTAGAAGGTAAAACGGCATCTAATGCTTATACTCTAATGACTTATTCTACATTGAAAGAACGTGATATTACTAATAAAAATTTAAAACGATATGTAAATCTTTTGAAACAAGAAAACTTGTCAGAAGATTACCATGGAATGTTGAATAAATATTTGCAAAGATTTTTCCATCCATTTGTTTGTGTATTACTTGCAATTTTGGGTTGTTTGTTAGGTTTTAGCAAACCTAGAGAGCAAAGATTGATTGGTTTTACAATTGCGATTGGATGTATTTTTATTTATTACATAACATTACCATTTTTCGATTTGTTGGCAGAAAAAGAAATTTTGCCTCCACTTATTACTGCAACGTTTCCGACAATAGCTTTCTTATGTGCTATTTTAGGTTTCTACAAGTCAAAGGATTTATAATATGAAATTATTGAAAATATTTTTAGGTTTATTAATGGTTATTCTTGTTGCAAACCCAGTTCATGCGGTTGGTGATATTTCCATTGATAAAAATGACGGTGTATATCATATAATTTTAAGTGGCGAAAAAGTAAAAAAAAGAATTAAATTTGTAGCTTCCGAAGATTTGATGACAAATAGAGAAGCTCATATAAAAGGAAATGCAACACTAACCGTCAATGCTGGTTTCTTTGACCCTAAAAATGGTAAAACAATTTCATACATCGTAACAGACAAAATGACCGCTGCTGATCCAATGTTTAATAATGCGTTATTAGCTAATCCATTTTTTAGAAAAAATATGAATATGATTTTGAACAGAAGTGAATTTCGTGTAATGCAATGTGGCAACAAATTTCAGTACGATATAGTTTCACACAAAGCGAATGTTCCTTTTGGGTGTTCTTTAATAACTTCAGCTCAAGGTGGACCATTAATTTTGCCAGAGCTTCATTTAGAAGAAGAAGGATTTATTGTTAAAAATGCGGAAGGAAATGTTATTAGGGAATCTGCTTCTGTGTTACATAAAACTTCAAGAACCATTATTGGTTTGAAAGGTTTGAATGAATGTCATATTTTAATATTTACAGATGATAAGCCAGTAGATATGTACGAAGTTCAGCAGTATTGTAAAAAATTAGGTTTAGATAGAGCAATGGCGTTTGACGGTGGAAGTTCAACATCAATGAATTACAAACGTAATATAGAAGTTGTTTCTGTCAAAGGCGATGGAGCTGGTCGTATGTTGAAATCATTTATGTTGGTTTATTAGATAATTATTTTATATTAAAGTTTATAGAAATTAAAAACCCGATGAATTTCATCGGGTTTTATAATAATTTTGATAATCTTTTTAAAATAGGCGACACCCAGATTCGAACTGGGGGATAAAAGCTTTGCAGGCTTCTGCCTTACCACTTGGCCATGTCGCCATACCGTATATTTAATATAAGCGATACATACTCTGATGTCAAGGTTTTTATTATTAATACCGATAAACTAATGCACAGATACAGCAATTATACTTACAAACTCTCAAATACTTTTGGGCAATTATTTTTTTGCAATCATTTTTTCTAAAATATATTTTGCGGTTTCTAATTGTACATCTTTACGTTCAGAGATATCTTTTGGGGTAAATTCAACTTCTATATCTGGGGAAATTCCCTTTTTATTTATGTCTTTACCTTTTGGAGTTAAGTATTTTGCAATTGTTAAATTCAAACCTGTTTCATTTGGCAAAGGAATAATTTTTTGAACCATACCTTTTCCGTATGTTTTAGTTCCTATAATTTTAGCTTTATGATAATCTTTCAATGCTCCAGATAAAATCTCACTAGCACTGGCACTAGCTCCATTTACCAAAACTATTACTGGTTTTTTAATTTCTAGGTCAGTATCTCTAGCCATAACATCATATCTGTAACCATTTCTACCGACAATACTAACTAGGCGTCCTTTTTCAATAAACAAATTCGCAACGAATACTGCATTAGTCAAAAGTCCACCTGTATTACCTCTTAAATCAACAATTAAACCTTGAGAATTATTTGTATTTTCAAGTGCTTCAAGAAATTCATTGGGGGTAGAATTACTGATAAAACTTGAAATTTGAATATAACCAATATTTTTTTCTATGTAACTTTTTACAGTTTTAATTTTTATTTCTTTTCTTATGATTTTTTTATTAATGCGTTCTTTATTTCGCAAAATATCTACACTTACAAATGTGTTTGTTGGACCTTTTACGAGGTTAGAAACTTCAGCAAGTGAAAGTCCACTAACTTTTTTCCCATCAATTGCAAGAATTATATCTCCAGCGTGAACATCTGCAAATTGAGCTGGAGTGTTTTCTATAACGCTAATTATTCTTATTTTTCCTGAATCGTTTATTATGTTAACCCCAATTCCTGAAATTTTGGAAGTAATTGAGGTATTTTGTTCCGAAAATTCTTCTTTGGTCAAAAATCTTGAATATGGGTCATCCAAACTTGCAAGCATAGTTTCTATCGCAACTTTTGCATCTTCTTCTGTTTGAATTTTTCCATCATAACGGTTTTTCCATCTTCCCCAGTGTTGGTGGTTAAAATTTGGATCATAGTATTCACTTTTTACCGTTTGCCAAGTTTTGTCATACAACGTTTGAGGTAAAACTCTTGTTGTATCAACTGTTTTGGTGTCAGAATTAAGCATTGGATTATGGTTTGTTGTGTAAAAAGTACGAAATGCACAGAATGTCACTGTTACGCCAACAAAAAATAATAATGCTTTAATCCTTCTTCTCATAGTTTTAATTTAACATCAATGATTTTTTTTTATCAATATACTTTATAAGTAAAACATGTATTTATTCAAAAATCTTTATAAATTATCAAAACCAGGAGAATATGACGGCAAATTTTTATATCCAGAATTAGAAAGTACGGCTTTTTTAATATATTTGTTTGTATAATTACCTTTTTCTAAAAGTCGTTTAAGTGTATTTTCTCTCACCACAAGAGGATATTGCTCTTGATTACTTTCTGGATAAAGTTTTAAAATATCATTCCATACAAAAGCTTCCATTGTCCAAGCATAAGTTTCTTCTGCTAGAGAGTTGTATTCGTCTTGGTGAAGTGCTTCGTGCGCAAGTAATGCTGCAATAGCACCAGCTGGAGCGTTTTTGTGTTTTGTATTTATATAGATGTATAATTTTTTACTTTTTTTCCACCCTAAAGCATCAAATGTTGCATATTCTGCATTGATTTCACTTAGATTACGAAATTCAATTCTTACTGGTTTTCCAGAAAGGTTGTTTCCTAAGATTGCGTTACGAGAAAACATTCCTTCTGTGTCTTTTAGCATATCAAGTGCAACGTAGAATACTTCATCTTTTCCAACATCTTTGTACCCTGGAGTAATTTGTTTAATATATTCAGGAGTGTATTTTTTAGGATATTGGTGTGGTGTTGTCATATTTGGTTCTGCGGCAAAAGTTAGTGTTGCCGAGATTGCAAATAGTGAAATTACACCGAATATTTTTGTTATAAGTTTGTTTATTTTCATTCTTCCTAACCTCTTTTATTTAAACTGATGGGTAACATGAATTATAATTAGATTTTTTTTGAAATCAAATTAATTTATCTTTTTTCTATTCAGTTTAACTAATTCAGAGTACATAAATTTATATTTGTTAGAATTATCAAGACTTTCAGCTTCTGAAATATATTCAAGAGCAGATTTGTAATCTTGTTTTGATTTATAAAATTCACTCATTTGTGCATAATATTCTGGATTGTTCAAATCATATAAAATTGCACGTTTCATACATTCTATCGCTTCATCTGTATCTTCTGTTTTAAATCTTACAAGAGCAAGATAATAGTAACCTTGTGAACAGTTCAAGTCTAAAGAAATAGCTTCTTGAGCGTAATCTTTTGCGGTTTCAAAATCTTCTTTTAAATAACTAGCTTTTGCCCCCAAAATATTTCCTGCAATGTAATTTGGATTTAATTCAAGGATTTTTTCTGCTATTTCAAGTGCTTTATCATATTCTTTTTCTTTAATATAAATATTAGCCAAATCGCTCAAATAATCTAAGTTTTCTGGATTTTTTTCGATGACTTCATTTACTAAATTTTTAGCTTTGTCGAATATATTTAAATCTAGATAAATTTTGCTTAATGACATTTTGGTAAAATCATCATTGAATCCTTTTGACAAATTTTCTTCAAGAATTTGTTCTGCACCAAGAAAATCTTTATTGACTTCTAGAATCAATGCTTTTAAAACTCTTGCTTGTGGGTGTTCTGGGTTGATGTCTAAAATTGCATCAATTTCTTTTTGTGCTTTTTGATAATCTTTTTGGTCAAAATACAAGTATGCAAGGGAATATCTATAATCAAGATTATCTGGATTTAAGTAAAGAGCTTTGCTGTAAGCTTTTTGTGCTTCTTCGCTCCATCCATTGTAAAAATATGCGTTGCCTAGATTGTATAAGTATTTTGAATTTTCTTTATCGAAATTTGCTGCTTTAGAAAAATCTTTTATTGCTTCGATAAAATTCATTTTTTCTAATTCAAACAATCCTAAAAAGTTTAGGACTTCTGGATTTTGAGAATTTTTACCGATTTTTTCAAAAATTTCTTTAGCTTCTTCAAGTTTATTTTCGTCAAATTTAATTTTTCCAATTAAAAGTAAAACTTTTTCATCATCTGGATTGCAATCTTTTAGTAATTCCTTTGCTTGTTCTGTTTCTCCGTTAACATAAAGAGCTTCAGCACATTCAATTTTTACATCAGAATTAAAGAATTCAGATGTTTTGTATTTGTCAATTTCGCAGAATAATTTTAATTTAACAAGAATTTTAACTAATTCTTTTAAATTTTCAGTATTTTGTTGAGTTTCAAAAAGTTTTGTTGAAATTTCCAGAGCAGAATCAAGATTTCCTTGACGCTCTTTTATTATTTTGGATAATTTCAAAGCTTCAGTATGAGTAGGGTTTATCGCTAAAACCTTTTCAAGATAATCAATTGCACGAGCATAATTATTTATCAAAAAGTAGAGCTCTCCTATTTGAAAAAGAATTTCAATATTGTCATTTTCTATTTCAAGAGCCTTGTATAACATTTCAATTGCTGGTTTGTAGAATTTTTTATCTTTTAATTCAAATGCTTGTTTAATGTATTGTAAACTTTGAGTATTTTCCATAATTTATCCATTTCTATTCTTCAACAACTTCTTGTGGAATATAAAGATTGTCTGGAGCTTCTTCTTGTTTTGTTTCTTTTTTCTTTTTGAATAAATCTTTTAAACTCCATTTATCTTTTTTCTTTTTAGGTTGTTCAACTTTTTGATTTATGATAATTAAAACTTCATCTTCTCCAGCCATTTTCAAGTTGTTTCTTGCAATTCCTTCAAGACTATTATCTGATGTTACCATTTTCTTTTCAGATTTCAAATCTTGATTTCTTGCTTGTGCTTTTTTGAGTAAGTTTTGAAGTGTTACGGTTTTTCCTTGGTATGCAATGATTTTAGATACATTCATTATTGCACCATATCCGATTTGAATTAAGCAAAAAATGAGTGCAATCGTCAAAAAAGAATAATAAAAACCTGTTTGTTTAAAATGTTTTTTATTATTTGCTTTTTGTTTTTTCTTCTGTTTTAAATCAGAATTTTCCATATCTATAAAACTTCTCGCTCCCTTATTCTAATTATAAACAAAACTTAAATGACAGACAAACATATTTTTATATGTTTACAATTTAAAGTTTGTTGAGAATTTTAACTGGCTTCTAAGAACTTGATTTGTATTGCTGTAAGACTGGCTAGCACCAAATTCTAAACGCATGCGGTCAGAATCTTTATTTCCAAAAGGATTAATTGAAAGAACTACTTCCGCTTTTTTTCTATGTTTTGCAATATCTGCGGAAAAAACTTCTCTCAATGAGAAAAATTGATTAACCTTCCATTCTGGCGAAAAATAAAAATTATCATTATAGTTGTTATTTGTTGAGTTTACTGTTTTAGAATATGCAGTTCGAATTGCCCAATTTTTATATTCATATCTTGAAAAAACTCCAGAAGATTGCTCAAATTCTGCATAGTCAATACCTTGATCATAAGTTGTACCTGCACTAAAACCTTTGTATGTTCTATAATTTGTACTTGATTTCGGGGCAATATTATATTCTGAACCTGTATATTTTGAATATTGGTTGTCATAAAAATTCAACGAAGATGATTTTAAGCTCGTGTAATCGTTTTTAGCAACTTTTGCAGGTTTTGTAATATCTAATTTTAATAATTCGTCTGGAGAATCATCTAGAGTGATAGTATTTGCTTCTTCTTCGTTATATTCAGCATAACCTTTTAAGACATCGGTGTACATATCACCCATCTCGTATTCACCAGAAGTGTTTTCGTCTTCTTCGTCGGCAACATTATCGTATTCTTCGTCACTTTCAACTTCTTCCTCTTCTTCATTGTCATTAGGTTTGATAGAAGTATCAGCAGTGACATCATCTGAAGTGATAACGGGTTCTTCTTCTTGAGTTTGAGCAGGGGTAGTTTCTTGCCCCTCATCCTCATCTGGAATGTGATATACAAAAACTGAAGATTGTGAAATTTTGTCTATCTTTATTTCAAACGGACTTTTTGCTTTGCAGGGTAAGATAGATAACATAAGAATAATTAATGTTAAACTAACCTTTTTCATATAAAGTATTTTACACTATTATTTGATTTTCTTCAATGGGGGTAAATTGATAAGTTTATTGTAGGCGTTGCAACGCCAACCTACATATTTTGTGGCAATAAGGAACAAAGGAATAAGTTCCTTATTCCTTTCTCATTTTCATTAACTTATAGACTTATTTACCCTTTTTAACAAAAATATATGTCTTGACATTGATATTATTATATGTTAATATACTTGTGGGGTAAATGTATATTTATAAGTCTTATCAATTTGATGAGACTTTCTTTTTCGGAATTTTTTGACTTTTACCCAAATACCATTAAATAACATGTCAAAATGTCGTACAAATGTATGATTTTTCGCAAAAACGTTGAGGAAAATTCTCAAATGTTCGACAATATTAATAATGTAACATGTTAGAGGTAGTAATATGCAAATAAATAGTGGAATACGCTATAACGATAACGGTTTAACAACTTCAATCAGAGCCATGCACTTGGATAGTGTTCTGATTGGAATTAGCAATGAAAATGTTGGCGGATTCGATAAAGTTGGTTATCAAAGAAAAGAAGCGGTTGTTTCTTCTTTTGCGGAATTTTTAGGAGCTCATGCCGTTTCCACTACCAAAGATGATAGAGTTGGGCGTATAAATATTTCTGGTAATCCATTAGATATTGCTCTTGCAAATAAAGGTTATTTTCAGGTTCAAACACCAAATGGAATAAAACTTACTCGTGATGGAAGATTTAAGGTTGCAGAAGACTCATCTTTGCAAACATTAGATGGTGCTAGCGTTCTTTCTAGTGCTGGTACTCCAATTAAACTTCCTTTTATTCCTCAAGATTTAAAGCAAATTAAAATTGATAAATCAGGAAAGATTACTATGTTTAACCCTGATACGAAAAAAGTTATGAATATTGCTCAACTTGGGGTTGTAGATGCAAATGGAATAGTTGTTATGGATCCAAATGTAAAACAAGGTTATAACGAATATTCAAACGTTGCACTACAAGAAGAGTTTATCAAAATGATGCCTATTATGAAAAATTTTGATGCTAATAGACAAATGTTTATGCTTCAAAATTCAGTTTTAGGTAAGGCAATATCTCAATTGAGTTCATCATCATAAGATAGAGGGTAGATAGATGTATAATTTACAAGCTATAATTTCAAAAGGTACTAATAACGCACTCGTTCAATTTGAACGTTTTGGTCAGATTGCGAATAATTTGGCAAATGTTCAAACTAATGGATATAAAAAAGTTACTTTTGAACAAATATTGAAAGAGGATGGTTATTTAACTGGAGCTGTAAGAACAGATCATTCTCAAGGTTCTATTAGAATTACTAAAAGCCCTTATGACGTTGCAATTGATGGTCCAGGGTATATTCCTGTTGTTTCTCCATCTGGCGAAGTTCAATATACTAGAGATGGTTCTTTTCGCCAAGGCAAAGATGGTTACTTAACAACAAGTGATGGTTGGATTGTTGGTGAAGGCATAAAAATTCCAACAAATTGCTTTAAATTTGAAATCAAAAAGAACGGCGAAGTTCTTGTTTATGATGCAAGAGGAGATAAAGCTAAAAAAGTTGGAACTATTCCTCTTGTTAGGTTTGACAATCCTGACGGAATGCAAACGGCAGATATGAATAGACTTATTGCAACTGATGAAGCTGGAGAAGGCAGATTAGTTAAAAACCATGATTGTATTAAACAAAACAACTTGGAAAGAGCAAACGTAAGTATTTATGAATCTGCAACAGACTTATTGAGATTGAATGCCTCAATGCTTGCAAGTATGCAGATGTTAAAACTTGCAGATACTATGTATAACAAATCAATTAACATAAGAGAAGGTTAATAATTGAAAGGTAAGATATAATGTACACTTCTTTAGACAGTATGGGTAAAGTTTCATTAATGATGGATTTGATTTCTCAAAGACAACGTGCTTTGGGTTCAAACGTTGCGAACGTTGATACTCCTGGATATTTAAGACAAGACATTAGTTTTGGACAATACTTGAGTACAATGAATAGTCCATTAGAAACTCAATTGTCTGAAAAGTTAGGTCCATCAGCTGTTATAACAGAACAATCAGATGACCCAATCAATCCTGCAAATGAACTTTTACAAATGCAGGAAAACGCAATTCTTTATTCTATGGCAACAAGAAGAATGTCAAATATAGTTACTGAAATGAAAACAGTAATTAACGTAGGTAAGTAATTTTAAGGCAGGTGATAAAAAATGGGTATAATGGATTCAATTGATATAGGTGCAAATGCCCTCAAAGTTCATGGACGTAGAATCGATGTTCACGCAAAAAACATCGCAAACCTTGATACGCCAAATTATGTGAGAAAAATCCCTGTACTTAATGCCGTTGATGATGTTTCTTTTCACGGACTTATGAATTCGATGAAAGAAGATGTTTTTGGTGTTGGAACTTTGCCATATTTAGAAGGTGGAGTAAGTTTTTCTGGCGTAGTTGAAGACCCAACATTAGGGGAAAAAATATACAAACCAGGACACCCAGATGCCGATGCAGACGGTTACATCAGAGCTTCTAACGTAAATGCTATGGTTGATATAGCAGATGCTCTAATGGCACAGAGAGCTTATGAAGCGAACTTGGCTTTAGTTAATATTTCAAAATCAATGGCACAAAGAGCTTTAGAAATTGGTAAATAATAATTAAAACATTACGTAATATGGGAAAAACACAATATCTCTCATCTGAAAAAAGAATAAGGAAATAGAATGCCACAATGTATGGATAAATATAAAAATGATTTTGCAATAGAATTTGCAAAATTAATGCAAAAGAACTCACAAAAATGGGAAAAGGTTCAGCATGATGCGAGATTAGAATTATTAAGCCCTAGTTCTTTTGGATATTATTTATTGTGGTTTTTGGGTGGTTTTATCCCTGCAACAAAAGAGCGTGAGTATAATTTAAAACTTCATTTTATTTTTGCAATTGGTACGCTTATTGCAGGTATTATTACAAATATCCAAATGCAAAACAAAAATTATCAAAATGAAGTAAAAAGAACATTATTTCCTAATTTGTTGAAAATTTTTGGCAATATTTCTTATGGAAGACTTTTAACAAGGATATCTAAAGAGAAACTTACGCAAAGTGAATTATTTCCAAATGAGAAAATTACTCAAAAAAAAGATGATGATTGTTTTACAGGAGAATACAACGGAGTTAATTTCACAATAAATGAAACTGATTTTGGTTATACTGGGAATAATAATAAATACGCTCAAGTATTCAAGGGACTTGCAATGCATTTTAGCATGAATAAAAAAATTAAATCCAGAGTATTGATAATGTCTAAAGAAATAGGTCAATGTACTCCAGCAAATTATGAAAAAGTTGAATTTGAATATGAAAAATTTAACAAAAAATATAATGTATATGTTCAAAAAACTCAGATGGAGGCTGGCGGACAAATTGAGGCTAGATATTTACTCAATACTGCATTTATGGAAAGATTTATGCAAATTTCTACAAGTTTTAAGATTGATAATATGCAGTGTTCAATTTTTGGAGATTCAATTTTGATTCTACTTTCTACAAATAAAGATTTATTTGAAATGAATCACTTATTAAAAAAAGTAGATGACATCAATCAGTATAAAACTTTGTTTGATGAATTTGCATCAGTTTTGTCATTTATCGATGTGTTGAATTTATCAAGTAGGACAGGATTATAAGGGAAAAATAGAATGCCAGAATGTATGGATAAATATAAAAATGATTTTGCAATAGAATTTGCTAAAATCATGCAAGAAAATTTACCCCAATGGAAAACCCTTCAGAAAAAATATATTAATGCATTGTGGAAAGGGGAAAAGCTTTTTTGGTACATTGGATGCTTTATTTTTGCCTATCTTCCTGGGAAAAGAGAACTCAATTATGATTTAAACTTTCATATTTTTATGTCTATAATGATTGTAATTTTTGGTATAATTATAGTATTTTTTTGTGAAAATAAAGATTACCAAAATGAGATTAAAAAAAGTCTTTTTCCTAAACTGTTGAAAGTATTCGGAAAAGATATTGAATACGTTGCTGGTAGTGATTTCTATGAATTGTCTAATAAAGTTAACTATCGTTCGGGTTATATATCTCACTCAATTTATGATAACTCAATGTTATTTAATAAACCTGTAAGCTATGATTCTCCAGATGACATTTTTTCTGGAACATTCAAGAATTGCCCATTCATCATATCTGAAACAAATATTACAAACATTAAACGATATAATAATGGAAAATCTGATAGTTTTACTCTTTTTAATGGTATAGCTATGCTCTTCAAAATGCAGAAGAAAATTAAATCCCACGTTTTAATTTATTCAAAAGGCTTATTTAAAAACAAAGTACCAAAGAATTTTGAAAAAGTAGAATTTGAATACGAAAAATTTAATAAAAAATACGATGTATATGTTCAAAAATCTCAAATGGAAGCAAGAGGCCAAATAGAAGCTAGATATCTTTTTAACACAGCTTTTATGGATAGATTTATGCAATTACATACAAGTTTTAAGATTAGCAAGATGAAATGCTCTATTTACAAAGGTTCAATGCTAGTACTTTTGGCGACTAATAAAGATTTGTTTGAATTAAATAATATGTTTTATAGAATAGACGACATGAATCAATATAAAAAATTATTTGATGAATTCGCTTCTGTATTTTCTTTCCTAGAGGTACTTAATCTTTCTAGTAAAACAGGTTTGTAAGGAGAAAATAAATGTCACAATGTATGGATAAATATAAAGAAAATTTTGCTCTTGAATTTGCAAAAGTTATGCAAAAAAATGGTCAAAGATGGAGTACATCTCAAAAAAAAGGTATTAGAAATTTATACACTAAATGGGTATTAGCATATATTGGTGGTTTCATTGCTGGTTTTATCCCTCTAAAACGAGAATGGCTCAATTATGATTTGAATTTTCATATTATATTAGCAATAATTTGTTTTATTGGTGCAATATTTGCAGCTATTTTCTATGAAATTTATAAATTAAAAGAGGAGTTAAAAACAGATCTTTATACAAATCTTTTAAAGGCATTTGGCCATGATATTGTTTATGACTGTGGCGAAATTTCATATTCTGAATATAATAATTCTCAGTTATTTGACAAACCAGTACGCCATATTTCAGTAGATAGTAGATTTTGTGGAATTTTCAAGGACAGCCCATTTGTTATTACAAAAGCCAATTTGAATTATATTAAAACTTCGCATGGAAGAACTCAAGAAACAAAACTTTTTAAGGGCATTTCAATGGATTTTAAAATGCAAAAGAAAATTAAATCAAGAGTTTTAATTTATTCAAAAGGGATTTTAAAGAATAATGCTCCAAATGGTTATGAAAAAGTTGAATTTGAGTACGAAAAATTTAACAAAAAATATGATGTATATGTTCAAAAATCCAAAGATGAAATAAGTGGACAGATAGAAGCTAGATATCTTTTTAATACCGCTTTTATGGATAGATTTATGCAAATTTCTACAAGTTTTAAAATTGATAAAATAAAATGCTCTATTTTTGATGATACAATGCTAGTTCTTTTGGCGACTAATAGAGATTTGTTTGAAATAAATCCATTATTCAAGAAAATTGATGATATAAACCATTACCAAAAATTATTTGAAGAATTTGCATCAGTATTATCATTTTTAGAGGTACTTAATCTTTCTAGTAAAACGGGTTTGTAATATAATTTTTATATGAGAATCTCAAAACTCAAAAAATATGTAACTTGGAACATAATATCTGTAATTGGATATTGCAGTTTAATTATTGTTGCGTGTTTTTTAGTTATGTTTTTATTGTCCTCATCCCAAATCGGAATGCGTCGAGATTTAGACAATATTTTCTTTGACTATACATTGAAATACGTATTAGTACCATATTATTCATTTTATAAACTACAATTATCCGCAGTAGCATTTTTCGCATTGGGTTCAATTTTAGAAAAACGGTATTATTATGAGCAGACACATTTTGGATTGAGAATTTTTGAAAATCATGACAAATTATATTCAATCCTTTTTGTAATAGGACTTTCGTTAAATTTTTTACCATTATATATCATAACATTGTATATAATAAAAATATTTGTAAGGTTGTTATAATAATCAGATTTATGCTAAGATAAAGAAAGGTCAAGAATAATTTTGTCGATGTGGCGGAATGGTAGACGTGCATGCTTGAGGTGCATGTGGAGAAATCCGTGGGGGTTCAAGTCCCCCCATCGACACCATAAAGTAGATTGAGGCTTGTTCTCAAATCTACTTCACATAATACTAAAGGAGTAATTTATATGAAAAAATTGGTTTCTTTTGCATTAGTAGCCTTAATAACAATATCTTTATATAATATTTGTTTTGCTGCACAAAAAACTTATAAACTTGTTACATATAGACCATTATCACGATCTGAATGTTTAAAAAACAAAAAAGTATTGGGGCTAAGTTATTGTCCATATAATAATGACCATCTTGCAGGTGCTGCTTTTGCATGCGGACATAAAAATAATTTACCATCTGGGACAGATTTACATGAGTTAGCAAAACAAGTATATAATAACAGAACCTCTGCAACATCAATATATGGAAATAGAAATGATGTAATGCTTAAAAATCTAGGTATTTTTGTTAATGACAGCCATATATATTATTGGACTAGCGAAGAAGCAAAAGATGGAAAAGGTGGATATGTTAGAATGTTTGCTTCAAGGGGGTCAATTCCATATTATGCTCCTCGTGACGGCAGTGGTTATGTATCACATGCATTAGGTAAAATTAATTATGGCGATACAAAATATGTTCAAACAAAAAATCCTAAAAGGAATTCTAATTTAGCAGGATTGCCTAATCGTGATGTTTTAGTAACGATATGCTATAAGAATCAAAATTCGTCAAAATAAAGTTTATTTCTCATACTAAAACAACTTATATGGAGATTATATGAAATTAAAAACTATTACAAAAATATTTATATTATCTGTTGTGTTTATTGCAAGTAGTCTTTCTTATGTATTTGCGGAAACA
>ERZ1106952.418-NODE-418-length-20721-cov-18.258153_pt1 | contig 20721 bp, 15 predicted proteins | sample MGYA00403677_ERZ1106952 | MGnify/ENA primary metagenome ERZ1106952 (study PRJEB35170, sample SAMEA104062415) | human gut metagenome | biome: human gut; feature: human-associated habitat; material: faeces | place: Denmark | collected 2012-05-14 ...
CCATCATTTGCTCCTGCGTGATATTCGATTTGAAAACTACCTTTCTCCGAATCCAATCAGCGCATTCTTTGGCGATTGCTTTCTGCGTCAACTCATTGCGCAACTTCACTTCAAATTCTGTACCATAAAGACTGCGCTCTCTGGATATACGGGGAATGTAGAATTCGCGCTGGGCTTTTGATGCTTTTTCCGTTATGAAAGTCGGAGAGGTAAAGATAAAGCGCAATTCGTCTATCTGTTCAAGCTGTTTTTTGAGTTCTTGATAAGCATAAATCGAAAAGCAAGCCGCAGCAATGGAGAGCTTGCTTCCTTTATGAATACCAACCTGCAAATCCTGCTTAACGGTCTTGTTGATGTTATCAATAATCTCCATTCCTCACCTCATCTGTAAAATGCCATCTTAATCGTTTTCCACGAAGAGCGAAAATTTAAGATAGTTCATCCATAACGGCGTTTTAATTCATGAACAAGCACGATGCCAAAGTGTTCATAAATTTTTCTAATCGGTGTACTTTCCCTTTATTTATTATAGCAAAATTTACGCTCAAAAGCAAGATTTTAGTTGTATCCCGTCATAAATAGGTCTGTATTTGTTCATTGTTAATTGAATTGATGACTAATTCTATTTTATTTGTTCACCGATTAGAAAAATCGATGTACTTTCCCTTTCGTTTTTACAATAGCTTTCCGAGGCGGTTCATCATGTCAGCTTTATACTCCATAAGGGAGTGGGCATATCGGTTGAGCGTGACAGTCGGATTTTTATGTCCAAGAATTTCGGAGAGCGTTTTCACGTCCATGCCGCATTCAAGAGCGCGGGTCGCGAATGTATGACGCAGGGAATGGAATCCCTTGTGCGGAATATTCAACCTTTTTAAGAGCAACTCAAAACTTCGTTGGTAAGAACGAACTGACACCAGTTTCCCTTTTGCTGACACCACGAAGGGAGCGTCGCTCTTTTTCTTTATGCTTTTCAATATAGGAAGCAGTTGTTTTGGCAGCGGTATCGCACGGCGTGAAGAGATAGTTTTCGGTGCCTCTATAACAATCCCGTCTTTACTGTCATGGCATGATTTAGAAACAGTCAAGATGCCTTTCGTTAAGTCTATATCGCTCCATTGCAGAGCAATAAGTTCTCCGATACGCAGGCCGCTGTAAAGACAAAGAAGTATGCCATACAGTTTATCTTTCTTACCGCTTATAACAGCTTTCTCTATCTGCTTTTGTTCGGCAATGGTAAAGCACTCCACAGGCTTCTCTGTAAGCTTGGGGCGTTTGAGTTTGTCTGCCGTATATTCTGCCGTCAGACCTAGCATGTGCGCTGTTTTGAGCGAGCTTTGAATGACAGTGATAACAGCATTAACGCTGTTTGCGGATAATCCTTTGCCCGTCTTTTTATTTCCGCTCTGCAAAAGCTCTGTAATGAACTGTTGAAGAACGAGCGGAGAAAGTTCGTTCAACTCCATACGGCCGATTTTGTCTTTAATATGCTGCTCCACGATGAGTTTATACCGTTCATAAGTCCGCATTTTGACAGACGGACGGATATAGTTTTCCAGCCACTGCGTTAGCCAATCTATGTATTTTATATTCGTTTGCTGTGTGATCAATCTTTCTAACCTCTAATCATATTTTTTGTATCATTTATTTTACAATCTTTTTTACATAAAGAAAATCGCCGAGATATATCTCGACGATCTTCACATTTTTATTTATTTTTACTTAAAACTTATAAGATTTTATAGTTAACGTATTTAACACTAATATCTATATAAAAACAGACCGCCTGCTGGCGATCTGTTAAACGAATTTGCTGTTATTTACCTATTTGTTATAATTCCCCAAGGCTATTTACCTTGTGCTAAACTGTTTATGATATTAGATGAGTCTTTCATTTTAATATCCTCCGATTGTGTATTCCTTTTCTGACTGGCAGGTCAGTTCTTATTTTACACAATCGGAGTCTTTTTTTCAAGACTCATCGGTAAACCTCTTTTCAACCCCGCGACTATCGCGGGGTTTTTGATATACAACGAGACGAGCGCGCAGTCCGCGTCGCTCGTGTTCTCCGTGGCGAGCGTTCCTGCGACGCTGGAACTCGTTTCGAGCGGCGGAACGTACAACTATTCGGGCGTAACGATGAATATTTTCAAGATCGGTTAAATTACCGCGGGCGGAGGGAGAATTTCCCTCCGCTTTTTCATTCGCTTGACGAACCGGGCAAAAAGATTTATGATAATAGAAACAGAGGAACGAATATGATACGCACGGATATACACACGCACACAAAATTCTCCGCAGACGGGCGGAACAGCATCGAAGAAATGATCGCCGCCGCCATGCAAAAGGGACTTGCCTGGTACGGCATTTCCGAACATTTCAACTACGATTACGACCGTCTGCACCTGACCATCGACGGACAGGAAGTGCCGCCCATCGACGAACGGGCGTATTTTACGCGGGCGCGGGAGCTGCAAAAACAGCTCCGGGGCAAACTGCACCTGCTCGTCGGAGCCGAATTCGGCTACGACAACGCAAACTCCACCCTGCAGCGTTATATTGAAACGGAGCAGGAATATTCGCCCGACTTTGTAGTGAACAGCGTGCATACCTGTCTGGGCATGGACTGCTACTTCCCCCACTACTGCGTCGGAAAGAGCAAGGAATACGCCTACAACGCCTACCTGTACCGCGTGCTGGAAAGCCTCGACGCGCCCTACCGCTACGATATTGTGGCGCATGTCGGCTATTGTTCGCGCAACGCGACCTATCCCGACCCCAAACTCCGCTACGAGGACTATGCGGACGTACTCGACGAAATTTTAAAGCGCATCATCGCCCGGGGCAAGATCCTCGAAGTGAATTCGAGCGCCAAGACGGCGGGCAGCCCCTTTATTCCCGATACGGATATTCTGGAGCGGTACTTTGAACTGGGCGGGAGGATGGTTTCCTTCGCCTCCGACGCGCACGACACGACCCGCATTGCCGACCGCCGCGACATCGTGGTCGCCGCGCTCAAGAAAATCGGGTTTACCCATCTCACGATTCCCGACAAGGGAAGATATCTGCAACTCGAAATCTGAAAAGCAGCTCGATCTCGGCGGAATAACGGCAAAGCTGTTCCGCGCCGAATCGCCGCACACCGACGACTGCGTGTGCGTCTGTATCCCGCAGGAAAACGCGCTCTTTCTGGGCGATTCTGCCTGCGAAGACGTGTACAACGGCGGATATTTGGACAGAGCAAAATTGCGGATGCTGACGGAAACGGTACGGAAGACTGCCTGCAGCCTTTGCGTTCTGAGCCACGAGCCGCCGCTGACGAAGGAAGATTTTCTGGCATCTGCGGAGGAAGAACTGCAATAGCGCCTTACCTTTGAACCGCCCGGACGGATGAGGCGGAACGCGGCGGAACAAACCCGTTTTCGCCCCGCATCCCTGCCCGCGCGCGGAATGACGGATTCGAATTTCGCCGCCGTCGCCTGAAAGCGGCGCGGCAGAGGGCGCTCCAAGGCGGGCGTTCGAAATACGAAATATAAAAGCGCAAGGGGATCCCCTTGCGCTTTTGCGAAAAATGCCGCGCCGTCAGGCGCGGCATTCCTCCGCTGTTTCCTTTTCCAGTTTTTTACGGTCGATCTTGCCGATGATGCTGACGGCGAGCTTATCCCGGAACACGACTTGCTTGGGTACGGCGTAGCCGATGAGCCTGCGGCGGCAGATCTCCATGACCTCCCGCTCGCACGCCGCCCTGTCCGCGCCCTCTTCCGGCTCGACGTACAGGCGCACGATCTGCCCTTTGACGGGATCGGGCACGCCCACGGCGCAGCACTTGGCGACGCCCTTCGCCTGCCCCGCCGCCTCCTCGATTTCCGAGGGGTACACGGGTACGCCGCTCACCTTCAGAACGTTCTTCAGCCGCTGTTTGAAGAATAAAAATCCGTCCTCGTCCACATAGCCGCAGTCGCCGGTGGCGAGCCACTTTTTGCCGTCCGCCTCGACGAACGGTTCGCCCTCCTCGCCCAGGTAGCCGAGCATGAACTGCTCGGAATGCAGGTAAATTTCGCCGACCTGCCCCGCGCCCTGCCGCACGCCGTCCTTATAAATGCCGATCTCCGTGCCCGTGAGCGGGCGACCGACCGAGCCCGCGCGGTTGTGCTGGCGGGTATTGACGACGCATACGCCCGCCGTTTCGGTGAGGCCGTAGCCCGCGAAGATGCGCGCGCTCGCCCCCTGCCGCTCCAATACCGCGTTGAAATCGGCGAGGAGCCGCGGCGAAACGCTGTCGCCCCCGACCCAGATGTCCTTCAGGTTGGACAGATCGCCGCGCGTGAACGCCCTTTCGCCGAGCAGTTTGAGGTACATCGTGGGGACGCCCGTCAAGATGTTCGCGCGGCTTCGGACAATTTCCTTCGCGCTGCGCTTCGCGTTGAATTTGAGGCACATCACGTTGGTTCGCCGCATGATCATGCACATGTGCATGTTGATACACAGCCCGTAGCCGTGAAAAATGGGCAGAACGTTGTACAGCGCGGTATAATTTTCGATGGGTTCGCCCAAAAACTCCTGTGCCTTGGCGCAGAGGTTGTTGCACACGGCGTTGCAATGGGCGATGGTTTTCGGTTCGCCCGCGGTGCCGCCGCTGGCAAGGTAGACCGCCGGCTCCCTCGCGCCGAATTGTGCAGCCACGACGCGCGGATTGCCGCGGTTTTTGAGATATTTTTCAAACGGAATGCCCTTCGCCTTCCGCTTTTGCGTGAAACGGTAGTACAGTCTTGCGCCCGCGCCCATGTAGGAAGCGCTGTCGCTCACCAGCACGGGGATGCCGAACGCAAACCCCGCAGCGGGGTATAAATCGTATACGAGGATGAGCTTGCTGTGCGATTTTTCCGCGCTCTCCTTCAGCTTTTCGGGCGGAAGGAAGGGATGCACGAGGTTGACCGCCGCGCCCAGTTTGTTCGCAGCATAGAAAGCGAACACCGCCGCGGGCGAGTTGGGCATGCACAAAGTGACCGCGTCTCCCTTTCCGAGCGAAAACTCCGCGAAAAGGTTGTCCGCAAGGGTATCGATGCGGTCAAACACCTCGGCAAAGGTGTAATTTTTGCCGTAAAAGGCGATGGCGGGCTCGATTTTGCTGCCCGAGATATTCCGTTTTACCGCCTCATACATGGAGCAGGTTTCAGGGAAACGTTCGATCAAAACAGGTACACCTTTAGGTTGAAAATTTTCGTTCGCCGATACAAATTCACTGCGCGGGCGCGAGGTACGACCGCGCAAACGTTTCAAAACAGGGAAGCGACCCACGCCGACAAAAAGAGAGCAACGGGGATGACGATCATATGCGCGACGTAGACGAACGCCGCGTGCCTGCCGATGAAGCAGACGCCCGAATTCCACGCGCCGTCCAGCGGGGAGAGCGCGTATTTTGCGGAGGAATGGTAGACGAGCCGCCCGATCGCCCCGCCGACGAGGATGAGCGCCGCAAACGGCAGAACGGGGAAATAATCGCCCGAATACCGCGAAAAGTTGAATCCGTCGATATAGACGAAGAGGGACAGAAACATATTTTCCGCATCGCTCTCCAGCGCGGGCACCGTTTCGTGGATGTGCCAGATGCCGTTCGTATAGGTGACGTACGAGCACTGCGTGAAGTACCAGACCAAAAATCCGACGCCGATAACGGCGGGCAGAAAGCGCAGCGCCACGCGCGCGATGCGGGCGACCTTCCCCTGCCCCAGCACGTCGCCGACGGCGACGGCGGCATTGTCGATGAAGGCGTACAGGAACACGCCCGCGGCGATCATATGGATGACGCCGAACAAGACCGTTGCGCCCTGCAGACCGAAGTTGTTTTCCACGACGTAAGTGACCGCCGTAATGCCCGCGGCAACGATGCCCAAAAGGATCCCGCGGCGAAAATTGCCGCGGGTGAGCGTACAGCTCACGCCGCACAGGAGGAAAAAGGCGGTGATGACGACCTGCCTTACGAGGATGCGCAGATCCCACGTCCAGTACCACCGCCCGATTTGCTCCGCCCCCGCAAAGACGTTCGTGCCGAACATTTCGTTGAGGAAGGGAAGAATGTCGTACAGGCAGAACATGAGGTGGTCGACGATCATCAGGCTCACGCAAAGTCCGCGCAGAAAGTCGATTTCCCAGAACCGCTCCCTAGCGCGCCCGCAATAGCGGCCCGTCATCTTTTTATAGCCGGAAAATCCCGGATTTTTTTGATTGATTCCGCTAAAATACATCCTCTTCAGTTTACCATTTCCGCCGCGCCGTTGTCAAACAGCGCGGCGGCTTTTTCCAGCAGAAAGCGGATTTTTTCACAGAGTTTCCGAAATTCTATGCCCGCAACGCACATATTCGCGCCGTACAATAAAGTCCGGAAGCGCCCGAACGACCGCTATGCGAAAAAAATTTCGTCCAATGCGGCGCGAAGCTCGGCGATGCTCCCGCAGGCGAGCAGTTTTGCGCGGAATGCGGAGCTGCCGCGCATGCCGCGGATATAGAACGCCGCCATCTTGCGCATCTGCACGAGGGTGAACTTTTCTCCATAGAACGGGAGCATATCCGCGATCTGCCCCTCGATGGCGGCGCGCCTGTCCCACTCGCTCCCCTCTTTTCCCAAGATTTCGGCGAAGACGTGCGGGTCGTACATCGCTGCACGGGCGAGCATCACGCCGTCCGCGCCCGTCTCTTCCAGCATTTTCTCGGCGTCCGCCCGTGTAAAGATACCGCCGTTGGCAACGACGGGGATATTGACCGCATTTTTCGCCGCGGCGATCTGCGCATAGTCCGGCTCGCCCGCGTACACCATGTCGCGCGTGCGACCGTGTACGGTGAGCATGTCCGCCCCCGCGCTCTCGCACATCTTGGCGAACTCCGCGGCGAACGGCTTGCCCCGTTCCAACCCGATGCGGAATTTGACGGTGATCTTTTTGCCGCTCTTTTTGCATGCGGAGATGATTTTCTCCGCGCGCGGCATATCCGCCAGCAACGCGCTCCCCTCGCCGTTTTTGAACACCTTCGGCACGGGGCATCCCATGTTGATGTCGATGATTCCGAAATCCTTTAAATACTCGCTTTCGCACGCTTCGCGCAGGATGGCGGGGTCGCTGCCGAACAGCTGCGCCGCCGTCTGCGGTTCGCTTTCGTCCTTATACAAGAGCTGACGCGTCGCCTCGTTGTTGTACTTCAAGCCCTTGGCGCTGACCATTTCCGTAAAGCACAGCCCCGCGCCGAAAAAGTAGCACAGCTTGCGGAAGGCAAAGTCGGTATACCCCGCCAGCGGCGCGCATAGGATATTGTTTTTTATGTACGTATCGCCGATTTTGAGCCGTTCGCCGATGTATGCCATACCTCTCCTTTCCCGCCGCGGTTTCGCGCGGCGCCCGTTATTTCTCACTTACCGCCCTGCCCGCGGAGCTGCTCCTTCGCCCGCTCGTAATACGCCCACAGCTCGTCTGCGGGGAGTTCGTTCATCTTTTTTCCGTCCGCCAAAATCAGCTCCTCGGTGGCACAGAAACGGTCGATAAATTTCTGCGTGCTCTCTTTCAGGCTCTCCTCGCAGTCTGCACCCGCAAGCCTGCCCACGTTGACCGCCGAAAACAGGAGATCGCCCGCCTCTTCGGAGATGTGCGACTTATCCCCTTCCCTGACAGCCGCGAGCAGTTCGGAAAGCTCCTCTCTGACCTTTTCCGCCGCCTCGTCCGCGTCCTTGAAATCGTAGCCGTACTTGGCGGCGCGCTTTGCCGCCTTCTGCGCGCGCATGGCGGCGGGGAACACCTTCGGCACGTCGCGCACCGAATCGGAGGCGGTCTTCTGCCCCTTTTCGAGCGTCTTGTTCTTATCCCACACGGAGAGCGCGCTGTTCTCGTCGCTCGCCTTGTCCTTGCCGAAGATGTGCGAATGGCGGAAGATGAGCTTGGAGCACACGCCGCTTAACACGTCCTCGGGGGAAAAAGCGCCCCGCTCCTGCCCCAAAACCGAATGGAAAGCACCCTGCATCAGCACGTCGCCCGTCTCCTCGCAGATCTTATCGTCGTCCTTGCAGTCGATGGCGTCGACCAGCTCGTACGCTTCCTCGACCATATTCGTGCGGATGCTCTCGTGCGTCTGCGTCCTGTCCCACGGGCAGCCGTCCGGCGCGCGCAGAAGGCGCATGATCTCCAATAAATCGTCGTAATTGAACCGCGTGCGCTTTAAGAGCGGGATCTCGGGAATGACGATGCAGCAGGTCAGATCGTACTCCCCCTGCCTGTCCGCCTCGTACAATTTGATTTTCTTCGCCCTGCCGCCGCGAACGAAAAAGGCTTCCGCCTCGTCGCCGAACCAGTCGCACAGCTTTAATTTTGCGTCGCCCGCGACGAGGTCGCAGTCGGCGTCGTACACGCACAGGGGCAAAAGCGGGCGCGATTCGGGCATGGCATATGCGGAAAACGCGGAGCGGGAAGGCGCGCTCACCCGCGCCGCCGAAAACGCCGCGTCCGCCTTGGAAACGCCCGCGAACACGCGCGCCCCCTTGCTTTTTTGCAGGACGATTTGGGCGGAAACGTCGTCGCAGGCGCTCCCGTCCACGCAGTACACCGTATCCCCCTCCTTCGCCGCGTCGAGCACGGCGCGGGCGAGCTTCTTGTTCAGCGTATCGAAATTGCGGCAGCCCGCGTACAGTGCATCCAGCGTTTCAAAGGGTACGCCCAGCGCCTTTACCCCTTCCGCGGCGGGAGTTTCGCTCGTGCGCAGGATGACGCGCGCGCCCGAAAGCAGAGCCTCCTTCGCGCCCTCCGAAATGTCCTTGGGGTCACAGCCCAGTCCGACGATCGTTAACATACTTTTTTCTCCTCGGTAATTGCAGTTCTTCCGCCGAAAACGCACCGAACGCGAGCGCACCCAGCAGGTACACGGCGGCGGCGACCATGCCTGCAAACAATATATGCGCGCGCAGGGGATATGCCGCTGCCATCGCACCCGCGGAAATAAGCGCGAATTTCAGCGCATCGCCGTACAGGCGCAGGCGGTTTTTCCGTTCCCTAATACTATACAACAAATTGAAAATAAGTGCAAACAAATAACACGCCAATGCCGCATAAGCCGCACCGCGCACGGAAATTTGCGGAACGCGCAGAAGCAAAAATTCCAGCCCCAGCTTGATCGCGACGCCGATCGCCATGGAAATTGCCGCCGTTTTTGCCCGACCCTGCCCCGTAAGGCAGGCAGACAGAGTCTGCACCGCAGACAAAAGCACCGCCGCAAAGGCGAGCGCGCGAACCAGCGACGAAAGCTCCGCACCCTCCGCTTCGGGCAGGGAGCGGAAGATGAACGAGGAAACCTGCGAGGGGAACAAAAACAGAAACGCCGCCGCGGGTATCGCCAGGAACAGCGTGCATTTGACGGCAAAACAGATCTTCCTTTCCGCAGCCGATTTTTCGCCCCTCGCGTACAGCGCGGCGACGGCGGGCACGCTCGCCGCGGCGAGACCGTAGCACACGGATACGGGCAGGTTGATGAGGGTGGACGCGCCGCCCGAATACAGACCGTACAGCGCGGTGGCATTCTCCGCATATTTGCTTACCAGGCGCACGATGAGGATGCTGTCGAGTATATTGGAAAGGGGCAGCACCCCCGCCGCCAGCGCGACGGGAAGGGTGGCGCGCAGGAGCGACGCGGCGTTTTCACTCCCCCGTTCGGGATACAGCGGGCGGCGCGACCTCGGCAGCAGCGCGAACATGCACAGGCAGGCGGCGAGTTCGCTCAGCGTGACCGCAAGGAGCGAATATTCGACGGCGCGGACTATATTTTCGCGGTACATATATGCAAAAAAGAGACCAAAGGCAATTTTTACGAGCTGCTCAGCGATTTCGGAGACCGCCGTCGGAACGAAGTTGTTCCGCCCCTGAAACCAACCCCGGAAGCAGGAGAGTACGGACACGAGCAAGACGCTCGGCGCGAGCATGCGATAGGCTGCGGCGACCGCCGCCTCCCCCTGCGCCGCGCTCATGGGGCGGGCGAGCAGGAACATGGCGGCGCAGCCCGCCAGCCCGATCGCCGAGAACAGCAGAAGGGAACGGCGCAGGATGGCGAGGGAATTTTCGCCGCGCGCTTCCGCGCGGGATACGAGGCGCGCCAGTCCCGAGGGGATGCCCGTAGCCGACACGGTCAGAAGAAGGCAATAGAGAGGGAAAACCATCTGATACAATCCCATCCCCTCCCCGCCGAGGAGGTTCGTGAGGGGCACGCGGTACAGCGCGCCGAGAATTTTTGCGACGATGCCGCCGACGGAAATGACTGCGGCGCCCTTGAGAAAGCTCTGCTGTTTCATATGTAGACAGACCGCAGAAACCGCCTTCGGCGGTTTTCCCGCCCGGCGATGGAGCGGCGGAAACGGACAGCGCCGTCCCGCAAAGGCACGGCTGCGCGGCGGGAGGTTTCGTATAAAACCATTGCAAAATGCGAATATTCATGCTATAATGAGTTGACCCCGGAGGAAATCCGGGAGGAGAACGGGAGGAAATGAAACAGATTATCCTTTTTTTTGAAACGAAAGTGCAAACGCCGGAGCCGTGGGGAATTTATCACCTGTGCTGTATGCTCATACTCGTCGCTTGCGCTGTACTTTTGGTCGCTTTCGGGAAAAGGCTGCGCGCAGAACCGGGGCTTGTACGGCGGCTGACGATCGGAACGGGAATTTTTTTAATCGCCATCGAAGCGCTCAAGCAGGTGTTTTACGGTCTGCATACAGGCGCAAACGGCATTTACTGGGACTATCCGTGGTGGGTGTTCCCCCTGCAGATGTGCTCGACGCCGATGTACGCCTGCCTTGCCCTGCTTTTCTTCCGCGCAGGGAGAATACAGCGGGCGCTGTGCACATATCTCGGCACCTTCGGCATGGTCGGCGGGATCACCGTGATGCTGCTTCCCTCCACCGTATTCACCGACCTTCTGTTCGTGAATATCCACACGATGGTCTGGCACATATTGCTCGTCTGCCTCGGCATACTGCAATGGGTCGGCGGAACGGCGGGGCAAAAGGTTTCCGACCTCGCCGGCTGCGCTGCCGTATTTCTCTTTTTCGCGGGCATCGCCGCCGCGCTCGACTGCGCGCTGCCGCATCTTGCGGAGGAGGGCTTCAATATGTTCTATTTAAGCCCCTATATCCCCATCTCCATGTCCGAAATTGTCGCCGGTTTTTGGGAAAGCGTTCCATACCCCGTTTATCTGCTCTCCTATGCGGCAGGGTTTATCGGCGTATCGGCGGCAATCTTTTTCCCCGTCCGCGCCATCCGCTCCGCGGCGATGCGCACCGAAGCGGAACGGAAAACGGAGAAACATCCCGCCTGACCAGGCGGCGGCAAATACCGCAATAAAGGAAATAAATCTATGCGCGGGCGCGCCGAACGGCGTACCCGCGCTTTTTTCAGCCTCCATTCCGCCGTATCAGACGGAAGACGAAGCCCCGAAGCATGGAAAACTCCGCGCGGAGCCGCTTCAATCGAACTGATTGGCGAGGATATCGGCGGTAAGGCGGCACAGCTTGATCGCGCCGCTCTCCATGCGCGCCCCCTCTTCCGACGACAGAAGCGAAACCGCGCCGAGGCAATCCCCGCCCGAAACGATCGGGACGATGATCTGCGCCGTAACGTTCACGTTCGCATCGTCCGTCAGGGGGACGATGTCACCGCCCTCCGCGAGGTTGGCAACGTAGCTGCGCCTTTCGCGCATGATATTCTCCAACTGGCGAGACACCTGTTTTTTTGCGTAATCTTTCCTTCCCTCGCCCGATGCGTACAAAATCTCGTCCGTATCGCAGATGACGGCGAGGCAGCCGCTTAAATCGCCCAGCGATTTGGTCGTACCCTCCGAAAATTTTTCGAGCGTGGCGATGGGCGAATATTTTTTCAGCATAAGTTCATCCCTGTCCGTAAAAATCTCCAACGGGTCGCCGTCCTTGATCCGCAGGGTGCGGCGGATCTCCTTCGGGATTACCACCCTGCCAAGCTCATCGATTCTTCTCACTATACCCGTAGCTTTCATTATTACCTCCCTTTCCCGCACCGTAAAGCCGCCGGTACGGATACTTTAACACAAGTATGCGCTTCTTTTTTCCGCTTATTCCCTCTTTATCCTCCTTTTTCTGTTTTCTCCCCGCGCGGACGATCGGCTGAACGCGTTTTGCCGCTGCCGCATTCATGCGGGGTGAAACGGAAGTTCTTCTCCGCATACGCGCCGGAAACAGCCGCCCCGCCTTGAACATATCGCAGATTCCGGCACAGTTTTCAGGCCCCTCCGCAAAAAAAGTCTCCCAACCGCAATAAACGGTTCGGAGACTTTTCCTTTTCAATGCGCCGCCGGTCGGCGGTACTTATCTTTCGTAACGTATGGTCATTTTTTTGACGCCGAAGGGAACAAAATGGTATTCGTCGGTATATTCGGCGGGGTTGCCGTTTTCCCAGTCGCCGCGGAATTCAAAGTTGTACGGACTGACCCCCATCGGCTCGGGAACTTTATAATGGTGCGGCCCGAAAAGGTTGCGCAGGCTCGAACGCAGAACGAGCCTTACTTCGTTTTTCCCTTTGCGCAGAACGGGCGATATATCCTTTTCCGTATCCAACGCGATGCGCACGCTCTTTCCGTTTGCGGTCACTTCCGCTTCCATGAACCTGCCTTCCAAAGCCAAAATCGCTTTCCCGCTGCCGCTGTATTCAATTTCGCCCTGCAACGCGAGTTCCCCTTTAAAGAAAGGATACCCCTCCGCATACAGATTTTCCGTGAGCGGCGGAAGCCCCTTCCGCTGCGACAGCGAAAAATCCTTTTCCGCGACGAATCCGCCCTTCAGATACGAAGGCTCGATCGAGGTATCGTAATACAGGCAGTTTTTCAGGCTCTCCGTGGCGAGCGGGTCGAACAGAGCGAAACGCACCCCCTCGTGCTGCCAGAAGCGGAAACCGTATATGAGTTCGTTCTCCCCTTCCCGCACGTCGCCGCCGATTTGCGCCTCGACAAAGTTTACGTCGAACGCGCTTTGCGCAAATTGCACGGGTCTGCCGTTGATTTGCACCGACGTAAACTCCGCCTTTTCCAGAATGAGCGACAGCGGCATCTTCTCCCGCAGGACAAAGGTCTGCCGCACGCGCAGCTCGCCCCTGTAGTCCTCCCGCAGCAGCTCCTCGAACAACCCCGAAATCGGGCGGCGCTCGCCGAACGGCGATTCCCCGCGCGCGATCTGCGCATAGTCGAGCGCAAGATAATTTTCCGTTATATCCGAAACGCGGAAACAGTTCGTTACATCCTGCTCAGCTATCTTTTTCTCCGCCGGGTGCGCCGCGGCGCTCTTGACCAGGATCAGGCTCTCCGCGCCCCCGAGAACAAATTCATCCCCCGAAAGCGGATGCTCTTCCGCCGTTTCCAGATCGAGCGCACAGTACTTTTCCGCCGCGCCCGCGAGGCGAACGCGGCTCGTTTCCGTACGCGAAAGGTTTTTGATGAATATAAATTCGCCGAGTTCCCCTCGCCGCGCCGTCAGAACGCTGTGCCCGTCCTCGCAGGCATAGCCGAAGCGACCTTCCTCCAAGATCTCCTCCAGAGCCGTATCCGAACGCAGGGACACTTCCCTCTTCTCCCCGCCGATATATTGCACATCGCCGAGCACGCACAGCCTGCCCGTATATTTTTGCAGCAACGCATACGTTTCGGGCGCGAGCGTGCGCATCTGCGGCACGATCACCGTGCGGTAGGCACACCTGCCCACCCGCAGAACGCCGTTCTCCGCGCTGCCGTGCTTCGCCAACAGGCTCTCGTCGATAAAGTGGAAGGTTATGCCCCGCTTGCGCAGGCGCAGGAGCAGTTCGCCGAACGCATCCTCTGTTTCCTTTACGCTCTCGCGATCCTCCGAACGGATATACTCCAGCCAGATCTCTCGCTGAGGGTGGATGATACCCGCCTCGTATACGTCCTCCGTTTCCCCGACGATATACCCGAGCCGCGCGAAATAATCGTTGAATGTTTTAAACCCGCCGAACCAGTTTGCCTGCGGCGAAAATACGGGCGGATGATCCGTCTTTCCCCGCCCTGCCACCGAATACGGGTACAGGTGCTGGCACATCTTATTTACGCCGTTGAAGTACTGATACTCCCCGATGCTGCGCAGCTCTTTGGGCGTTACGTCGTACCCCGCACAGCCGAACGTTTCGGTAAGGATAAGTTTTTTGCCCAGCTGCGCCGCCGCGCTGCCCACCTGCCGGGGCGAAAGTTCGGTGCCGCAATCCCGCCCCAGCCAGTCGATGCCGGGGATATGCTCGTATTCGTACGTCGGCATAACTGCCGCGCCGCCCCACATCTGCCCGAACAGCAGGCTCTCTTCCACCGAGTGCCCCGTCAGCCTGCAGCCGTGGCTTTCGCACCAATCGTACAGCTTTTTATAGAAATTCTGCACATACAGCCTGTTCAGCGTACCGAAGTAACGCTCGCGGAAGGCGTACCCGCCCTCCCCTTTTTCAAACAGCCAGATGAGCCCGTCGCGTATGTCCTCGCCGCGCGCGGCGAACTCCCTTTCGGCGACGGGCGTGTACGGCGTTGCCCAGCGATAGTACTGCGGCTCGTCCGTAAAGAACCCCGCAAGCTCCTTCCCGAAGCGGCCTCTGAACCGCTCGTAGTATTTTTCGTGCGTTTCCGCGATGAACGCATCCGTCACCGCGGGGTTGAGAATATCCGTGTTCGCGGGACTGACGCGAAGATATACGTTGTGATATTCGGAAACGCCCGGCCGTACGCTTTCAACGCGGGCAAACCCGTTGCCCTGCCGCACGAATACGGCAAAGGCGGCAGGGTCGTATTCGCCCGCCGAATATTCGAGAAAGCGGGCGCGGAACTCCTCGTTTTCCAGAAGTTTGCCCCCCACAAACCCGCTCGGCCAGCCGTTTTCGTCGTAGATCCACGCCTCCATGCCCAGCTCTTTCGCCTTTTTCAGGCACGCGCCGATACACGAGAACCACTTTTCGCCGAGATATTCCTCCTTCAGCCCCGTCCGTGCGTGCATGATGAACCCGCCGATGCCCGCAGACTTCATCTCTTCGATCTGTCGGCACAGTTCCTCTTCGTCCAGATAATTGTTCCAAGACCAAAACGGTATGCTGCGGTACTCTTTCAGATCGCCGCCGAGAATTTGCTTCCAATCCGCCGTCCTTTTCATAGCCAACTCCTGCAAGATGTGTAAATAATTTTTTCTATTGTATCATAAAAGAATCGATTTATCAATCGTTCAGCCGAGCCGTTCGCGCGCTTTTTCCTGAAAAGCACAGCCGTGTCCGATTATGAAAGGACGCCGTCAGCGCACGGTCAGCTTTTGCACGAGGATATATGTTCTTCCGCGGAAGGCATACGGAGCATCGCCGTCGCCCGTAGCGTTGAACAGGTATTCCGGCTTTCCTCCGCAGAAAAGCAGCGAAGGCCGCTCCAGATTGCATTGTTCGCGCAGTTCGCCGCCGAACCGGACTTTCCTCGAATACGCGAGCGGTTCGTCCGCCACCGTAAAACGGATGCAATCGTCGCTCTCGGCATAAAATCCGGCTCCCCATTCGCCCGTAATGCCTTTGCCGCCCTTGCTGTCGTCCTTTGCCAGAAGGCAGAACTTGTTCCGCTGCTCATCGTACCACAGGAACGGGTCTTCGACGTGGATTGCCTCGTCCTCGAAACGAAGGATCGGGTCTTCGCAAAGCCGCGCGAACCGCCCGTCCGGCTTGTCCGCAACTGCTACGCCCAACTGCAGTTTCGCCCCCGCGAACCGGCGCGATTTATAAATCATATACGTTTTTCCGCCGGGCAGGATTGCCACGGCGGGGTTCGTCGTAGCCGTGCAATCCCAATGCGAACAGCCGCGCGGTTCAAGCAGCGGACTGTCCTGCCGGACGAATTCGCCGTAAATGCTGTCCGCCACCGCCACGCCGATGCGCTTGCGGTTCCACGTTTCCAGCGCACGCCCCTCCGAAATCGCATCTGCCGAGTCGGGTATTTCTCCGCCGTACGTCGTTCCCATATAGTACAGGTAATACCTGCCGTTCCAATAGCGTATGCAGGTATTGTGCGTATTCATTCCGTCAAAATACTGCCTGCCCCGCCGCGGAAGCACGACGCGGAGAAAGCGGTACGGCCCCTCCGGTCTGTCCGATACCGCCTGAATGATTTCGCTGTTGAACAGCCAATTCCAGCCGAATCCCAGGCTTTGGTTCCAGCGCGAGCAGAACATATGATATTTCCCCTCCGCCTCGATGACGGAGCAATCCCATACATAATAGCCGTCTTCCTCATATGCGATTTTCGCTTCCGAAGGTCTGTATGCAAATTTTTCCGGCATATTGTTTTCCTCCTTTTTCCCGCCGTAAACGGGAAAGCCTTTGCCGAAAAAAACGCAAAGGCTCCCTCTTCCGAATCGCCGCCCTGCGCTTTTGCCCCCGAAGGAAGCGCGGACGCCGCGGCGAAGTTCTATTTCGTGATCGTAACTTTTTTCAGGGCGCGCGGCTCATCGGGCGAAAGCCCTTTGCCGCAGCTTACTTTGCACGCGAGCATCTGCGCAGCCAGCGCAAAGCAGAACGCTGTTTCCGCTTCCGTTTTTCCGCCCGGGATCAGTTCGACGTGCGCGTTCATACCGCGGAAGGAGTCTGCATCGTCCGTCACAATAAACAGGTCTGCCCCCAGTTCCTCCATCTTCCGCGCGCATTTGACGTAATCTTCGCGATGCACCTCGTCCGTCGCCGCGTTCAGCGAATGCCGCGACGCAAACAGGATCACCTTCGTTCCCTTCCCCACCATCGCCATCGGCCCGTGATAGAAATCCGAGCTGTGATATGCACGCGCGCGGATATAACAGGTTTCCTGCAATTTCAGCCCGCACTCGAAGGCGAGAGCGGACGACACCCCCCGCCCGAGCAGAAAGCATTCCTCCGCGCCGATAAATTCCTTCGCCATACCGTCCGTCGCCGCATCGACGGCGGGCGAAGATTTTTCGAGGAGTTCTCCGATGCCGTCAGCGCCGATACCCGCTCCCAGCGCGTCGGCGAGCAGGAGGGAAAGATACAGCTGACTGCTGAACGTTTTCGTTGCAGCGACGCTCTTTTCCTCGCCCGCATTGCAGTAAAGGTGGTACTGTGCAAGCTTTGCAAGGGGGCTTTGCTCGTCGTTTGTGATCGCGACGGTTACGGCGCCGCTCTCGTTGCCTGCGCGGACGATCTCCATTACGTCCGCCGCCTTGCCGCTCTGCGAACAGCCGATGACCAGCGCATTGGAGAATTTCATTTTGGCTCCGTACATGGTCACCGCGCTCGGCGCGCCGCTCGCTACGGGTATGCCGAGCCTGCCTTCGATCAGATATTTCAGAAAGATCATCGCATGGTCGCTCGTGCCGCGCGCCGCCGTATAAACATTGGCAACGCCCGCCTTTTCCGCAGCCGCGGCGACAGACTGCAAAACCCCGGCGTTCCGTTCCCGCAGGGTTTTCAGGACATCCTTCGCCTCATTGAGTTCCTTCCACATCAGCGTGCTTTTGTAATCCATTTCCGTTTCTCCTTTTTACATATTCGGCTTGATCATCGCGGTCATCGCCCAATTGTTAAAACAGACCGAATCCCCCGGCGCATTTCCGCCGAAGGGAAGGATTTCCTCTTCCAGTTCCGGCAGCGAACGCAGTTCTCCCGCGCAATATTTCCGCAAACGTTTGCGGCAATGCCTGACGCGCTGTTTCAGCCCGCCGAGCCGCAGATCATGCTTTTCGAACCCGTTCGGCTTACATTCCCGCTCCCATTGCTCCGCGAACCGTTTATAAAATTTATCCAGACGCTTTTCCAGTTCCTTGTATTCGCCGGCAATCGTGCCGAGCGCATCTTTATCCTTGCGGCGGTACGCCTCCCGCGTGCGGATGCCGAGCGTATACTTGATCTCCAATACATCGCACAGCGCCGCAAGCGTTTTGAAAATGTAGCCGAACCGCGCGTTCTTTTCGCCCGCTTTGAGCGCCTTGCCCGCAGCCGCGAACTCCTCCCCGCCGTGACCTTCCGCAGTCTTATCAAAAATCCCCAAAAACGGGTCGCTGTACAGCATATATTTGGACGGATTATTCATCCCCCCCTCGCCGCCGCACAGATTCACCGAATCCATCGCAAGGAATGTGCGCATATCCGCGCCCGTAATTTTGCGGAATTTCTTTTCCGACGCAGCCTCGTCCGCATTCCCGCGGGCAGCCTCCGCCGCACAGAACAGTGCGGGCAAAGAACCGTACAGCGAACACTCCGCGCCGTCATCTTTCCAGCAGGTAATGAACACGTCGTCCACCCCGTTTTCCGTACAGGACTGCACCGCCGCGCGGCAAGCTTCGATGCTGAACCGGTTGTTCGGAGCGAATCCGATCCACGACATCGCCCCGCCCGCAAACACGAGCTTGTTGCGGAACTGCTGGTGCGCCCGGATCATTCCGTCGTAATGCGCTTTATCCCGGCTGTAATAATCCCAGTAGATCAGTTCGACGTTTTCGGGAACCGCTTCGATGACGCTTTGCGGAATTTCGCTCCCCGAACAGTAATACGCGCCGTTGTTTGCCAGGCGGAAAAACATATCCGACCACATCATCGGTCTGAACCCGTACTGTCCGGCGATCGCGCATACGCGTTTGAGATGCTCCGAAAGGATCGAGAACCGGTCTCTGTACCCGTGCTTGTCCAGATACGCGCCCAGCCCGACCATGTGCGCCTCGTCCATGCCGATATTGATCCGCCGCGAAGTAAAGCACTCCGCGCACGTCTGAAACATATGCCCGATCAGCTCGTACGTCCGCTCCTCGCCCGCCAGAAGAATATCGCCCGTGTCCGTTATGCTCCCGTATTCCTGCCAGCGCGTGATGCCGCCGAGGTGCGCCAGCGTCTGGATACAGGGAATCAGCTCTATGCCGACCCCCTTTGCATAAGCGTCCAGCTCCTTCAGCTCCGCCTTGCTGTACCTTCCGCGCAGATACCCGAATTGCGGCTCTCCGTCCGCTTCGTAGGTATCCTCCGTGTACAGCTGCAAACTGTTATACCCCATCTTCGCCAACAGCGAAATATATTTTTTCAGCGCGCCGACCGTGTATACCGCGTCGCGCGAACAATCGACCATAACGCCGAGCGATCGGATATTCCCCATCGTTTATTTCCCCCCGAATGCATGAATTCTGTCGTTTACCTCTTTTTTGAACCGCTCGATATAGCCGGTGATATATTCGGTTATACCGATATTTTTATCCATGAGCGGCGTCAAGTCCATCGCGTAGTTGAGCGCGCTGTATGTGTCGCACGCGTGGCTCGCGCTGAACGTGGCGTTCGCGAGTCGCCTTCCCTCCGCCGCTAAGTCGTACCGCTTTCCGCCCACGATCTGACTGTCGAACACCGCCGATAAGCACCGCATCAGGTTCGGATGCGGCCCGCAGTCCATGAATACCTTCTCCTCGTCGCACATCCAATCCAAATCTCTCCACACCTCGCAGCCGTATACCTTTTCGGGTCGCTCCGCGGGCGAAAGCATGCGCAATGCCGCAATTACTTTCAATGCCGTTGCGACGTGCGTGTCGTGCTTGTCCGCAAGGTTGTGCGTGTACAGGTATTTCGGCTTCGCCGAACGTATGATTTCGGCAAGCTCTTCCGCGATCGCCGCGTTCCCCGGGTCTTTGACCTCCCCGGAAGGATGCCCCAGCAGCATCTGAAAGGAGTACTCCCCCACCGCCGCCGCCTTTTTCTGTTCGGTTATGCGGACGGACTTCATTTCTTCATCCGTATAGTCCGCGTACAATCCGCTCCGCGGGCTGCCCGCGCCGTCCGTTACCACCACGCCGCCGAACCATTTGTCCTGCTTGCCGAAGCACTCTGCGATGGGCGCGTATGCCATGAACTCGATGTCGTCCTGATGCGCCGAGATCGCCAGATGCGTCGTGCGGGCTATCGCTTTCTTTTCTTCCGTTCCGTCCGGGATATATACCGGAGCCATGCCGTTTTTCATCTTTTTTCCTCCCGAATGCAAGACTTGCGGAAATGCCGCGCTTTCTGCCTCGTTATTCCAGAATGTTCGTTGTGATATAGTCGACGCCCCACGAAAGCAATTCCTCCGCTTCCGCACGGTCGTCGCACGTCCAGCAGTTGACGCGTATGCCCGCTTTATGCAGGTCGGATACCCGTTCCTTCGTCAGCGATTTATAATAAATATCCAGACCGAATCCGTGCTCCTTCAGCCGGGGAAGAAGGTCATCGGTGTACTCGCCGCACAAAAACTGCACTGTCTGCCGCGGTTTGATTTTCCGCACTTCGACGAGATTCTCAAAACAGAAAGATATGAACACGACGTCCGACAGGTCGTACCCCTCCTCGCAGATGCGCACGATATTCGCAATGTGTTCGGGAGCCATCGGGTTTTTCAGCTCGACGACGGCGGTTTTGCCGTAGCGCGCGCAGACGTCGATATACTCGGACAGATACGGCAGCTTCAGCGAGTCTGTAAACGTGTCCTTCCCCGACTCTCTGACGCGCAGGGAACGGATTTCCGCCTCCGTACTCTCTTCAAGCGCCAAATCGCGGTCGCACTGCCGGTTCGTGCGGTCGTCGTGATATACGATGTATTTCCCGTCCTTCGTGACGTGTACGTCGCACTCGATGCCCCAATAGCTGCGGTTCCCCGCCGCAACGAACGCGAGGAGCGTGTTTTCACGCTCGATGCCGGACA
>ERZ1106952.420-NODE-420-length-20662-cov-4.403698_pt1 | contig 20662 bp, 20 predicted proteins | sample MGYA00403677_ERZ1106952 | MGnify/ENA primary metagenome ERZ1106952 (study PRJEB35170, sample SAMEA104062415) | human gut metagenome | biome: human gut; feature: human-associated habitat; material: faeces | place: Denmark | collected 2012-05-14 ...
TATAATGATATACTAAAAATATAATAAAACAATGAAATGGCAATACTAAAAGAGATTTATAACTAAGAGGTGATATAGGATGAATATAGAAAAAATAATAAATGAATTAATAGATAAAATAAACTATCATAACGAAAAATACTACAATGAAGATAGTCCAGAAATATCAGATATGGAATATGATAATTTAGTAAAAGAGTTAATTAGGTTAGAAGAAGAAAATCCACAATTTAAGAGGATCGATTCTCCAAGCAATAGAGTTGGAGGAAAGCCATTAGAAAAATTTAATCAAATAACACATAAAATACCAATGTTAAGTTTATCTAATGCATATTCTGATTCAGACTTGAAAGACTTTGATAAAAGAGTAAAAGATATGGTAAATGAAGATGTCGAATATGTAGTTGAATTTAAGATAGATGGCTTATCAGTAGGTATTACATACGATAATGGAGAATTTCAATATGGAGCAACTAGAGGTAATGGGGTTATAGGAGAGGATATATCTAAAAACTTAATGACTATTAAAAGTATACCTCTTAAAATAAATGACAATGATGAGATAGTTGTAAGAGGAGAAGTATACATATCAAAGGAAGATTTTAAAAAGGTAAATGAGCAACAAGAAGAACAAGAACTTCAAGTATTTGCAAATCCAAGAAATTTAGCAGCAGGATCTCTTAGACAATTAGATCCAAAGTTAACAGCTAAAAGACCTTTAGATATATTTATATTCAACTTAGAGTATTCACAAAATAATCAATTTAAAAGCCATAGTGAGTCTCTAGAATTTTTAAATGGATTAGGATTTTCTGTAAGTCCAAATTATAAGGTATGTAAGAATATAGACGAGGTAATAGAACATATTGAATATTGGACAGAAAATAGAGATAAGTTAGCATTTGAGATAGATGGAATGGTAATAAAAGTAAATAACTTAAAGCAAAGAGAGTCGATGGGATACACAGCAAAAAGTCCAAGATGGGCTATTGCATATAAATTCCCAGCAGAAAAGAAAAAAACAAAAATAATAGATATTATAGTAGAAGTAGGAAGAACGGGAACAATAACTCCTACAGCTGTTTTAGAGCCTGTAAGATTAGCTGGAACAAGTGTAAGTAGAGCTACATTACACAATGAAGATTATATAAAGGAAAAAGATATAAGAATTAATGATACAGTGTTAGTTCAAAAGGCTGGAGATATAATACCTCAAGTACTTGAAGTTGTAAAAGAAGAACGTACAGGTGAAGAAGTAGAGTTTAATATGCCAGATAAATGTCCGGTTTGTTCAGAGCCAACAGTAAGGATAGAAGGTGAAGCTGCTGTAAAATGTATAAATGTATCTTGTCCAGCTCAAATAAGAAGAGGAATAATACACTTTGCGTCTAGAGATGCTATGAATATAGATGGGCTAGGAGAGTCTATAATAAGTTTATTATTAAATGAAAATATAATAAATGATATATCAGACTTATATAAGATAAAGAAAGAAGATATAGTAAGTTTAGAAAGAATGGGTGAAAAATCAGCTATTAATCTTATAAATGCAATTAATAAATCAAAAGAAAATGATTTATGGAGATTAATTAATGGATTAGGTATAAAATTTATAGGAACAAAGGGAGCAAAAATACTTGCTAATAGTTATAAAGATTTAGATAAAATAATGAATGCTACAGCAAGTGAACTTGTAAATTTAGAAGAGTTCGGTGAGACTATGGCAAATAGTGTAGTTGAATTCTTTAAAGAAGACAAAAATATAAAAGTAGTAGAAAAATTAAAAGAATATGGACTAAATACTAAAGCTATAGAAAGTGAAAATGATGATATAAATAAAGTATTTGAAGGTATGAAAATTGTTTTAACTGGTACACTTCCTACATTAAAAAGAAATGATGCAAAAGAGATGATAGAGTCAAGAGGTGGAAAGTCAACATCAAGTGTGAGTAAGTCAACTACTTTTGTACTGGCTGGAGAAGAAGCAGGATCAAAATTAACAAAGGCCAATGAACTAGGGATAAAGGTAATAGATGAAGACACATTTATAGAACTTTGTAAATTATCATCTAAAGAAGATGTAGAAAAAGTATCAGGATCAGTAGAAAAATTAGGGTTAAGAGTAAATGTTGTAAATGGGGCAACACAATCAGTTATTGGAATTATTGGAGATACAACAAAAGTAGATCCAGAATCGATTGAAGTTGATCCAGCTGTAGAAAAAGTCATGCATGTATCAGAACCATATAAATTAGCTAATAGAGCTTTCCATCCAGAAGACTCAGTTATCGATGTTGATGGCGTTAAAATTGGTGGAGGACATCTAGCAGTGATTGCTGGACCATGTTCTGTTGAAAGCAAGGAACAAGTGATTGAAATCGCTAAAGCAGCCAAAGCAGCAGGAGCGAACCTTTTAAGAGGAGGCGCTTTTAAACCAAGAACATCACCATATGCTTTCCAAGGAATGGGATCATCAGGATTAGATATTCTAGTAGCAGCTAAAGAAGCAACAGGACTACCAATCGTATCAGAATTGATGGATGCAGAATACTTAGATGAATTCATTGAAAAAGTAGACTTGATTCAAATTGGAGCAAGAAACATGCAAAACTTCGACTTGTTAAAGAAAGTCGGGAAAGCAACAAAGAAACCAATCTTGTTAAAAAGAGGGTTGAGTGCAACATTCCAAGAATGGATCATGTCAGCAGAATATATCATGGCAAGTGGGAATCCAAATGTCATCCTATGTGAAAGAGGAGTGAGAACATTTGAATCATACACAAGAAATACATTAGACTTACAAGCAGTACCAGTAATCAAAGAATTGACACACTTACCAATCATTATCGATCCAAGTCATGCCGGAGGAAAATGGTGGTTAGTAAATCCAATGGCAAAAGCAGCAGTCGCAGCAGGATGTGATGGATTAATGATCGAAGTACATAATAATCCAGAAAAAGCATTATGTGATGGACCACAATCATTAAAACCAGCCAAATTTGAACAATTGATGAAAGAATTAAAACCAATTGCTGATGCTGTTGGTAAAGAAATTTAAGGTGACTGAGATGGAAATGATCGTTAATTTAAAGGAACATAGTTATCCTATTTATATAGAAAAAAATATTTTAAAGATATCAACAAAGTTATTTCTAGACCAGGGTTATGATAACACAACTATTCGACAAATTGCAGAAGCCTCAGGTATAGGTCGAGGTCATTTATATTATTACTTCAGAAAAAAAGAGGATATACTTATTCATATCTTTAAGCAAATACTCAATAAGATATACAATGACGTCATAGAAAGTAGTGATGATAAAACAGAAGTATTATTAAGTTATGCCATGATTCAATGTATTTTTACTTATACGCTTGTTTTTAATGAAAAATTATTTAGAATATATCTTCAAGGGTCTAAGATTGAAATTGTAAGAAGAGCAGCTCAAAATATTTTAGTTGAGCTATGCAAAAAAAAATCTAAATCTATGAAATACGACATAAAAGAAAAAGACATATACTTTAGCATAATCATTGGATATGCCGGTGAGTGTGAATTGTTAAAAAGATTTTACAATGGAGAGGAAAACTTCGATATAGACTCAATTATAAAAAGTATCATTTCCACTAGATTACTCTTGCTAAATATTATTAATCATCATGAAGTTGAAAGTATTGTAAACCAGGCAATGATTGAAGCTAAAAAATTTGATTATAATAATATAATTGAAAAAATTCATTATTTTGATTTTTAGATTAATAATAAAAACTATTCATTTTTATCACTTTAATCTTATTTTAAATTTTTCCAAAAACAGTTGACACAAATTTGGGCGCGCCCTATAATCTTGTTATAAAAAATTGGGCACGCCTAAAAACGTTCCTATTTTGGAGGGGTAAATATGGGGAAAATAGCAGAAAAAATAGTAAAGCATAACAAGTTAATTTTACTATTAGCAGTAATTCTTTTAGTTCCATCTGTATTTGGTTATCTAAGTACAGGTATAAACTATGATATATTGAGTTACTTGCCAGAAGATCTATCTTCAATGAAAGCAGAAAAGATATTAACAGACGATTTTGATTGTGGAGCTTTATCTATGCTTATACTCGAAAACATGGATAATAAAGACATTACTTCAATCAAAGAAAAAGTTAAAGATTTGGATGGAGTTAAAGAAGTTTTGTGGATTGATGATTTAGTTGATTTATCAATTCCAAAAGAGATTTTACCAAAAGATCTTACTGATTTTTTCTATAGTGGTGATAATTCCACTATGCTTTTAATCAAATTTGCAGAAGGTACTGGTGCTGAAAAAAGTTTAAATGCTGTTGAATCTATCAGAAAAATAGCATCAAAACAAGCCTTTCTTAGTGGTATGAGTGGTATGCTTGAAGACACAAAAAATCTATTAGATACTGAAATGCCAATATATATATTAATCGCAGCCATCTCAATATTAATTATTCTAGAATGTACAGTTGAATCTACTGTTATACCTTTCATTTTCTTATTAAGCTTAGGCATTGCAATCATATATAACTTTGGTTCAAATATATTCTTAGGCCAAATATCTTATTTAACAAAAGCTTTAGCAGCTGTATTGCAGCTTGCAGTTACAATAGACTATTCTATATTCTTATTACACAGATATGAAGAAGAAAAAGAATTATCACCAGATGATAATAATACAGCCATGGCAAAAGCTATTAAAAATACTGTCACATCTGTATTTGGTAGTTCAACAACTACGTTTGCAGGATTTTTAGCTTTATGTGTTATGGAGTTAGGATTAGGTCGTGATATGGGGATAGTAATGGCAAAAGGTGTTGTCATTGGTGTATTATGTACCGTTACTATATTACCTTCTTTAATGCTAATATTCGATAAACAAATTTCAAAATATAAACATAAAACAATTTTACCTAAGTTTAACAAAGTATCTTCTTTAATTGTCAAACATTACAAAAAATTTGTTGTTGCATTTGTAGTTATTCTTATACCTGGTTACTTTGGATATACTCATGCAAAACAATACTATAACTTAACAGATACTTTGCCAGATTCTTTTGATTCTATAATTTCAACAAACAAAATGAGAGATGACTACAATATGGAAAGTACAAATTTCATATTAATAAAAGATAGCTTAAAATCAGAAAATGTAAATAAAATGATTAAAGAAATCGAAAATTTAGATGGTATAACATCTGTTGTAGGCCTTGAAAAATATCTTGGTCCACGAATTGATCAGGACTTCCTACCATCAAATTTAACTAGTGCAGTAAAATCTGGAGGCTATGAACAAATAATAGTTAATTCAGAATATAAATCTGCCAGTGATGAATGTAATAGACAATTAGAAAAAATAAATGCAATTGTCCAAAAATACGATAAAGATGGCTTAGTAAGTGGTGAAGCACCTTTAACTTATGATTTAATAAAAATCGCAAATAGTGACTTTGCCAAGGTAAATGTAGTTTCCATAATTGCCATATTTATTATAATTATGATTGTATTTAAATCAATATCTCTACCAGTTATATTAGTAGCAGTTATAGAATGTGCAATATTTGTAAATTTAGGTATCCCTTACTATACAGGAACTGTTGAACCATTTATAGCTTCCATAACTTTAGGTACTATACAACTTGGTGCAACTGTTGACTATGCAATATTGCTTACTTCTAGATTCAAAGAAGAACGAAATAAAGGATTTAATAAAACAAAAGCTATGACTATTGCTATAAAAAATAGTGCACCTTCAATATTGACAAGTGCCTTTAGTTTCTTTGCATCAACTGTTGGTGTTGGACTTTACTCTCAACTTGAAATTATAAGTGCTCTTTGTACATTAATGGCACGTGGTGCTTTGATAAGTATGATTATGATTATATTTATATTACCAGCAATTTTATTATTATTTGAAAAAGTAATAATTAAAACTTCAAAAGGTTTTATTGAACCTAAAAAAGATAATGAACAAGGAAATCCTGTATTTGCAGGAAATAATTAATTTATTTCATAATAGGGGGCTAAAAAATGAATAATAAAGAAATAAAAAATAAATCTGTTGCTCTTGCAACTATAGTATTAATGCTTGGTAACTCTTCTTGTGTATTTGCTGATAATAATATAAGTAAAGATGAAACTGTATATTCAATTTTAGATGAAAACGGTAATGTAAATAGAAATATTGTTTCTGCTTGGATAAATAGCTCATCTTCTCTTGGTACTATACATGACGTTAGTACATTAAGTAATATAAAAAATGTAAAAGGTGATGAAAAACCAGAAATTGATGGGGATAAATTAACTTGGGATATATCTGAAGATGATTTATATTATCAAGGTGAAACTAATAAAAGCTTGCCAATTTCTGTGAATATAAAATATGAATTAAACGGTCAAGAAGTAAGTCCTAAAGATATTCAAGGCAAAACAGGTAAATTTAAAATCACTTTATCTTTAAAAAATAATGAAAGTCGTGAAGTAAAAATAGGTGGCAAAAATAGAACTATTTATGTTCCTTTTATAACTGCTTCTGAAATTATTTTAAATAGAGATAATTTTAAAGATATAAAAACAAGTACAGGAGCTTTATTAGATGAAGGAAATAACTCTGCCATTACTTTTGTATCCATACCAGGATTTAAAGAATCTCTTGATTTAGATAGCCAATATTCTAACTATCTAAATTTAAAAGATGAAATTGTTATTGAAGGTAATACTACAGGATTTAAAACTCCTACTATCATGGTGGCTGCTACAAGTGATGTTTCTAAATATTTAGAAGATATTGATGAAGACACTAGTTTTAATGATTTAAAAAGTTCTTTAGACAAATTACAAGAAAGCGGTAAAACTTTAGTAGATGGTGCTAAACAAGTTAGCGATGGTGCTTCTACATTAAATACTAATTATAAAAAATTTAATGATGGTGTTAAAACTTTGGATTCAGGTATTGATACTTTAAATAAAGGTGCTTCTCAATTACTTACTAAGTTACCTCAATTAGATAATGGGGCTGCATCTTTAAGTAGTGGACTTGGTACTTTAAGTTCTTCTTCTAAGCAACTTAGTGACGGCGCTAAACAAGTTAATGATGGCGCTTCTTCTTTATACAATGGTCTTGGTACTTTAAGTTCTTCTTCTAAACAACTTAGCGACGGGGCTAAACAAGTTAGTGATGGAGCTAGTAAATTAAATGATAATTACTCTACTTTAGATAGTGGAATAAATTCAGCTTATGAAGGTTCTAAAAAATTAGAATCTGGAGCAAAAGAATTAGAAAATGGCACAAAAGAATTAGAATCTAAACTATCAAGTGGTAATGAAGGCTTAAATAATTTAATAGACTCTACAAAAAATATAAAATCTCTTGCATCTAATCTTCGTAGTATTGCAGATAGCTTAGAAAATACAAATAGTAGTACAAATTCCAATGTAGATGTTTCTGCTCTTGCAAAAAAAGCTAGAGAAGATGGAGATGAAGACTTAGCTAAACAAATTGAAAATTTAAATACAAAATCAAATTCATCCAATGATTATTCAGGTGTTGCAAATAAATTAAGAACTATTGCTGGTACTCTTGATAAAATAGCAGATGGACAATCAAGTGGATTGAATAATTTAGCTACTGGAATAAATGCAGCTATGGGAGGTTTACAAAAGCTTTCTAAAGGTGCATCTGACTTAAAAAATGGCTTAAGTAATTTAACAAATGGATTGTCTAAAGTAAAAGATGGATCTAATTCAGTTGCAAGTGGATTAAATACTTTGGCTAATGGCTCTTCTTCTTTAGCTGATGGTTCTGCTCAACTTTCTAAAGGTGCTGCTTCTGCCTTTGATGGTAGCAAAACTTTAAAAAGTGGTACTTCTGCTTTAGTATCTGGTGGAAATCAACTAGCTTCAGGTGTATCATCATTAAAATCTGGTTCTAGTGAACTTAGCAGTAACTCTGATAAAATATTAAATGGTATAAGTACTTTAGCTAATGGATCTAATAAGTTATATGAAGGAACTCAAAAACTTCAAAGTGAAGGCTTAGATAAATTAACAAACGAAGGAAATACATTAATAAGCTCTCTTGATAATGCTATGGAAGTAAAAGATAAATTAATAGATGCTGCTGATAGTTATAATAACTTTACTGGATTAGATAAGAGCATGGATGGTAGCGTTAAATTTGTTATGAAAGTTAGCTCAGATGATTCTGACAATAATTCTACTAAAGAGAAAACTACAAATACTCAAAATGATAAATCTGATAACGATAAAAAGTCAAGCTCAAAATTTATAACATGGTTAAAGGGCTTGTTTAATAAATAATATCATATTTACCTCATTTTAAAGGGAGAAGAATACTGATTATGTTTCTTCTCCCTTTATTTCAAAGTATTTAATTAATAGGCTATGTTTTAATTTAGTGTTGAAAATAGATATTTTTATACATTTAGGTTATAATAGAGATATATTAATGTTTAGGAGGTTGTAGGATGCCAAGTATAAAGTCTATATTAACAGATATACAAACATTACCGTTGAATCAAGTAGAAGAGTTACTATCTTATTTGGAAGAATTTCTTGTATCAAACTCTCAAGTAGAACAAATTTATGAAGATGTCAAAGAGTTTAGATTTTCTAAGGGAAAGGTATGTCCTCACTGTAGCTCTGAATTAATATCAAAAAATGGTAAACAAAGATATATCTGTAAAGATTGTAGAAGGACTTTTACTGATTTTACAAACTCTGCCGTATATAGAAGTAAAAAATCATTAGATAAGTGGCTTAAATATTCAAAATGTATGATTATGGGCTTATCAATAAGAAAATCTGCTAAAATTGTAGGCATAAATATAGCAACAAGTTTCTTTTGGAGACATAAAATTCTTGATTGCATAAGTGCCTTTTTAGGAACTGGTCATGTTGATGGCTTAATAGAGGCAGATGAGGTATTTTTTGCTGAAAGGTTTAAAGGAACAAAAACTATTAATATGCCAAGAGAATCTCATAAAAGAGGAAAATCTATTAAAAAGAGAGGTATATCTAAAGAACAAATATGTATAGCTACAGCCTTAGATAGACAAGGTAATTTAATAATAGAGCCATTATGCAAAGGTAGAATGACATATAAAGAACTTGAAAATTTATACAAAGGTTATGCACAGATATCCACAAATCTTATATTAGATTTGCTACAGATTTCAATTTAGACCATAAACGTATAAAAACAGGTAAGCATAAAGAAGATATTTACCATATTCAACATATAAATAGTTTACATAGCAATTTAAAGAGATGGATGGGAAGATTTAATGGTGTGGCAAGTAAATATATTTCCAACTATATGCATTGGTTTAAATGGTTAAGAATATTTGAAAGTGATAAAGATTCTATTAAAACTAAGAATTTTATTGTACAAAGCAATGTAGTATGTGCTTACACTAAAGTAAAAGACTTCAAATTAAGAACACTAAAATTTGTATAAATAGTTATAATAAAATCACAAATATACTACAATAAGAAAATAAGTATATAATTCAAAAAAAGGGGTATAGAATGAGTTTTTCAACATTTAGAAAATTAGATTATATATTGTTCTATTTAATTATTTCAGCTTTATTTATAGTTCAACTAATGGAGTTATCATTTGCTTCTGTAATGAAGATATTAATAGGAGCTATAATACCAGCTTTAGTTTTTGGGACTATAAGTAACTTTATATTTAAAAAGAAATATTAGAAAGAAATAAATAAATTTAATAAAATACTAACAAAAAGGCAGAGGTAATGTTACCCCTGCTTTTTGTGGTAAAATATAAAAATATCAACATTTGTTTAAAACATAGCCTTTTATTAAATCTTATACTTCTGGTTTTAATGGCCCATAAAAATAAGAAACTGTAGCTCCACCATCAATTAAAAAATCTGTGCCTGTAATAAATGCTCGTCCTTGACTCATAAGCAATTCTGCCACATTAGCCACTTCTTGGCTAAGAGCTGGCATTCTATGACCTGACTGGCTAGAAATTGTCACTCCCACTCCACCTTTTGCTATAACTTTACCCACTTCTTCAAGCAAAACAGCTGTACCATACAAATCTACTTTTAAAATAGTTTCTATTGATGCTTGACTGGGAGAAACTCCTGCTGCATTCACAAGCATTGTAATATCTCCATATTCTTGTGCTTTTTTATAATAGATTTAATAGATTCTCTTGATGATAAATCCATTTCCATATACTCCACATCAAACCCAGCATTATTCATTATTTCGGCAATATTTTTTGCATTATTTATATTTTTATCTCCAATCACTATTTTTTACCAAATCCCATTCTTCTAGCAATTGCCATGCCAATTTGTCCAGCCCCAACTAAAATCATAACTTCTTTATTCATTATAATTAACACTCCTTTTCTAATACTAATCAATCCATTTATGCACTATATTTTTAGATTCATTTACCTTGGCACCATGAATTGCTAATCCTTTTTTAATGACACTATCTGGTATTATCTTTTTAATATCTTTTTCACTAGAACCCATGCCACTTCCTTCATGCGTACAAAATGGTTTAATTATTTTCCCTGTAAAATCATATTTTTCTAAAAATGTACACACAGCCATAGGCATAGTTCCCCCAGTAATTAGGATATCCCAGGTATACAATATCATAATCATCTATATCCTCTAAGTATCTCTTAAGCTTTGGCCTAGAATTATTTTTCAGATCCACTTTAGCTTCTTCTATACATTTATAATAATCTTTATCATATTCAATTAATGGGTCAATTTTAAATAAGTCTCCACCTGTAAATTCTTTTATCATTTCAGCAACAACTTCTGTATTTCCTTTTGATAAGTTTTTTATATTACCACTTACATATAAGTTTTTCTAATACAAAAATTTATTTAATTACATTTAAATTTTATATATCATCAAATGATTTTTTTAAAATTTCTGCAAATTCTTCAATATATACATTAGTTCTACTTTTTTTCCAAAATGCAAAATAATCTTTTTTAATTTGTTTTTCATCTCTATATAAAGCAATTCTTTTTATTGATATATCTTTTCTAGTCGTAAAAGTTATATCTTCTACGGGCATAAACCCTTTATTTCCAGCAACAAATAATCTTCCTTCATCTAAATTTTCCGCAAAAATAAACTCTCCTCCAAATCCCATTACACGTTGGTAATATTCTTTATCAGATTCCAACTGCTCTTTTGATGAAATTAATATACACGGTATATTTTTTATATCGCTAATATCAATTTTATTTAATGTGGCAAGTGGATTTCTAGATGAAATTTCAATAAATGAATAGCTTGAAATTAAATGATAATTTATATATTCCTATGAAAATGCTCTTCTTTGATCATTTAATACTAAATCCACACTATTTGTTTTTAATTTTTCATATAATTCTTCATGTGTTCCACTTATTATATGTAAATCTATTTTTTTATACTTTGAAGTAAAATTTGCAATTGCTTTTTGCAGTTCATATCCACCATATTTTTTTAAATACCCTATTTTTAGTATATTTTCTTCATTACTAGAAAGTAATTTAGTTTTATTACAAATTCTATCAATTTCATCTAATATTATCAAACTTTGCCTATAAAAATACTCTCCTGCTGATGTTAATGTAAAGCTACGATTTCCCCTTAATATAAGTTCTACTCCCAATTCCATTTCTAGCGATTTAATTTGTTGAGATATGGCTGATTGAGAAACAAAATATTTTTCAGCTGCTTCAGTAAAACTATTATTTTCAACAATTGACACGAAATATTTCATTTGTTTTAGTAACATCATTTAACTCCTCTCAAATATGACATTCTTTCCTAAATATACACTTATATAGTTCTTTATTTATAATAATCAATATTTATATTTTAATTATAAATGAAAAAAATCGATAATTGTCAGAGGTATTCTAAAAATAAAACAGGTGTTAGAAATTTTACTATGTATGGCACACAAAGATGTTATGAGCGTATTTTAAAATCTCGTTAAAGGCTCGTTAAGAGCTTGTTAAGAAACTCGTTAAGAAGAAAATATGGGTTGATTTCAATACTTTGGTAACTTTTCTTAACGAGTTAACGAGAAATATACTATTGATGTATTTTATATATATTTTATTATTAAGCTAGGTATTACTGTATAGAACATATATATAGAAAAAAGCCGTTCGTTATGTTACTTGTTAAAAAAGGAGGGAGATACAATGGATCTTTTGAATGAACATATACCTTATTATTTACACAGTATGTTTGATATGATAGGTGAGGAGAACTTTTTGAAGATTTGCAAGATGTATAGGGAAAGTAGCATATATATTATAGTACAAACTAAAAAAGATACTATAAATCTATCATGATTATAGTATCTTCTATTAGTTTGATTATAAAAGTCCCACTTTATATTATATATTAAGAACTCATTTTTCTACTTACTTTTCTATTTAATTTTCCATTTACTTTTTCAATAACGTATTTACTTGATTCAACTTTTAAAACTAATACCATTATAGCATAAACAATTGCACCAGCCCCTATAGAAACAAACAGTCCTATAAATTCATTAAATGGTGATACAAATCCAAATACTATACGTACAACAATAGCCATAGCTAGGGCAGAAGCTCCTGTTTTAAAAATAGTTCTTATAATACTTTGTATATTAAATCTTCCTATTTTCTTTCTTAAATTAAACATTAAGAACAATACTGCAAGTATTGCTGATAAACTTGATGCTAAAGCTAATCCTGATACTTTTAAGAATCTTATTAATAATAAGTTGAATATAATATTAAATACTACGCAGAATATACTATTTCTCATTGGAACTTTAGTATCTTGTAATGAGTAAAATACCCTAACTGTAATATCTCTCATTCCACAAGCCGTCATCCCAACACAATAACACATAAGAACTTGCGCTGTCATAGCTGTAGCTGTGGCATCAAAAGCACCTCTTTCAAATAATATTCTTATTATTGGCTCTGCTAAAATAAATGCTCCTACAGCAATTGGCATAGTAATTAATATTACTGCATTTATTGATTGACAATATGTCTTTTTTAATTGTTTAATTTCTTTATTTGAACCAAGTTTTGAAAATACAGGATAAATAACTGATGTTATAGATGCAACAAATAGACCTATAACAAAAATATTAAGTTTGTAAGCATAATTTAGTGCTGACATTGATCCTGTAACAAGGGTAGATGCTAAGTTTTTATCAACTAAACTGTTAATTTGATAAGCTGATGCACCTACTAAAATTGGCATTATTGCTAAAGCCATTTTACGTACATTTTTATCTTTAAAATTAACTATAAATTGATACTTAAATCCTTTTTTCATACAATAAGGAACTAAGAATAACATTTGCAGTAAAAATGCCAATACTGTTCCATAAGCAAGCATGCCCACCCCAAATACCTTACTTAAAAGAACTGAAGATATTATGGCAATATTATATGGAAGTGGCATTATACCTGTTATGAAGAAATAACTGTGTATTTCTAAATAGGCCTTTAAAACATATGTTACACATATTAAACCTACAGAAAATAATATTATTCTCGTAAGTTGTATAGTAAGTGCAAGCCTTTCTCCTTCAAATCCCATGGCAAATATTTTTACTATAGGCTTTGTAAAGAACCATCCAAATATTGATATCCCTAAGGAAATTATAATTATTATGTTTATTACATTACTAGTAAATTTAAGAGCTTTACCTTTTCCTGATTCTGCCTCTATACTTGTAAATATAGGCATATATGTACTTTGTATTGCAACACATAACAGTGACATAAAAGCAACTGTCATAATATTTAGAGCCATTAAATATGAATCTGAAACAACACCTGCTCCATAAACATATGCTATACAAACATCTCTAAGAAATCCTACGACTTTTGATGCCATTGTTGCAATAAACAAAACAAATGCTGATTGTACTACTTTTGACATTTTGTAATTTTACCTTTCTTATTCTTTTTTCTTAATAATTTTCACTAATAAATAATACTACAATCACGATAAAAAAGCCATCTATTTTATAAGATGACTTTAATTTTTTAATATAAATTTAGTAAATTTATTATTTATTTTATTTTTCTTCTATTTATTAATGATAATACAGCTGCTGCAATTATACCTAATACTGAGTAAGAAACAACACTAGCTTCTCCTGTTTGAGGACTATTTACAGTATTATCATCTTCTTTATCTGAGTCTGAATCTGAAGTTTCGTCTTTATCTTCTTCTGGCTTTTCTTCTCCTGAATCTGGAGTCTCATCTTTATCTTCTTCTGGTTTTTCTTCTCCTGAGTCTGGAGTTTCATCTTTATCTTCTTCCGGCTTTTCTTCTGGCTTTTCTTGTGGTTCATCAACTATACCGTCAAAGTTTTGGTCTAGATTTATCATATTTGGATTTTTAACCACATCCACTTTGTTTAATCCAATAGTTCCATCACCATTATTATCTTTTTTAGATAACTCTGTTATGTATTGTTCAAAAGCATCTAAGTCATTCATTATAACTTCAAATGAAGTTTCAGTAAATGTTGTAAATCCATCTCCACCTTGAGCTAAGAATATGTTGGCAACGCATTTTATTTTATCAGTATCTTCTATTTCAGTTTTATTTTCATCATTTAGATACATTTTATCGACTTTCATCATCCATTTACCGTCAACTTGCTCTGCATGCCACTCATAAGTGAATCCACCAACTTGTAGTGCATAAGCTAAACTTCCATTTTCCCCATTTTGTCTAGCTACAAACCAATCATTTATATTTTGTTGTTCTAAAACTTTTTTGATTTGAGCTCCACTTAAAGTGAATTTTGTTAAATCATTTCCAAAAGGTTGTATAGAATAAGCATTTTCATAAGTTACATTACCTTTCAGTAGATCAGCTCTTACTCCACCTATATTCATAAATGATATTTTTATATCTTTATCTTTAGTTTGAGCTGCCCATAATTGAGAATCTGCAACAAATCTTCCCATTTCAGATTCAGCATTTGTACTTACTTCTGATTTTAATATATCATCTTGAGATGTTCCTATAACTCTTTCCAGTTTATCCTTAACATCTAATCTTAGTTTTTCAACCATTTTAGCTACAACTGGATCTTCTGATACAAGACCTGATTTAACAGTTAATATTTCAGCACTTGACTTAACTACATCTCCTGTAGTTTTATCTATACTTAAATCTATTTTTCCTATATTTGACCCCTTAGAATAAGCTTGAGTTATTATAATATCATCTTTACCCTCTCTTTTTACCACAGAGTTTGCATAAGTATGATTATCAGCACCTATTATAACATCAACTTCTCCATCTACCTTTTGAGATATTTCATATAAATCACTATCTCCATCTACATCTAATAAGACTCCATCAGTAGTTGATTTAGTAGGAACATGTGATAATACTATTATTGTTTTTATGCCTTTAGATTTTAACTCTTGAGTATACTTATTTATAGCTTGTGCTTCATCAGTAAACTCAACATCTTTAATTCCATCTGGAACAACCTTTCCAGCTGTATCTTTAGTTACAATACCTATTATACCTACATTTACCCCATCTATTTCTCTTACTGTATATGGCTCCATTATAGGCTCACCAGCTTTTACTTTTCTTCCTGCAAAAGTCATATCTTTCTTTGCAATAACATTGGCAGTTATCCATTCATAAGAAGTTCCATTCCAATTAAGTCCTGATGAATGAGTTCCCCCTATAATTAATCTTTCTAATTCTTCTAGTCCTTCATCATATTCATGATTTCCTGTTGTCACTATATCAACATTCATCTCTTCCATCATTTCAAGAGTTGGTTGGTCTTGTAAAAGAGCTGATATGGCCGGACTTCCACCTACCTGATCTCCTGCAGACATAGTTAAAACATTTTTATTATTTTCTTTTGCTTCTTTTTGTAAATCTTTTAATGCCCCAGATAAGTTGGCTATTCCTCCACCATATTTAGTTTCATCAATTTGTCCATGTAAATCATTAAAAGTTAATAATTCTAAATCAATAGTTTCATTACTTTTTTCTTTACTTTCAGTAGAAACTTCTGATAGTACTTCAAGAGTATCTTTTTCTGTGCTCTCCACTTGCTCATCCATTGCAAATATTACACTCATATTTTGCATCATTAATGCACCTGCTATTGCTACAGCAGCTATTTTTTTGCCATTTCTTTTAATCATATTCCCTCCACCAATAATTATAACTTTTTGTATGTCATATTTTTGTTATTTATACATACTTTTTATTTTTATTTGTCATATTATAACATATATTTCCCATTTTTTATACATTTATTACATATTTTATAGAATTATTTTGATTGTTTTTTCTTTTTTTATAAACTGCTCTATATGCATTATCTTCATTTACTGAATAAACTTTCACAAAACCATTTCTTTGCATAAGTCCAACTATTTCATCAATAGACATTCCATCGCCTTATTTTTGAGGTTCTTTTAAATAAATTTTACCTTCTTCCTTTAATATTTTTCTAAATTGTTTTGCTATATCATCTCGTAAGTTAGGATACACCTGATACAATGCATAAAAAAGATTAATTCCATCCAAAATGAAGAAGTATCTATACAAGTTAAATGTCCTCCATTTTTTGAAAGAAGTTTTGCTAAATCTCTAGATTCTGCTCCTGATGCACTCTTAAAATCCAGTATATTTTCATCTCCCTTTAAATTTAAAGTTTTTATATAGTTTTTATACGTATAACTGCCCAACTTATTATTACCTACATCATCTATTAATCTAACTAATAAGGTGTTTTTTTCATAGTTTCCTTTCATATATATCCCTTCTTTATTTTTATAATTTTAATTGCTTCATCTTAATCAATATTACTAATAATATAATTATAGTCTTGTTTTAAATTTTTAAAAACAAATAAAGTAATCTACTTATTTTTACTGTGCTATAATTTATACTATATATAAAATCTATTATTAAAAGGGGAGATAATATATGGGATTAAATTCTACACCTTCTTCTGAACGTGTTCATATAGGTATATTCGGTAAACGAAACGCAGGAAAATCCAGTGTAATAAATGCAATAACTAATCAAAGTCTTGCCATAGTATCTGACATAAAAGGTACTACTACAGACCCCGTTTCAAAAGCTATGGAGCTTTTGCCTTTAGGTCCTGTTATGATAATCGACACTCCTGGTCTTGATGATGTAGGAGAACTTGGAAAAATGCGTATTCAAAAAAGTTATCAAGTTTTAAATAAAAGTGATATAGGCATTTTAGTTATTGATGGAACTTTTGGGCAAACTGATGAAGATAAAGCATTAATTAATAAATTTAAAGAAAAAAATATACCTTACATAGTAGTCATGAACAAACTTGATTTGGTCAGAAAGCAACAAAACATTGATGAAAATGAAATAAACTCTAACCCAAATACAATATGGGTAAGTTCAACTACAAAAGAAAATATATATGAACTAAAAGAAATGATTGCTAAACAAGCTCCAACAGATGAACCTAAATTTAAAATAGTTGGTGATTTATTAAATCCATCTGATTTTGTAGTGCTTGTAGTACCAATTGACAAAGCTGCTCCTAAAGGAAGACTCATCTTACCTCAACAACAAACAATTCGGGATATTTTAGAAGCAAATGCCAATGCCATAGTTGTCAAAGAAAATGAACTAAAAAATACTTTAGAAAATCTAGGTAAAAAACCTAAACTTGTCATAACTGATAGTCAAGTATTCTCAAAAGTTTCTACTGATACTCCAAAAGACATCTTATTAACTTCATTTTCTATTTTATTTGCCAGATATAAAGGTGATTTAAAAGAAACAGTAAAAGGTGTAAAAACTTTAGAAGATTTAAAAGACAATGATACAATTTTAATTTCTGAAGGATGTACTCATCATCGTCAATGTGATGATATAGGTACAGTAAAAATTCCTAAATGGATAACAAAATATACAAATAAAAAAATTAATTTTGAATTTACAAGTGGAACAGAGTTTCCTTATGATTTATCAAAATACAAAATGATTATCCATTGTGGTGGATGTACTTTAAATGAAAGAGAAATGAAATACAGAGTAAAATGTGCCCAAGATCAAAATATACCATTTACAAATTACGGCATTTTAATCGCTTACACACAAGGCATTTTAAAAAGAACGCTTGAACCATTCTCTGATATCTCTTGCTTATTAGAAGAATAAAAAAATTGCTAGAGAGAATAATCTCTCTAGCAATTTTATATAATTCCTAGTTTATTTTTTACTTCAGGTAAAAGTTTTTCAAAAGATTTATAAAAATCATTATCTATTTTAACTCTATAAAAACTATCTAATAAAATTTGATTTATATTTTCAATTTCATCTTCATCTCTTACAAATTTCAAACGGAAAGTTAAGGCTTTTATAAATTTATACCATTCTAATATAAATTTTTTATTTTCATTATAATTTTCAATATTTATCCAATCAGCTACTTTTACATCTTTTAATTCTTCTTCAGGGCAATTGTCTACTTGTAAGAAATATTTAAAGTCATTATCTTGATATGCTCTTCCTAAAGGAAATAAACGACAAATATTAGGCCTTTTTGAGTGAATTGTACATCTACCATTTTTATCTAAAAAGCTACAGTTTTTATTTTTATCTTGCATCTTTAAATAAGGCAATGTTATTTTATTATTTTCTCTTAAAAGAATTTTATCGCCTAATAATTTATCAAAATCAGCATTTAAATAAGTTGTCATTTCATATATATCAAAAGGTGTTAAAACTACTAAATCACCCACATCTTTACAACAATCACTGCATCCATTACAACCACAAGTATCTGCTTTTACCATATCTTCAATATCATATAATTTTCCATCTGAAATTTCATTTAATATATTTGTTGTTCTCATATATTTTACCCTCCTTTATGCAACTTGGCTTGTTTCAATCATAGATTTGTTTTTCCATTTACATGATTTAAATCTTATGGCAAATATAACTGCTCTTATTAGTTCATCCATCATCATTGCTAACCATACTCCTTGAAGTCCTAGTCCTAGTTTTACACCTAAGATATATGAACCTCCAACAGCTACTACCCATGAAAATGTCAGTGTAGTAAGTACTGGGTAATATACATCACCTGCTGCTATTAAGCATTTTGTCATTACTATATTTATTGCCCTACCTATTTCTAAGAAAATCTCTATAAATATAATTTTCTTACCAAGAGCAAGAACTACTGGATCTTTTGAGAAAATTCCAAACACTGCATCACTATTAAAGTAAATTAAAATTGTTACAGCTAAAGATACTACAAGAGATATGACACTTACCGACCAAACTCTATTTTCCACTTCATCTTCTCTTCCTGCTCCAATTAAATATCCAATAACAACTTGAGTTGCTTGTCCTATGGCCAAACTATAAACATAACATACATTTGCAAGCATATTTCCATATACTCTAGTTGCTATTACCGATGTTCCAAATATATTTACCACTTTTAATATTATCATTTGAGATAAATTATAAGATAAAGATTCTCCCCCTGATGGAAGACCTATAAATAGTAATTTCTTTATAGTATCTATTGGGAATGGTTTTAAATATTTAAGCGATATTTTTATATCCACTTTTTTAATTAATATAATTGTTACTGCTATAAGTCCTATACATTTACTAAAGTTAGTTGAAATAGCAGCCCCTACTATTCCCAATCTTGGTGCTTTAAATAATCCATTTATAAGTATGGCATTACCAATTATATTTATCATATTCATTAAAATTGATACATACATTACTTCTTTCATCAATGCATAACTTCTAAGTATTGAATTTATTGTCATATAAATTCCTTGAATTAAAACAAAACTTGCAATTATAACTGTATATCTGCTAGTTTCTGCTAATATTTCATTTGGAACCTTTAACCACATAAATAATTGTTTATTAAACAATATAACTAATATGGTAATTAATATACTAAATACAGAAGATATTAAAAGAGATGCTGTACTTACCTCTGAACCTTTAGATTTATTTTTTGCTCCTAAGTATTGTGAAATAAGAATAGTTGTAGATACACTCATTACATTTAATACTACTATGACTATATTCATTATTTGATTACCATTACCTATGGCTGCTACTGCTTCTTGAGAGTACTTACTAATCATAAACTGGTCAATATTACCAACTAATAATTGAAGTAATAACTCCACAAATATAGGTAAAGACATCATAAATATGGTCTTATTATCATATTTTTCTTTGATCATATTCAATTTTCTCCTTAATTCTTTGTTACTCTTTTCAGCCCACTTTTAAGGTATTTTTATATTATAAAATATATTTACATAGATTTAAATATTTTTATTAATTTATTTTATAAATTTTCTTACAACTCATTCCATACAGAAAGGAGCCCGCCATGACACGCCAGCGTGCCTTGATTTTGGAAATTTTACAGCACAGCCCCAAACATCTGACGGCGGACGAAATTTTTGCCATTGCCAGGGAGAAGATGCCCGGCATTGCCCGCGGCACCGTGTACCGCAACTTAAAGCTGATGGAACAGGCCAGGGAAATTGCCCGGCTGGAAATGCC
>ERZ1106952.423-NODE-423-length-20503-cov-3.071792_pt1 | contig 20503 bp, 16 predicted proteins | sample MGYA00403677_ERZ1106952 | MGnify/ENA primary metagenome ERZ1106952 (study PRJEB35170, sample SAMEA104062415) | human gut metagenome | biome: human gut; feature: human-associated habitat; material: faeces | place: Denmark | collected 2012-05-14 ...
TGCCCGATCTGAAACGATTGCTGAAAACGGGAGGCGTGCTTTTTTCGGACGACGTGCTTTTGTACGGCTGGGTGGACGGCGAGCCGCCGCACAAGCGGCACATGCTGATTGAGAAACTGCGGGAATATTTAAACGCGATCTGTTCGGACGACGAACTGACGACGAGTATTCTGAAAATCGGCGACGGCGTGGCGGTGAGCGTAAAACTTTGACGGGTGTGAGGCGATGAAAGCGGAATTGTTAGCCCCTGCGGGGAATTTTTCAAAACTGAAAACGGCGTTTTATTTCGGCGCCGACGCCGTGTATCTGGGCGGAAAAAACTTTTCGCTGCGGGCGTTTTCGGATAATTTCGACGCGGAAGATTTGAAAAAAGCCGTGGACTATGCGCATTCGCTGGGCAAAAAAGCGTACGTAACGGCGAATATATTCGCAAGGAACGATGATTTTGCTTTTCTTTCCGATTATTTTTCGTATCTGGCGGAAATCGGGGCGGACGCTGCGATCGTGAGCGATATCGGCGCGATGAGCGTACTGAAAAAAGCTGCGCCGTCGCTCGCGCTGCACGTTTCCACGCAGGCGAATACGACGAACAAGTACGCCGTGAAATTTTATGCGGAAGAGCTGGGGGCGGAACGCGTGATTCTCGCGCGGGAATTATCTTTGAAAGAAATCGCGGAAATCCGCGAATTTAACCCGGATACGGAGCTTGAAGCGTTCGTTCACGGCGCGATGTGCATTTCTTACAGCGGAAGATGTCTGTTATCCGATTATCTGGACGGACGTTCTTCCAACCGCGGTGCGTGCGTGCAGGCGTGTCGCTGGAAATACGAAATTCGCGCGCTGAATCCCACAAACGGCGAAACGGGCTTTCTGCCCCTCGAAGAGGACGGGCGCGGCGCCTATATTTTAAACGGGAAAGACCTGAACATGCTTTCCGCGCTGGACGAGCTGGAAAGAGCCGGGGTAAATTCCTTTAAAATAGAAGGGAGAATGAAGAGCGAGTATTACCTTGCGACGGTGGTGAACGCATACCGCCGCGCCATGGACGGCGCCGATACGGCGTTCTGCGAAAAAGAATTATGCGCGACGGCGCATCGTAATTTCACGAAAGCTTACGCCTACGGAAACGGCGGAGAGAAAACGGAAGAGTACGCGGCGGGGCAGGTGAAAGGCGAATACGATTACGCGGCAAACGTGCTCTCCTTTGAAAACGGCGTCGTGCGCGTTGAAATGCGAAACCGTTTTAAAAGCGGGGACAAGCTGAACGTGTTATCTCCGGGGCAATATCACGGCAGAGAAATTACCGTGGGAGAAATGTTTTCGGAAACGGACGGCGAAACGACGACGGACGCGAAGCGGGTGCAGGGCGTTTATTCTTTTCCCTGCGAATATCCTTTGCATGCCGGAGATTTATTGAGAAGAGAAGTTACGGAGGCGCGGCGATGAAAAAAATACTTTTGATTGCGACGGGCGGAACGATTGCTTCCACCACGGGCAAGCACGGATTGTCGCCCACGGTGAGCGCGGAAGAACTGATAGAGTACGTGCCGGAAATAAGAAAATGCTGCGAAGCCGACTATATTCAGCCGTACAATATCGATTCTACGAACGTAACGCCGGCGCACTGGCTGACTCTGGCGGAGGCGATACGCGAAAATTACGCGGCGTACGACGGGTTTGTAGTGTGCCACGGTACGGACACGATGGCGTATACCGCGGCGGCGCTTTCGTATCTGATACAGAATTCGAAAAAGCCGATTGTGCTGACGGGTTCGCAGAAGCCGATAGACAAAGAGGACACGGACGCGAGAATCAATCTGCGGGACGCGTTTTCGTATGCGGCGAGCGAGAAATCGGCGCAGGTAACGATTGTGTTTCACGGAAAAGCGATTGCGGGAACGCGGGCGAAGAAGATAAGAACGAAGAGTTTCAACGCGTTCGACAGCGTGGATTTCCCCGTTCTCGCCACGGTGCGCGAGGGAAAAGTACTGCAGTATATCGAACCGCCCGAAAGCGTGAAAAACGCCGCCGCGGTGCTTTCCGGGTACGGCACGGGAGGGATTCCCGGAGGCGAGTACTACGATTTGTACGACGTGATAGAAAAGTGGCGCGGAAAGGGCAAGACGCTTGTGGTAACCACGCAGGTGCAGAGCGAGGGAAGCGATATGGGCATTTATCGCGTCGGCAGGGATTTCAAGGAACGCTTTTCGGTGCTGGAAAGCTACGATATGACGTGGGAAAGCATCATTACCAAGCTGATGTGGATTTTATCGGAAACGCGGGACGAAAAAGAAATCGAACGACTGTTCTATAAGCCCGTGAATTACGATCTGATCGTGTAACGGGAAAAACGAGGAATAACAACGGAAAAGTAAGCAAGCGGCGCAGACGCGCCGTCGATAAAAAAAGAAACGCAAAGGAGAATTGCAATATGAGAAAGGCTCAACTTAAAAAATATGCAAAATTGCTTGTGAAAACGGGCATCAACGTCAAAAAAGGGCAGACGGTATTCGTTCAGGCGGGTTTGGACCAGCCGGAATTCGTTGCCATGGTGGTGGAAGAGTGCTACAAAGCGGGCGCCGGTGAGGTGTTCGTGGACTGGAGCTACCAGCCGACGGAGAAGCTGAACGCGATTTATATGTCGCAGGAAAAGCTTTCGAATTTAACGCCGTGGGGCAAGGCGAAGTGGGAATATAAAGCGGAAAAATACGCTTGCCGGCTGTTCCTCGATTCCGACGACCCGGACGGCATGAAAGGCGTGGACGTGCACAAGATGAGCGAAGCGAGAAAAGCGGTGTTCCCGCAGGTGAAGAAGTATCGCGACGCGTTGGAAAACAGACATCAGTGGTGCATCGCGGGGGTGCCCGGCGCGGCGTGGGCGAAGAAAGTATTTCCCGATTTGCCCGAAAAGCGCGCGATCGAAAAGCTGTGGCAGGTGATTTTATACACGTCGCGCGCGGACGGAAAGAACCCGATTGCGGCGTGGAAAGAGCACAACGAAGATTTGAAAAAACGTTGCGAATACCTCAATTCGCTGGGACTGGCGGCGCTGGAATACAAGAGTTCGAACGGAACCGATTTCAAAGTGTGGCTGAACGAGGACGGCATTTTTACGGCGGGCAGCGAGAAAACGCTGGGCGGGCGCGTGTTTAACCCGAATATTCCGAGCGAGGAAGTGTTTACTTCGCCGAAAGCCGGAAAGGCGGAAGGAATCGTGTATTCCACGAAACCGCTTTCGTATCAGGGCGAACTTATCGAAAATTTCTCGGTGCGTTTTGAAAACGGGAAAGTGGCGGAAGTGAAAGCCGAAAAGGGCGAAGAACAGCTGAAAAAGATGGTGGCGATGGACGAAGGCGCGTCGATGCTGGGCGAATGCGCGATTATTCCGTTCGATTCGCCGATCAATAATTCGGGCGTGTTGTTCTATAACACGTTGTTCGACGAGAACGCGAGCTGCCACCTGGCGCTGGGCATGGGGTTCAACGAGTGTCTGCGCGGGTATGAGAAGTACACGAACGAAGAGTGCAAGAAGCGCGGCATCAACGACAGCATGATTCACGTGGATTTCATGATCGGTTCGAAAGATATGTGCATTACGGGCTTGAAGCAGGACGGAACGCGCGTGGAGATTTTAAAAGACGGCAACTGGGCGTTTTAAGACGTCCGCCGCCCGGCGCGGCACGGTTTGCAAGGACGACGGGGTTCCGGGCGTTTCAATCGCGGAAAATAGCGGTATATATAATACGGTAAAATGAATTTGCGGCTTTTGACGGGCGTTTCCGTGAAAAGCGACGGAGGTATAATTTATGACGAAAATTGACGTATATTCCGGGTTTCTGGGTGCGGGAAAAACCACGCTCATCAAAAAACTGATTAAAGAGGCGTATGCCGGCGAGAAAGTGGTGCTGATCGAAAACGAATTCGGCGAAATCGGCGTGGACGGAGGGTTTTTAAAGGATTCCGGCGTGAACATTACCGAAATGAATTCGGGGTGCATATGCTGCTCGCTGGTGGGCGATTTCGCGAAAGCGCTGAAGCAGGTGGAAGAGCAGTATGCTCCCGATCGGATTATTATCGAACCTTCGGGCGTGGGAAAACTGAGCGACGTGATTCGCGCGGTGGAACGGGCGAACGTGGAAAACAGCGTTCTGAACGCTTTCTGCGCCGTTGTGGACGCGAATAAGTGCAAAATGTATATGAAAAACTTCGGCGAATTTTTCATCGATCAGGTGAAAAACGCTTCCTGCGTGGTGCTTTCGCATACGACGGGAATGTCCGAGGAAAAGCTGCATGCATGTATCGAAGCGCTGAAGGCGGTGAACCCGGACGCGAATTACGTTACCGCGGAGTGGGACAAGCTGGACGGAAAGACGATTCTTGCCGCGATGGAAAAGAAAGACAGTCTTGTCGCCGAGCTGAAAAAACTTGCCGAGGAATATGAGCACGAGCACGAGCATCATCACCACGATGACGACGATGACGACGATTGCTGCTGCCACGACCATGAACACGAGCATGAGCATCACCACGACGACGATGACGACGATTGCTGCTGCCACGACCATGAACATGAGCATGAGCATCACCATCACCACCATGCAGACGAAGTGTTTACTTCGTGGGGCTTGGAAACGGCGCATAAGTTCACCGAAGAAGAGCTTAAAAACGCGTTGCTGGCGTTGCAGAACGAGGAAAAATACGGTACGGTGCTGCGTGCGAAAGGCATTGTGGACGGCGGAGAACATTGGTGGCATTTCGATTACGTTCCCGGCGAACCGGACGTGCGTACGGGGGCTGCCGGCGCGACGGGCAGACTGTGCGTTATCGGCTGCAAACTGAACGAGGACGCGCTGAAAGAGTTGTTCAAAGCGTAAAGCTTCGCTCGGTTGCAACGATTTGTAAAAATACGGAGATAATATGAAGAAATTGCCAGAGGAAACTCCCGTATATCTTTTTATGGGTTTTCTTGAATCCGGAAAAACGAAATTTATTCAGGAAACGCTTGAGGACAAGCGGTTTTATGCGGGAGAAAAGACTCTTTTGCTGATTACCGAAGAGGGCGAGGAAGAATACGACCCTTCGAAGTTTGCCGTGAAAGACGTTACGATGAAAATCGTTTCCAAAGAGGAAATGACGGTTGATAATCTGACGAAATGGCAGCTGGAATCGGACAGCGACCGCGTGATGGTGGAATATAACGGCATGTGGACGATCGATACGCTGTTCGAAGCGATGCCCGAAGGGTGGTTTTTAACGCAGGTGATGGCGTTCTTCGATTCGTCTACGTTTGTGAGTTATAACGCGAACATGCGGCAACTGACGTTCGATAAACTGAAAAACACGCAGATGGCGGTTTTCAACCGATTTCCCGATAACGACGACGGTACGTTAAGAGACGAACTGCATAAAATCGTGCGGGCGGTTACGCGGCAGGCGGATATCGTATACGAGCATGCGAACGGCAAGGCGGAATACGACGATACGGTGGACCCGATGCCGTACGATATGAACGCGCCCGTGATTGAGATAGCGGACAGGGATTACGCGCTTTTTTATCGCGACCTTTCCGAGAATATGGACGCGTATATCGGCAAAACCGTGCGGTTCAAAGGGCTTGTCGTGAGCGATAAGCGGTTGCCCGCGAACAGCATAGTGATAGGCAGGCACATCATGACGTGCTGCGAAGCGGATATTCAGTACAGCGGGCTTGCCTGCGTGCTGAAAACGCCCGTTGCGCTGAAAACGAGGGACTGGGCGGAAGTTACCGCGAAAATCGTATACGAAAAACATACGGTTTACAAGGGGAAAGGTCCGGTGCTGACGGCGGAAGAAATTAAAAAATGCGACCCGCCCGCGGAACAACTGGCGACTTTTTATTGAGCTGCCGGAAAAGCGAAACGGAAACGATATGAATATAATAATAGTCGGGCTGGGAAAAGTAGGAAGGAATATATTGCGCTGCCTTACGGACGAGGAACGCGACGTTACCGTGCTGGATACGAACGAGGACAAAGTGCGTTCCGCCGTGGAAACGTACGACGTGAACGGTATCTGCGGAAACGGGTGCATTGCGGAAGATCTGAAAGAGGCGGGCGCGGCGACGGCGGGAATGATTGTGGCGGTAACGCCTTCCGATGAACAGAACGTGCTTTGCTGCATGATTGCCAAATCTTTGGGTGCAAAGTATGCCGTGGCGCGCGTGCGCGACCCCGCATACAGCAAACAGATAGATTTCATGCGCGAAAAACTCGGCGTGGACAGGCTGGTGAACCCGGAACGGGCACTGGCGGAAGAAGTGGGAAGAATACTGCGGTTTCCTTCTGCGGAGCAGGTGTATTCGTTCGGCGAAGGCAAGGCGGAAATCGTGGAGATGACGCTGCCGGCGGGTTGCGCTTTATGCGGAAAGAAACTTTCCGAAGTGGTTTCGCGCGATAAGAAATACAGTATTCTGATTGCGACCGTATCGAGAAACGGGCGTACGTTCGTGCCGAAAGGCGATACGATTCTGTGCGAAAAGGACGTGGTGAACGTATGCGGAAAGCATTACGACATCAGCGATTTTCTGCACTCGTACGGCATGCTGAAACGTAAAGGGCAGTATGTGATGATTCTCGGCGCGAACAAAAAGACGTACTATCTTGCCGAGCAGCTGGAAAAGAACGGATTTATCGTGAAAATCATTTCGCCGAACCGCGAGAAATGCGAACAGCTGAAAAACACGCTGGGAACGACTACGCTGGTGTGCGCCGATTTCAACGACCCGGAAGTGCTGGAAACGGAGGGAATCGACGACGCCGACGCGTTTGCGGCGGTTTCGGATTATGACGAAAACAACGTGATGACTTCTTTGTACGCCAAAAGCAAGGGCGTGCCGAAGGTGATTACGGTTACGACGAACGACCGTTACGAGGCCCTTTTCGATTGCATCGACCTTGAAGGGATTATTTCGCCGTATCACGTGGTGGCGCAGGAAATTTCGAAATACGTGCGTTCGATTGCGGTGCCCGAAGGCAGCGGGATTCTTTCGCTGTATAAAATCGCGGACGACGAGGCGGAAGCGCTGGAATTTGCGGTTCACGATAACCCGGAATTTGCGGGCAAAGCGCTGAAAGACATTTCTTTGAAAGCCGGCGTGCTGATTGCCGCCGTTATTCGCGGAAAAAATCTTGTGGTGCCGAACGGCGGTACGGTGCTGAAAGGAAACGACCTTGTGATTCTGGTTACCACGCAGGAACTTGTTTCGTCGCTGGACGACGTACTGAGATGAAAAATTTTTCTTCTTTTCGCCTGATTTCTGAAAGGAAAAGAAGCGTGAACGGTGAGGCGTTATGAAATATCGTTCCGTACTGAACGGGTTGGGTAAAATACTTGCGTTTTCGGCGACGTTTTATCTCTTTCCCGTAGCAGTATCATTGATTTATAAAGAATATGCGGCGTTGCCCGGTTTTCTGACGGCATGCGGAGCTTCGGCGCTTCTGGGCGGCGTTATGCTGTTTTTTTCGCGCGGGGCGAGAAAAATCCGCCACAGGGAAGCGTTGGTGATTGTGGGACTTTGCTGGCTGTTGATTTCGCTGTTCGGTGCGTTGCCCGCGGTGATCGGCGGGTATATTTCATTCGCGGACAGCTTTTTCGAGACCGCTTCCGGTTTTACCACGACGGGCGCGACGATTCTGACGGATTTCGATTTGCCGAAGAGCATTCACTTCTGGCGCGCGTTTACGCACTGGTTGGGCGGCATGGGGATTCTTGTATTTATGCTTGCCGTTCTGCCTACGCGGGGAGGAGACGGATTTCAGTTGATGAAATTCGAATCGCCGGGACCGCAGGCGGGAAAGTTGGTGAGTAAAATCCGACGCACGGCGATGATTCTGTATCTTTTGTATTTCGTGCTGACGATTGCGGAATTCGTATTTCTGATTTGCGGCGGTATTCCCGTGTACGACAGCGTGATTTTATCGATGTCTACGGCGGGCACGGGCGGTTTTACTTCTACGGCGGCGAGCGTGGCAGAATACGGAAGCGTTTACGCGGATATCGTGATTACCGTGTTTATGTTTATTTTCTCCGTGAATTTTTCGCTGTATTATCTTTTGTTGATCGGCAACGTGAAATCTGTGCTGAAAGACGAAGAACTGCGTTTTTACGTGCTTTTCATTCTTTCCTGTATTCTGATAATCACGCTGGATAACACCTTCCGTGTGGCGGAATACGGCAAAAATTTCTTTACGGCGCTGCATTATTCCTCGTTTACCGTGATATCCACTTCTTCGACGACAGGGTTTGTTATAACCGATTACGGGCAATGGTCGAATCTTTCGCAATGCCTGATTATGCTTGTGATGATTGTAGGAAGCATGGCGGGTTCGACGGGAGGCGGGCTGAAAGCTTCGCGCGCGTTGATTTTGTTGAAATCGAGCTGCCGCGATACGGCGAAATTTCTTCGTCCGAACGCGGTATATACGATGAAAATGAACGGAAAACCGCTTTCGGAAAACGTGGTTTCGGAAGTGAAGAATTTCTTCTTCGTTGCCGTGGCGCTGGCGATTATTTCCTGCCTTGTGCTTTCTTTCGATGCCGCGTGCGATTTTACCACGTCGGTTACGGCGTTTCTGACTTGCTTCAATAACGTTGGGCCCGGACTTTCGAAGCTGATTCCGCCGACGGGAAGTTTTGCGGCGCTGAGCGCTTTTTCGAAGGTGTATCTTTCGCTGGTGATGCTGATAGGGCGACTGGAAATCTTCCCCGTATTTTTGCTTCTTGTGCCGAAAACCTGGGAAAAAAGATACTGATACAAAACGGAATAAAATGACGGACGAGGGAGTGTCTCGTCCGTTTTTGTTGTTTTTTCCGTGTTTCTTTTTGAATGACGGCGTATTTTTTTAAAATATTCCTGATAAAAATACTTATTTCGCTTGCCGAAACGACGATTTTTTCTGTGTTTTCTGCTTCTTTTTCGGTATATCGAGGTAGATTCGACTCCTTTCGACGTAATATTTTAAAATAATCTATTATTTTTTAAAAATATTACTGATTTTTGTAAAAAAATACTTTACATTTAGTAAAAGATGTAGTATAATACTTTCATAAAGCAAATCAGAAAGGCTTTAATAAACTAAAAATCGGAGGAGTAAATCAATGTACAACGCAGAAAAGCGTGTGGTAGTGCTGGAAAGCAACGCGACGCTTTTAAACGAGCTGAAGGGTGCGATTGAACGTCAGGGGAATTTTATTGTAGCCTACACGGGAGACGACGGGGAAAACGGAGTGAAGCAAATCGTAAATTTAAAGCCGGATATAGTGATTGTCGGTACGTTTTTAAAGGGGCTTGACGGTTGTAACGTAATCCGCGAAATCAAAGCCGCCGGGTTGCAGAGCAAAATTATCGCGACGGGCGTTTCCGGCGAAGCGGTTATCGAACGCGCGATACGCGAAGGCGCGGATTATTATCTGATTAAGCCGTTCGCGATACAGGGCGCCCTTGAACTGATGAGCGAACTTTGCGAAGAGAAAGGCAACGCGGCAACGGAAACGACGGAAGTTTTGCCGCAGAAACGCAGAGCGACTTCGCTGGAAGAGAAAATCAGCGATATTTTCATTTCCATCGGTATTCCGCCGCATATCAAAGGTTACGCTTATCTGCGCGAAGGCATTAAAATGACGGTGAAACAACCGCGCATCATCAATAACGTTACGAAGGAGCTGTATCCCGGCGTGGCGGAAATTTATAAGACCACTTCCAGCAAAGTGGAACGTGCCATCAGGCATGCGATAGAAGTGGCATGGAACCGAGGGAGAATCGACGCGATAAACGCCGTTTTCGGCACGCGCGTGTATCTCGGCAGCGAAAAACCGACGAACAGCGAATTCATCGCGCTGGTGGCGGACAAGCTGATTCTTGAAAATATGATGTGATGATTGTTTATAAGGTGGGGATTATACCCGTGCGGCGGCGTTTCAGGCGGCGTTCGTGCGGGTATAATTATTTTATAAGCATATTTTTGCGTTCCGGTAGATTTTCCGGGCGCAGTGAGCAACGAAGGAGAATAAACGAATGAAAAACACGGCGGTGATTACGGGCGCTTCGGGAGGGCTAGGAAGGGAATTTGCGAGGCTGTTTGCGAAGGACGGCTACAACCTGATTCTGGCGGCGAGGAACGGAGAGAAGCTGCAAAAGCTCAAAGAGGAAACGGAAAAAGAGTACGGAGTTACGGCGGAGATTTTTATCTGCGATCTTTCGGAAACGGAAGCGCCGGAGAAGCTTTTTGCGTTCTGCAAAGAAAAACAGGCGGAAATCGCGGCGCTGGTGAACAACGCGGGATTCGGGGATTTCGGGGAATTTTATCGTTCGGATCTTACAAAACAGACGGAGATGGTGCAGGTGAACGATATGGCGCTTATGCGGCTTACCCGTCTGATTCTGCCGCAGATGATTGCAAGAAAAAGCGGAAAGATTCTGAACGTCGCTTCTGTGGCGGCGTTTGCGCCCGGTCCGCTGATGAGCGTATATTATGCGACGAAAGCGTTTGTGCTTTCGTTTACGGAAGCGCTTGCCGTGGAGACGAAGCCGTACAACGTGAGCGTAACGGCGCTTTGCCCCGGTCCGACGAAAACGGGATTCGAAAGCGCGGCGGCGTTGGAAAAATCGGGGCTGTTTAAAAATCTGAAGAACGCGGACGCGGCGAAAACGGCGGCGTTCGGCTATAAAAAGATGAATAAAGGTAAGGTGATTGCCGTGCACGGGGCGGGCAATCGGTTTCTGGTGCGGATGATGAAATTCGCGCCGCGAGCGTTGGTGCGGAAATGCGTTTATAAAATTCAGAAAGAAAAACAATCGTGATTTCCGATATATAAACGCAACGGGTTCGGAAGCGAAACGGAGTAAAGGAGAATAATATGCCGGATGAAATTATCGTGCGCGGCGCGCGCGTGCACAATCTGAAAAATATCGACGTGAATATTCCGCTGGGAAAATTTGTCGCTGTGGCGGGCGTTTCGGGAAGCGGAAAATCGTCTTTGGCGCTCGGCGTTTTGTATGCGGAGGGTTCGAGGCGCTACCTCGAAGCGCTTTCGGCGTATACGCGCAGAAGGCTTTCGCAGGCGGAGAACGCGAATGTGGATTCGATAGAAAACGTACCCGCCGCGCTGGCTTTGCATCAGCGCCCCGCGGTGCCCAACGTCAGAAGCACTTTCGGAACGCTGACGGAGCTTTCGAACAGTCTGCGGCTGATGTATTCAAGGCTGGGGAGTCATCTCTGCCCGAACGGACATTTCGTGCCGCCGACGATGAACGTCGCCGCCGGAAAGGCGCTTGTCTGCCCCGTATGCGGGGTGATTTTCAATCCGCCCGCGGCGGAAGATTTTTCTTTGAATTCCACGGGCGCCTGTCCGACGTGTTCGGGCACGGGGATCGTGCGGAAGGTGAATATCGACGCGCTGGTGCCGGACGACTCGCTTACGATAGACGAGGGTGCCGTGGCGCCGTGGAATTCGTTGATGTGGTCTTTGATGACGGACGTCTGCCGCGAGATGGGCGTGCGGACGGACGTGCCGTTCAGGGAGCTGACGGAAAAAGAAAAAGAAATCGTGTTTCACGGACCGGCGGAGAAAAAACATATTTTTTATCATGCGAAAAATTCGAATCAGGCGGGGGAACTGGATTTTACGTATTTCAACGCCGTTTATACCGTGGAAAACGCGCTGGCGAAAGTGAAAGACGAAACGGGAATGAAACGCGTGGCGAAGTTTCTCTCGGAAACGACCTGCCCGGACTGCGGAGGTACGAGGCTGAATAAAATCGCGCGAAGCTCCGTAATCGACGGGAAAACGCTGCCGGAAGCGCTTGCCATGCCGCTCGGCGAACTGATTGCGTGGGTAAAGACGGTGCCGGGAAAAATGCCCGACGAAATGCAGCCGATGGCGGAGAGCATCGTAAAGGAATTTTTGTCCGTATCCGAACGGCTGATCGATCTCGGACTGGATTATCTGACGCCGGACAGAGCTGCGAACACTCTTTCGACGGGAGAGTTGCAGCGGATTCAGCTGGCGCGGGCGGTGAGAAATAAAACGACCGGCGTTCTGTACGTGCTGGACGAGCCGTCGATAGGGCTGCATCCCGCCAACGTGGACGGGCTGCTTGCCGTGATACGCGACCTTGTGAAGCGCGGCAATTCCGTGGCGGTTGTCGATCACGATACGCGGGTGATAAGCGCCGCCGATTACGTGATTGAAATGGGTGCGGGCGCGGGAAAATCGGGCGGAAACGTACTGGCGTGCGGAAGCGTTTCAGAGGTGGAAAACAATGAGCGTTCGGTGATCGGCGGCTACCTTTCCGGCAAAAAGAACGTGAACGTACGCGTACGCGCCGCGAAAGACGAAATGTTTGATAAAGGCGTCATCGAACTGGCTACGGGGCCGTTGCATACCGTGCGCGCGCTGGACGTGAAAATTCCGAAAGGGCGGCTGAGCGTGGTTACGGGCGTTTCCGGAAGCGGTAAAACCACGACGGTGCTGGAAAGCCTTGTGCCCGCGTTACAGGCGAAAATCAACGGTGAAAAAATGCCTTCGCATATTAAGTTTCTTTCCGCGGAAGGCATCCGCCGCGTGAACCTGATAGACGCGACGCCGATAGGCATCAACGTGCGCTCTACCGTGGCGACGTATTCGGGAATTCTGGACGATTTAAGAAAGCTTTTCGCCGGCACGGCGGAAGCGAAAGCGCACGGCTGGAAAGTTAACGATTTTTCGTACAATACGGGAAGCCTGCGTTGCCCAACCTGCGACGGAACGGGCGAAATTTCGATGGATATTCAGTTTTTGCCGGACGTGGAAATCATCTGCCCCGATTGCGGAGGCAGGAGATACGCAAAGCGGGCGGACGAAGCGAAAACGGAATTGTGCGGCAGAACGTATACGATTTCGGAGCTGATGAACGTTACCGCGGGAGAAGCCGTGCGGTTGTTTGAAAAGCATAAAAAAATCCGCGAAAAAGCGGAAACGCTGACGGAACTGGGGCTCGGATATCTGACGCTCGGCGAAAGCACGCCCGCGCTTTCGGGCGGGGAAGCGCAGCGGCTGAAACTGGCGACGGAGCTGAAGCGGACGCAGGACGACGCGGTTTTCGTATTCGACGAACCGACGATAGGATTGCACCCGCAGGACGTGGGCGTGCTTCTGAAAGTGTTTGACGGGCTGATTCAAAACGGCGCGACGGTGGTGGTGATAGAGCACGACCTCGATATGATTAAAAACGCGGATTATATCATCGATATGGGACCGCGCGGAGGAAGCGCGGGCGGCAGAATCGTGGCGGAGGGAACGCCCGAAGAAATCGCCGAAAACCCGGAAAGCGTTACGGGAAAATACCTGTAAAATTTTTTCCGCCGCCCGGAATAGAAGGCGTACGGCGGAAGAAAACCGGACGGCGAACGTCCGGTTTTGGAAAAAACAAAAAAATTTTTTCAAAAGCGGAAAAAATTTGCTTTGAAGAGGTTGAAAAAATTTTTCGGATGTGCTATACTGTTATAGGCGATCGGGGCTTGTCCGCCCCGCGCACGATGAAAACAATCTAAAGACGTTAATTTTTATGGAGGAGAGGACATTATGACAATCTCACAGGAAGTTGAACAGATGTACTGCGTTGCGAAAGGCGCGGGCGTCGCACGACACGAGAATGCCGCTATCCCCGAAGAGGGCAAGTGGATTCACGCGAAGGAAATCAAAGACATCAGCGGCTTTACCCACGGCGTGGGCTGGTGCGCTCCCCAGCAGGGCGCCTGCAAGCTTTCGCTGAACATCAAAGGCGGCATCATTCAGGAAGCGCTGGTGGAAACGATCGGCTGTTCCGGTATGACGCATTCGGCGGCTATGGCGGCTGAAATTCTTCCCGGAAAAACCCCGCTGGAAGCTTTGAATACCGACCTTGTTTGCGACGCGATCAATACCGCGATGCGCGAACTCTTCCTGCAGATTGCATACGGGCGTTCGCAATCCGCTTTCTCCGAGGACGGTCTGGTGGTAGGCGCAGGGCTTGAGGACCTCGGCAAAGGACTCCGTTCTCAGGTGGGTACGATGTATTCCACGTTGCAGAAAGGCGTTCGTTACCTTGAAATGGCGGAAGGTTACGTAACCCGCCTCGCTCTGGACGAAAACAACGAAGTCATCGGCTACGAATTCGTATCGCTCGGCAAAATGACCGACTTCATCAAGAAGGGTATGGAGCCCAACGAAGCGTACAAGAAAGCGATGGGACACTACGGCAGATTTACTGCGGAGCAGGGTGCGGTGAAATTCATCGACCCCCGCAAAGAGTAAGGCAGGGAGGTTACGGCAATGTCATTATTCGAAGGTTATGAAAGAAGAATCGATAAAATCAACGGCGTTTTGAAAGAATACGGAATTTCTTCCGTGGAAGAATGCAAAGAGATCTGCCTTTCCAAGGGCGTCGATTGCGATAAGATCGTGAGAGGCACGCAGCCGATCTGCTTTGAAAACGCCGTATGGGCGTACACCGTAGGCGCTGCGATCGCGATTAAAAAAGGCTGCAAGAAGGCGAGCGACGCGGCGGCGGCGATCGGTATCGGTCTGCAGGCGTTCTGCGTTCCCGGTTCGGTGGCGCAAAACCGTCTGGTAGGTCTGGGACACGGCAATCTCGGCGCGATGCTCCTTTCCGAAGAAACGGAATGCTTCTGCTTCCTTGCGGGACACGAATCGTTTGCGGCGGCGGAAGGCGCGATTTCCATTGCTCAGAACGCGAACAAAGTGAGAAAAAATCCGCTGCGCGTTATTCTGAACGGTCTCGGCAAAGACGCGGCGTATATCATTTCGAGAATCAACGGTTTCACGTTTGTGGAAACGAAGTTCGATCACGCTACCGAAACGGTGGAAGTGGTGTATGAAAAGGCGTTTTCTACCGGCGACCGCGCAAAAGTAAAGTGCTACGGCGCGGACGACGTTACCGAAGGCGTTGCGATTATGAAGAAAGAACACGTGGGCGTTTCCATTACCGGCAACTCCACGAACCCTACCCGTTTCCAGCATCCCGTTGCGGGCACCTACAAGAAATGGTGCGTTGAAAACGGCGTGAAATACTTCTCCGTTGCCAGCGGCGGCGGTACGGGCAGAACCCTGCACCCCGACAACATGGCTGCCGGTCCCGCTTCGTACGGCATGACCGATACGATGGGCAGAATGCACTCCGACGCGCAGTTTGCGGGATCTTCGTCCGTTCCCGCGCACGTGGAGATGATGGGGCTCATCGGTATGGGCAACAACCCGATGGTGGGCGCTACGGTTGCCGTGGCGGTTGCCGTGGAAGAAGGAATGAAGAAATAATCGTTTGACAAGACGGTAGATCGTTTGAAACGGAGCTTCGTGCTTTTACCGCGAGGCTCCGTTTTTATGCTTTCTTGCATGATTTTTTACAGAAAAGGAGGAAAGACTATGATATATGTGGCGGGAAGTCTGAATATGGACCTTCGCATCGAAAGCCCGTATATGCCCGTAGCGGGAGAAACGATTACGGGGAGCAATTTTATTACCAACGGCGGCGGAAAAGGCGCGAATCAGGCGACGGCTGCCGCAAAACTGGGCGGAAAAGTGAAAATGTGCGGCGTTGTCGGAAACGACGCCTTCGGCGATACGTTGTTGGCTAATCTGAAAAACGCCGGAGCGGACGTTTCGCACGTTCGCAAAGAAAACGGCGTGTCGACGGGCATCGCCATGATTATCGTAACGGAAAACAACAACCGAATCATTCTGGACAAAGGGGCGAACGCCTGTCTGACGAAAGAGGACATCGACGAATTTCTGAAAGACGCCGGCGAGGGAGATGTATATCTCACGCAGCTTGAAAACCCCATTGAAATTGTTGGTTACGGCTTGAAAAAGGCGAAAGAAAAGGGGCTGTACACCGTGCTGAATCCCGCGCCTGCAAATAAGTGCATCGCGGCGTACTTCCCGTATGTGGATCTGATTACTCCGAACGAAAGCGAACTGGCGCTGTTCGGCGGAAAAGAGGCGTTGTTTGCGGCGGGAATACATAAAATCGTAACCACGCTCGGCGCGAAGGGATACGAAATCGCAGAAAAAGACGGCGCAAAAACTTACCCTTGCATCAAGGTGAAAGCAATAGACACCACGCGGCGGGAGATACGCTGTGCGGCGGGCTTTGCGCGTATCTTTCGGAAGGAAAAACCATGGAAGAAGCGTGCGCTTTCGGAAGCAAGGCGGCAAGCATCGCATGCACGAGAGTGGGGGCGCAACAGTCGGTGCCGACACGCGAAGAAGTGGAAAATTACCGTTGAATGTTTTTGGCGGAATGTAATTTCCCCGGTATATTATTTTTCTATATTAGCAAGCGACGGCGGAGCGAAAATCCGCGGGGTTACTGTGCGATACGAAGATAAAACCCGAAGAAAAACAACGTTTTTCGCTTCGGGTTTTTATACGGGCTATAAGTTTTTTTTATAACAGGAATCGACGCGCAGGGGATTCATACGCTTGACAATGCCACAAAATATGGTATAATATTAAGTACCATCGCAACTATATATTGTGTTTTTACAAAAAAATGCTTTGCGTGCATCGGTGATCGGTTTTTCGCGGAGTGTATTTTTTTCGGTAACGACGGGGAAGAAAAAAAGGGAGGACGAAAAGGCTATGAAGATTATTAAAAGAAACGGACAGGAAGTTGTATTCGACAGAGATAAAATCGTTCATGCGGTATGCCGCGCGAACGAGGAGATGGACGATTTTGCGAAAATTTCGAACGACAAAATCGTAAGACTTGCCGCCGACGTGGAAAAAGAGTGCAATCACATGGGGCGCTCCGTTTCCGTGGAAGAAATTCAGGATATGGTGGAGGACCGTCTGATGGCGATGAACGCTTTCTCGCTTGCGAGGAAGTACATAACGTACCGTTATTCCCGCGCGCTGGCGAGAAAGGCGAACACGACGGACGCGCATATTCTTACGCTGATCGAATGCAACAACGAAGAAGTGAAACAGGAAAATTCGAATAAGAACCCCACGGTGAACAGCGTGCAGCGCGATTATATGGCGGGCGAAGTTTCCAAGGAGCTGACGCGCCGTATTCTGCTGCCCGCAGATATCGTGGCGGCGCACGACGAGGGGATTATTCATTTCCACGACGCGGATTATTTTGCGCAGCATATGCACAACTGTGACCTCGTGAATCTGGAAGATATGCTGCAGAACGGCACCGTGATTTCCGGTACGCTGATCGAAAAGCCGCACAGCTTTTCTACGGCGTGCAACATCGCCACGCAGATTATCGCGCAGGTGGCTTCCAACCAGTACGGCGGGCAGAGCATTTCGCTGACGCATCTTGCGCCGTTCGTGGATATCAGCCGTAAAAAAATCCGCAAAGAAGTGGCGGACGAACTGGCGCTGGTGAATATCACGGACGAGGCGCACATTGCTCAGATTGCCGAAAAACGCCTTCGCGACGAGGTGAGAAAGGGGATTCAGATGATACAGTATCAGGTGGTTACTCTGCTTACCACCAACGGGCAGGCGCCGTTCGTTACGGTGTTCATGTACCTGAACGAGGCGCGCAGCGAGCAGGAGAAAGCGGACCTTGCCGTGATTATCGAAGAAACGCTGACGCAGCGGATTCAGGGCGTGAAAAACGAATCGGGCGTGTGGATTACGCCTGCTTTCCCGAAGTTGATTTACGTGCTGGAACCCGATAATATCACGAAAGATTCGAAATATTGGTATCTAACCGAGCTGGCGGCGAAATGTACGGCGAAGAGAATGGTGCCCGATTATATTTCCGAAAAGAAGATGCTGGAATACAAGGTGGACAAGAACGGCGAAGGGCATTGCTATACCTGTATGGGCTGCCGCAGCTTTCTGACGCCGTATGTGGATGAGAACGGAAAACCGAAGTATTACGGCAGATTCAATCAGGGCGTCGTTACCATCAATCTGGTGGACGTGGCGCTTTCTTCCGGCAAGGACGAGAAGAAATTCTGGCAGATTTTCGACGAACGGCTGGACCTTTGCTATCGCGCTCTGATGTGCAGGCATAACCGCCTGAAAGGCACGGTATCGGACGCGGCGCCGATTTTGTGGCAGTACGGCGCGCTGGCGCGGCTGAAAAAAGGCGAAACGATAGACAAACTGCTGTACGGCGGCTATTCCACGATTTCGCTGGGGTATGCGGGGCTGTACGAATGCACAAAGTATATGACGGGTAAATCGCATACGGACGAAGAGGCGAAGCCGTTCGCGCTTGCCGTGATGCAGCACATGAACGACAAGTGCAAGGAGTGGAAAGCGAAGGAGAACATCGATTTTTCGCTGTACGGAACTCCGCTGGAAAGCACTACTTATAAATTCGCGAAGTGTTTGCAGAAGCGGTTCGGCGTGATAGAGGGCGTTACCGATAAAAACTATATCACGAATTCGTATCACGTGCACGTAAGCGAGAAGATAGACGCGTTTACCAAACTGAAATTCGAAAGCGAATTTCAGCAGCTTTCTCCCGGCGGCGCCATCAGCTATGTGGAAGTGCCGAACATGCAGGATAACATTCCCGCAGTGCTTTCCGTGATGCAGTTTATTTACGAAAATATCATGTACGCGGAGCTGAATACGAAGAGCGATTATTGCCAGGTGTGCGGGTACGACGGAGAAATTCAGATTGTAACGGACGAATCGGGTAAGCTGGTGTGGGAGTGCCCGTGCTGCAAAAACCGGGATCAATCGAAGATGAACGTGGCGAGAAGAACTTGCGGGTATATCGGCACGCAGTACTGGAATCAGGGGCGTACGCAGGAAATCAAAGACAGAGTGCTGCATCTTTGATATTGCGGCGCTCGGGCGGAGTGAAATATGAATTACGCGACGATTAAGTGGACGGATATTGCAAACGGAGAGGGCGTGAGAATTTCGCTGTTCGTTTCCGGTTGCACCCGCCGCTGCAAAGATTGTTTCAACGCCGTGGCGTGGGATTTTTCTTACGGGAAGCCGTTTGACGAATCCGTGCGGGAAAGTATTTACGAAGGCTTGAAAGCGGAATATATCGCGGGACTTTCGCTTTTGGGCGGAGAGCCGCTGGAACCCGAAAATCAGCGGGCGTTGCTGCCGTTTGTAAAAGAAGTGAAGAAAAGATTTCCCGAAAAAAGCATCTGGTGTTACACGGGAAACGTTTTCGACCCGGCGACGGGGCTTTTAAAAGAACAGGATAAAAACACGGAAGTTACGGAAGAATTGATTTCTCTTTTCGACGTGCTGGTGGACGGCGAATTCATAGAAGCGCAGAAAAATATCCGTTTAAAATTCAGAGGTTCTTCAAATCAGCGGATTCTGGACGTAAAAAAATCGAAAATATCGAAAAGCCCCGTCTTTTACCTTGATTAAAAAACAAATATCTGCTATACTTGATAGGTGGCAGATATTTTTTTGCGCTATTGCCTGAGGAGGGCGGGTTGATGAAGAAAAAATATAAGAAAAACAGTCCGTTGAAAAAGAAAGATAAAATTTTGTTTTACGTATCGATGGGGCTGCTGGTGGCGGCGGTTGTGTTGTTTGCCGTATCGTGCGTATTGTTTGCGAAAAGTAACGGCGACAGCGTCCATTCGCGCTTTTTCACGGCGTGCATGTTGCTGTTTGCGGGAGGAATATCCGCGCTCGGCGCTTCCGTTTGTCTGTTTTTATCGCCGCTGATGCAAGCGCGCAGACAGAACGTTTGCCCGTATTGCGGGGCGAAAGTACCGAAAAAATCCGCGTTCTGCGCCGCTTGCGGCAAGCAGCTGGCGGAAGCGAAAACATCCGAGCCGACGGAAGAAAATAAAAAGGAAAAATAAAAGTTATGTACATAACCGAAACGCGTGCGACCGAAGAGGAAGCGCGGGATACGGATAAAAAGAGAGGCGTTCGCGCGGGCGCGTTGCGGGCGGTGCGGGAATTTCTGAACAGTCGTTCGTTTTACGTCTTACAGGTGCTGATTGCCTGCTTTTTTGTGTTTATCAAACAGGAAGTGCTGGGGGCGATTTGCTTTGTGGCGCTGATCACCGCGATTCTTGCGATATGCGACGATATACGCGCTACGACGTTGCCGTTTCTGATTATCTGCACGATTACGACCAACCGTTACAATTCTTACAATCTCTATATCGGATACATCAAATACGTGCCCGTGGTGCTTGTCGCGCTGATTTACCATTTTGCGGTATACCACAAGTCTTTTGCGTTCGGTGAAAGCGCGAAAGGAATTTTTGCGGCAGGCGTTGCGATCAGCCTCGGCGGGCTGGGAAGATTTACTTCATCGGATTACGTATACGGCGGCTATTATTTTTTCGGTTTGGGATTCGGAATGCTGTTCGCATATGCGCTGATGCGTTCGGAATTTTACGACGACAAGAAAGAGGACCGCTATAAATTCGCTTTTATGATGACGACATACGGCATGCTTTGCGGATTTATGATTGCCAACGGGTACTACAAACTGTATATTGAAAAAAGCATCGTGAATTTG
>ERZ1106952.424-NODE-424-length-20464-cov-32.616199_pt1 | contig 20464 bp, 24 predicted proteins | sample MGYA00403677_ERZ1106952 | MGnify/ENA primary metagenome ERZ1106952 (study PRJEB35170, sample SAMEA104062415) | human gut metagenome | biome: human gut; feature: human-associated habitat; material: faeces | place: Denmark | collected 2012-05-14 ...
TGTACGCATAGTGATATGTTTAGTCAAGTGATACTAATAGATCGAGGACTTAAGATATGTAACTAAATAAAAGTATTTGTAAGAAAGAACGAAATAAATTATTATCTGGTTTTCAGAGAACAATCAAAAAAAAGAGTCTGGTGATGATGACGTGGTGGACACACCTGTTCCCATCCCGAACACAGAAGTTAAGCACCATGGTGGCTATGGTATCTTATGAGAGAGCGGCAAGTTGCCGGGCTCTTTTTTTTTATTTATTTATTGTTTTAATACATTTTTTTATTCTATTTAAGCTGGTAATTAATTTTTTAGTATCAACAGCAAAACATAATCTAACATAATTATTTATACCAAAAAAAGAACATGGTAATAATCCTACTTGATAATTATTAGCTAAGTATGTACAAAATTCTAAGTCAGACATTTTAAATTTATCTATTTTAAATATTAAATAAAATCCTCCTTGAGGCTTAAATACATCTAATTTTAATTTATTTAGAAAATTATATGCGTATAACATATTAGCTTTATAATATGATAGTTCAACTTTTAAATTAAGGCTAACTTCCATTGCACTCATTAAAAAATGTGGTAAACAAATATTTACCATATTTTTTAATTTATATGCTAGATTAATAATATCCTTATTGCATGCAAGATAACCTAATCTCCAACCAGTTAGTTGTTGAGATTTAGATAATGAATTGACAATAATAAATTGTTTTTTTAATTCATTAAATTCTAATAAAGAATTATTGTTTTCAAAAATTATTTCATCATAAACATTATCTAAAACAATTAAAGTTTTATATTTTAAAAGATATTTTTTTAAGCTTAATAAAGTTTCTTTATTTAATATTTTTCCACTAGGATTATTAGGATAATTTAAAATAATTAATTTTGTTTTATTAGATATTATTTTTATAAAATAATCTATATTTGGATTAAATTCATCATCACAATCAACAATATTTATTTTGGCATTTAAATAATTTAATATCTGTAAATATTCTGGATAATATGGTTTAAAAATAATTACTTCATCATTTTTATTTATTAATGAAGCAAGACTTAAAAATAACGCTTCTGTCGCTCCGTTAGTGATAATAATATTTTCATAATTATAATTTAAATCATATTGTTTATTTAATTTATTAGCAATGTTTTTTCTTAAAGATAATAATCCATAACTAGAACAATATTTATCATGATTATCTAATAACGAATTAATTAAAGCACTTTTAATTTCTTTATTAACTGGTAAATCACTTTCTCCATATGTTAAAAGAAGAATATCTTTTATTTTTGAAAGATTTTCTTGATATAAAGACATTTGGCTAGTAGATAATAATTTTAAATTAGTATTGTATTTCATCATTAAAGAATATGATTTAATGGTGAATAATATGATTTTTGAAAAATATCAAGGTTGTGGCAATGATTTTATTATTGTTAATGGAAAATATAATTCTTCTTTAGCAAAAAAATTATGTAAAAGAAATATAAATATAGGTGCAGATGGATTAATTATTATTAATGATAATGTAATAAAATTTTATAATGCTGATGGAACAAAAGCTAAAATATGTGGTAATGGTCTTAGATGTGTTGGGAATTATTTATTTAATCATCATTTATTAATTAAACAAAAAGAAATTCTATGTGAAAAACAAAAATATTTAATTAATGTAATAGATAATAATACTTTTAAAGTTGATTTTCCTTTAAATAATCCTAATTATAAAAAAAGTCAAATAAATAAATATAAAGTGTATTTAATTGATGTTGGAAATAAACATTGTATTTTATTAAATTATCCTGCTAAAGAAAAAATTGCTAAAGAAATTATTAAATATGATAAAGAATTAAATGTATCTTTTGTAAAAATAATTAATAGGAAATTAATAAAAATCAAAACTTATGAAAGAGGTGTAGGTTTTACTTTAAGCTGTGGCAGTGCTTCTTTAGCAAGTAGTATTATTTTAAATAAATTAAATTTAATTGATCAAGAAGTAAATATTAAAGTTAAAGAAGGAAATTTAAAAGTTAGTTTAAAACAGGAATATTCTTTAATTGGCAGCAGTAAATTTGTATATAAAGGTGAAATAAATGAAAGAATTTAAATTGATTACTGCTTTAATAACTCCTCTTATTAAAGAAAATAAAATAGATTATATTGCTTTAAAAAAGATTATCGATTATCAGTTATTAAATAATGTTGATACTTTTGTTATTTTTGGAACAACAGGGGAAGGTAGTTTAATTTCTTTAAAAGAAAAAAAGAAAACAATAATTAAATTATTACAAGAATATAATATTCATTTAATTGTAGGTATAAGTAATATTTCTACTTATGATTCATGCAAAGAAATTAAATATTTTTCTTCTTTAAATATTGATGGATTTTTAGTGTTAACTCCTACATATATAAAAACAAATCAATTAGGATTATATAATCATTATTCTAAAATTAGTAAATATACTTCTAAAGATATTTATTTATATGATATTAAAGCAAGAACTGGACAAGATTTGGATTTAGAAACAATTTCTAATTTACAAAAAATAAAAAATATTAAAGGAATAAAATGCGCTAGTGGAGAAGATAAATTAAAGAATGTTATTAAATTAAAAACAAGATTTAAGATATTTTTAGGTGATGATTTATTGCTTTTAAATGGTTTAGAAAATAAAATTGATGGATTAATATCTGTTTGTTCTAACGCTTACTGTAAAACTATTAATAAAATTATATCTTTATATCAAGATAATAAAATCAATGAAAGTAAGGAATTATTTAATAAATATCAAAATTATTTTTCTTTGATGTTTAATGAACCAAATCCAATTCCAATTAAATATTTAATGCATAAATTAAATTATTCGACAATTTTTTATTCTCGACCATTGTGTTATCCTAGTAAAGAACTAAAAAAATTAATTCAAGAAAGATATATAGAGGAAATATAAATGAAAATATTAGTGATTGGTAAAGGTAAAATGGGTAATATTTTAAAAGATATATACCCTAATGAAGTTATTGAAGAAATTGATACTATTGAAGAAATAAAAAAATATAATTCAAAAGTTGATGGAGTAATAGATTTTTCTCATTCTAGTTTATTGAATGAAACTTTATCTTTATGTAAAAAAAATAAAATACCGCTTGTTGTAGGTACGACAAATTTAACTAAAGAAAATTATGATTGTTTAGATAAAGTAAAAAATGATATTCCTATTTGTTTAGATTCAAATTATTCTTTAGGTATTATATGTTTAAAAAAATGTATTGAATCATTATCTAATTTTACTTTTGATAAAATAATTATTACTGAAACACATCATAAAGATAAAAAAGATATTCCTAGTGGAACAGCTTTATCATTAAAAAAATATTTAAGTAAAATGTTTAATAATGAAATAGAAATTATTGCTAATAGAAAAAGTGATTATGTGGGTATTCATCAAATTGATTTTATTAATCAAGGAGAAAGTATTTCTATTAAACATGAAGCATTTAATAGAGAAGTATTTGCTAGAGGAGCACATTTAGCATTATCTATTTTGAAAGGTAAAAAAGCTTCATTATATGATTTTGGAGATATAATTAATGGTTGAAATAAATTTAAGTGAATATTTAAAAAATAAACAAAAAAAATCAGATACAGTCTTAATCTTTTCTAAAAAAGATCCAATAATTAATAAATTTAATTTAAAAATTATTGGTGATAATTCTTTTTCTTTTGTTAGAGATGATTATAATATTTTAAAATTATTTATTGAACAAAATAATTTAACTAATTATGAAATATTCCGTTTAAGTGTTAATCAAAATGCTGACTTATTAGAATACGGAAATGATTATCGTATTGAGCCAGGCGCGATAATTAGAGAAAAAGTAAAAATAGGTAAAAATGCAGTAATATTAATGAATGCGACTATAAATATTGGAGCGGAAATTGGTGAAAACACTATGATAGATATGGGAACAATTATTGGTTCTAAAGCTAAAATAGGTGATTCTTGTCATGTAGGCGCTAATAGTGTTATTGCAGGAGTTCTTGAACCTGAATCTAGTAAAGAAGTAATTATAGAAGATAATGTATTTATAGGCGCTAATAGTGTTGTTCTTGAAGGAATTAAAATAGGACATAATTCTATAATTGGAGCCATGACTTTAGTTAATAAAGATATTCCACCTAATTCATTAGTAGTAGGTGTTCCTTGTAAAATTGTTGGATTAGTAAATGAAAAAGTTAATTTAAAATGTCAGAACAATTTAAATCTCCGTTAGAAGAAATAATATATTTAAGAAGATATTTACATATTAATCCAGAATTAAGTTTTCAAGAATTTAATACTCAAAAATTTATTTTAAATTTTGTTAAAGATTTTAAATGTGAAATAAATGTTATTAAAACAGGAATAATGTTATATTTTGATTTAAAAAAAGAAAAAATAATTGGTTTAAGAAGTGAAATGGATGCTTTGCCAATTTTAGAAAAGACTAATGTTAGCTATATTTCAAAAAATAAAGGAGTTATGCATGCATGTGGACATGATGCACATATGGCTCTTTTATTATTAGTTAGTAAATATATTAATGAAAATTACGATAAATTAAATAATAATTATTTAATTGTTTTTCAACCTAGTGAAGAAGTAAGTGGTGGATCTAAATTAATTATTAATTCTTTGTTTTTTAATAATCATTTACCAAAATATATGATTTCTCTTCATGTATATCCAACTTTAAAAAGAAATCAAATTTATTATAAAAGTGGTTCTTTTTTACCAATGTGTACAGAAATAGATATTATTGTTCATGGAAAAAGTACGCATGTTAATAATTTAAAAAATGGAATAGATGCCAATAAAATAGGTGTTTATATAATGAAAGATCTATATAATTATTTTGAAAAAATACCTCAAACAAAGTTTTTAATCGGTGTAATTGAAGGTGGAAAACAAAGAAATATTGTTAGTGATAATTTAAAAATAAAAATAACTTTAAGGAATTTTAATTATAATCAATATTTAAAACAAAAAAAGAAAATTATTGATTTAGTTAATAAATATAATCAAGATATAGATATTAAATTTAATGATGAAATAATCCCACTTAATAATAATGTTGAATTAATTAAATTAGTTAAAAATAAATATAAAATATATTTAACTAATAAAAAAATGATTGGTGATGATTTTTCTTTATATCAAACAAAATGTAAAATAGGATATTTTTTATTAGGGATTAAATCTAGTTTTTTACATGAAAATGATTTCTTTATTAATGAAGAAGAATTAATTAAAGGTTATGATTTTTTAATAAATATTCTTAATATTTAAGATAAATTTTATTTTAAGGGTATGAATAAAGCTAAAATTATTATATAATATTTTTAAATGTTAAAGGAATAAGTATGGAAGAATTAGTTAGATTACAAAAAGTAGTTGCAGATAGAGGCTTCTGTTCAAGAAGAAAAGCAGAAGAATATATTTTAGAAGGAAAAGTTAAAGTTAATGGAGAAGTTGTTACTGCCCTTGGTTGTAAAGTTAATCCAAATGCAAAAATTGAAGTAATTGGTATAGATGTTAATGAAGTAAAAAATAATAAAAGAACTTATGTTTTTAATAAACCTTTAGGGGTAGTTACTACTACTAAAGATGATAGAGGTAGACCTACTATTATTGATTATTTTAAAGGTGTTGAAGATAGATTATATCCATGTGGAAGATTAGATGTTAATACTGCTGGTTGTTTACTTGTTACTAATGACGGAGAATTAGCTCAATTAGTTACTCATCCTTCAAGTCATTTAGATAAATGTTATATTGTTACAGTTAAAGGCTATGTAACTAATGAAGAATTAAAAAGATTACATGATGGTGTATATTTAGAAGATGGATTAACTGCACCTGCTAAAATCATGTTAGGTAAAAGAAATCAAGATATCACTATTTTTAAAATTATTATTCATGAAGGAAGAAAACGCCAAGTAAGAAGAATGTGTGAAGAAATTGGTCATCGAGTAAAAAGTTTATATCGTGAATCAGTAGGCCCAATTACTTGTGTAGGAGTACAAAGAGGAGAATATAGACTTTTATCTGATGAAGAAGTAAATGAGATTAAAACCCTTTGCTTAGAAGCTAAAAAGAAAAATATTATTCCTGAATATAAAAAGAAAAAAACTTCTATTTAGAATGTAATTGTTAAATTAATTAATATAAAATAAATATTAAAAATGTATTGCAGCATATTAATGGTTGTTTAATACATTTTTTTATTTATCATATTGACAATATATTAAAATAGATAAATAATATATTTGCTTCAGGGTCAGGTGAAATTCCTACTCGGTGGTTATACCCCACGAGCGCATTAAGCGTATGAACTAGTGAAATTCTAGTGGCGACAGTAAAGGCTGGAATAAAGAAGTGAAATATTCTTTTTTTTGAGATCCTGAGACAAAGGATTTTTTTTATTTTTAGGAGGTTATAAAATGGAAAATTCTAGTCTTGGAAAAAAGTTAACATTATTAATATGTGGCTTATTAATGATTGTAGCGTCAATTTTTTGCTACTTTATGAATTATTATTCATTAACAATTTATGTGCTTGATATTTTAGGCTTAGGGATGATTTTATTATCATGTTTTGATTTTAAATATTCTCAACATAAATTTACTGTTAAAGAAATTGCTTTAATTGGAGTTCAAGGGGCTTTAGCTAGTTTGTTATATATTTTTGTAAAGTTCCCTTTACCTATATTTCCATCATTTTTAGATTTGCAAGTATCAGAAATACCTGCTTTAATTACTTCATTTATGTATGGTCCTTATGCTGGTGCAATGGTTATTTTAATTAGATTTATTATTAAATTACCTTTTTCTGGTACAGCAGGTGTAGGAGAAATTGCTGATTTAATTATTGGTTTAGTTGTAGTTATAATTTCAGGTATTATTTATGGAAAAAAACATACATTTAAAGGTGCAGTAGTGGGTATGTCTACTTCTATGGTTACAGGTACAGTTTTAGCATGTTTAGCTAATTGGTTAATCTTAATACCATTCTATTTACAATTGTATTTTAATGGTTCTATGGCTCCACTTGTTGGAATGTGCAAAATGATTCCGGGTATCAATGAAACTAATTTTATGCCATTATATATCTTTGTAGGAGTATTACCATTTAATTTATTAAGATTTATTATTGTTTTCGTTTTAACTATTTTATTATATAAAAGAATTAGCTTTTTATTTAAAAAGATTACTAAATAAAAATTCTAAGGGAAACCTTAGAATTTAATTTTTATTGATTAAATTTTTAAAATGATTAAATATATTTTTTCTTGTAATGATACCAATGAAAATATCATTATCATCTACTACAGGAATAAAATTTTGTTCTAATGCGGTATTAAATATATCTTGAAGATCACTAGAAGCATTAACGGCTTTATTATCATGAATTCTTGGTATATTTAATATCTTTTCATTTTCTGCTTCTTGCAAATTAAAATGGTTATTATTTTTAATAAACCATAAAATATCACCTTCGGTTAATGTACCAATATATTTACCATTTCTATCAATAATTGGAATAGCGGTATATCTATGATATTCCATTTTTTCAGTTGCTTGTCTAATTGTATAATCACTATATAAATAACTTACATCTTTTTTAGGTGTTAAAAATAATAATATATTCATCTTATTCTCCTCATAAAAACATTATAATATAAAAAATAAAATTAAATAGCATATTTTTATAATTTTTTTCATAAGCATTTATTGTAATAGGAGGAGCCAAATGGAAATAGAAAAATACTTGAAGGATTTAGGCTCGAGAAACAATGGAGATGTCTATTTAGGTGTGGTAGGGCCAGTTCGTGTTGGCAAATCCACTTTTATTAGACGTTTTATGGAAGTTTGTGTCTTAGAGCATATTGTTGATGAAAATGAAAAAAGAAGAACAATTGATGAATTACCTACAACAGGAGATGGTAAAACAATCACTACTGTTGAACCAAAATTTGTTCCGTCAAATGCAGTAAGTCTATCTCTTGATGAGATGAAAGTTAATGTAAGATTAGTTGATTGTGTTGGTTATATTATTGAATCTAGCACAGGTTATTTAGAAGATGGAAAAATGCGTATGGTTCAAACACCATGGTTTAATGATCCTATACCTTTTGATGACGCTGCAAAAATTGGTACTCAAAAAGTTATTAAAGATCATTCTACTTTAGGTATAGTGGTGTTAAGTGATGGCACAATTAATGATTTTACAGTTAGTGATTATTTAGATGCAGAAAAACGTGTTTTACAAGAAATGTCTGAACTAGATAAACCTTATGTTATTGTATTAAATTCTTCAATGCCTAATGGAGAAAAAGCTAAATTAAGAAAAGAAGAATTATCAAATCAATATGGAGTGCCAGTTATCCCACTTAATGTAAAATCAATGACTGCAGAAGAAGCATCATTAATTTTAAAAGAAGCTTTATATCAATTCCCTGTAACAGGTATTGAATTATCTTTACCAACTTGGGTTAATTCTTTAGATGATGAACATTATATTAAAGTATCATTAAAAGAATCAATTCGCCTTGCAATGGATCAAGTAAAGATTGTTCGTGATGTTAATGAAATTACTGATGTAATTAAAACTAATGAATATGTCAAAGAATGTTCATTAAAAAATGTTGATACAGGAACTGGAGTATGTTTAGTTCAAATTGATGTTATCGATAATTTATATGAAAAAGTATTAAACGAATTAGTAGGTTGTGAAATAGAAGATAAAGCTCAATTAATTAGTATTTTAACTGAATATGTTAAAGCTAAAAAAGATTATGATTTAATAGGTGAGGCATTAAAAATGGCTGACGCTACTGGATATGGATTTGCTTCTACAACTTTAAAAGATTGTAAAGTAAGTTCACCAGAAGTAATTAAAGCAGGAACAAGATATGGAGTTAAAGTAAAAGCAAGTACAGCAACATATCATATTATTAAAGTTGATGTAGAAACAGCTTTTGAACCAATTTTAGGTTCTAAAGATCAAGCAACATATTTTGAATCATATTTAAAACAAGCTTATGATGTAGACCCATTAAAAATATTAGATTGTGAATTGTTTGGTAGAAAATATGAAGAAATTATTTCTCAAGGTATTGAAATGAAATTACATTCTTTACCAGAACCAGTTAAAGTAAAAATGCAACAATTGTTAAAAACAATATCTAATAAAGGAAAGAGTAATTTAATTGCTTTTGTATTTTAATAAAATCAAACAATGTATTAATTTATATATTGCATGTAACCGCTTTTTGTGGTAGTATGCAAGTAAATTAAGGAGAATATTGTAATGAATAAAGACAACATTATTGATGCTGTTGCAGCTAAAGCAAGAATTACAAAAAAAGACGCGACTACCGCAGTAGAAACTGTATTTGAAGAAATACTTGCTGGATTAGAAAATGGTGATTCGATTAAAATTGCAGGCTTTGGCTTATTTGAAGTAAAAACACATAAAGCAAGAGTAGGCATGAATCCAATAACTAAAGAACCTATTGATATTCCTGCTATGGATGCAATTTCATTTAAAGCAAGTAAAACTGCTAAAGATAGGATTAATAAATAATATTTAAATTGTGAAATGCTAAACCCCAAAAGTTTAATTGAATAAAATCAAATCAAAAGACTTTGGGGTTTTTTAATGCTTTTTAATAAAAATATACTAATTGCTAAATATTTAATTAAATATATACTTGACATTAATGAACGGGGGGGGGGTTAAAATTTAGATATATTAAAGGAGTTTACCATGAAAGAATTTATAAAAAAATATTTACCCCAAGTAATTACTTTAGCAATATCTTTATTAGTGTTTATTATTTTATTTTTCATTCCTAAAGATGCAACAGCAATGGTTGGTACTTATACAGAAACATTAAAAGGATATGAATGGATAAAAGTAGAAACACCTGTTTATGGGGTGACAACATCATTAATTTTTTATTATCTTATTCCAATTATTTCATTTCAATTTTGGTTATTTAGTTTTCAAATTATAAAAAATGAAACTAATAAAAAGAAATGGTTTAGTTTGTTTTTAATACCTGTTGGTATTTTATTCTTTGCTATTATGTCTCAACATGTTACAACAGAAGATAGATTTTTTGTTAATATTATAGGTCAATTTATACCATTAGTTATGGATGATGGAAGTATGTTACCTTCAATAGTTATGCCATTTATGCCTGTCTTTAATTTTGATGGAATAAGTCAAATAATTACTAATGGTCAATCTTGGAGTCATTTATTTGCTTTTATGAATGCTACTCTTATTTATGGAATTATTGCCTATTTTGCTATTCCTAAAAAATTATTAAAAAGATATGGTAATGCAAGATATTTTGTTTCATTATTTATTAGTCCTATTCTTACTTTAATTTTATTAGTAGCGTTATTATGTTTAGCTTTGTGGATTATAGGTAAGTTCTTGGGTGGAAGCTCTTCTAGTGCAAGCACATCATCAACTAATAATGTTTCTGATAATGATACTAGATTATATAAATCTTCTCCTTTAGATTTAGAAAGCGAAGGAAGATTTGACGATGAAGATTTACCTCATTATTTTATAGGCGGCTCAGGTAAAGAATATAATGTTTATAATTATCATAAAAATACAGGTTATTTTGAAGATGAAAATGGTAATATTTATTATAAAACTATGAATAATGAATTTGTTAAAACAGGATTACATCGAGAATATGGTGAATCTGAATATGAAGCTGATGAAAGAGCAAAAAAGATATTATAATTTATGAGCCTTTATTAATTTAAAGGCTTTTTTAATAACGTTTTTTTGTTTATAGCATATTTTATCATTGGAGGGTTTATATGAACGAAGAAATGTTATTTTATCCACCTTATCCATATCAAAATATTGAAGAAGAATATTTAAATGAATATCGTGGTAATGGTAATTTGTTTACACCAAATCAAACACTTGAATATGGAAATATATTCAAAAAAGAATACAAAAGCTATAAAGGTTATCAACCATATAAAATAAATATAAAAAATGAAAATAGTATATTAAATTTAATAGCTATGCAAGATTATCTTCATGATTTAAAATTATATTTAGATGTTTATCCAAATGATAATGCTATTTTAAATGAATATAATAATGCATTAAAAAAATATCAAAAAATAAAAGAGAATGTTGATTTATCATCTTTAAAATGTCCTATGAGTGAAAATAAAAATATGTTTAGAGGTGAAATCGATGTTTAAATATAGTAAATTAACTCCATATCCAATAAATATCAAAAGAAAAGATCCTAAAATGGCTAAATATATTTTAACTCAATATGGAGGTCCTTATGGAGAATTAGGTGCAGCAATTAGATATTTGAATCAACGCTTTACAATGCCAGATCAAAGAGGAAAATGTTTATTAGCGGATATTGGTACTGAAGAATTAGGCCATGTTGAAATGATTTGTATGATGGTATATAAATTAACTGAAGGTTGTTCTGCTAAAGAACTTGAAGAAGCTGGACTTGGCTGTAATTATGCTACACATGGTAAAGAAATATTTCCAAGTGATTGTAATGGACAAGATTTTACTACTTCAGGAATTGGAGCGACAGGTGATTTTATTGCTGATTTAACTGAAGATATGGCTGCTGAAGAAAAAGCAAGAAGTGTTTATGAACATTTAATTGATTTAGCTACAGATGAAGATGTTATTAATATTTTATTGTATTTAAGGCAAAGAGAGATTGTTCATTATAATAGATTTAAAGATTTATTAGAAGTTTATAAAAAAGAATATACTAGATAAGGCATTAATTTGCCTTTTCTTTTTGACTAAATAAGTAAAAAGATATAACATAATTTATGTGTAGGAGTTAAAAACATGTGGGACATATTTTTAAATATATTTTTATTAATTATTGGTATGCTTTTTTTAATTAAAGGAGCAGATTTTTTTGTTGATGGTTCAGCTAGTATTGCTAGAAAATTAAAAATACCTTCTTTAGTTATTGGTTTAACTTTAGTTTCTATGGGGACAAGTGCTCCTGAAGCAAGTGTATCTATTTCTTCATCAATTAAAGGCTTATCCGATATTTCTTTAGGAAATATTATTGGTTCAAATATTTTTAATATTTTAATAGTTATGGGAGTTAGCTTATTATTTATTAAAATAAGTGTTTCAAAACAAACAATGATATTTGAATTTCCATTTGTAATATTAATTACTTGTTTACTTGGTTTATTTTGTTATGTTATTAGTCCAGGAACAATATCAAGAATTGAAGGAATTATTTTATTAGTTTTATTTGTTGGTTATTTAGCTTTTATTATCGTTAGAGCGTTAAAAAATAAAGAAGAAACTGAAGATTTACCAAAAGAAATACCTGTTTGGAAAAGTATAATTTTTGTTGTTATTGGTTTAGCAGGAGTTATTTTTGGTGGTAATTGGGTTGTTAGTAGCTCTTCTTTTATTGCTAAACAATTAGGTATGTCAGATGCATTAGTTGGATTAACTATTGTAGCTATTGGTACTTCTTTACCTGAACTTGTTACTTCGTTTGTAGCTGCTAAAAAAGGTGAAAATGATATTGCTTTAGGTAATGTATTAGGATCTAATATTTTTAATATTTTATTCATTTTAGGATTATCTTCTACTATTCTTCCAATGGAAATAAAAGAAAATGTTTTAGTTGATTTAATATTTTGTGTTGCTATAACAATTATTGTGTTCTTATTATGTATTAAAACAAAACAACTTGTTAGATGGAATGGTATTGTTTTTATAGTTTTATATTGCTTATATTTTACTTATATAATCTTAAGAAATTATAATATAATTTCATTTTAATATATAAAAATGTCGTATTTTGTTGCTTATTTTGTTATTTTGTCATAAATTTAATGTAGAGGTTAAATTTAAGGAGGAATAAAAAAATGGCTACTAAAAAAGTAGAAGAAGTTAAAGTAGAAGAAAATACTGAAACTAAACCAACAAAATTAAAAGAAAAAGTTGTCAGTGCAAAAACAGCTGAAAAACCAACAAAATTAAAAAACAAAACAATCAGTGCTGATTCAATTGAAGAAGCAAAAAAAACTCCATCAAAAAAGAATTATCATGTTTCAAAAAGAACTGAAGATGGTAAATGGCAAGTTAAATTTGCAACAGGACAAAAAGTTATTAAATTATTTGATACTCAAGCAGAAGCAATTAAATATGCTCAAAATCTTGCAGATAATCAAGATGGTTGTATAACAATCCATAAAGTTGATGGAAAAATCCGTAAACAAGATTATTCTAAAAAATAAATTATTAGTTCATTGTTAGTTAAATGTACATAACTAAATAATGAACTTTTTTTATTATTAAAAATATGCAATAATTGTGTTGGTGAAAAAAATGGAAGAAAAAGAATTACTTAATAAAATCAAAGAATATCAAACAATTTGTATTTTTGGACATACTTCTCCTGATGGTGATTGTTATGGGGCTCAAACAGGCTTAAAATGCTTTATAAAAGAGATTTATCCTAATAAAGATGTTTTTATTCTAGGAAGTGGATTTACTAGAGCTATACCATATTTTGATAAAATGGATATTGTTGAAGATAATGTTTTTAAAAATGCTTTAGCAATTTTAGTTGATTGTTCGGATTTAGAAAGAGTTGAAGATAATAGAATTACTTTATGTAAAGAAATATGTAAAATTGATCATCATTTAGGTAGTGAAGAAAAGAAATTTGCAATTATTAATATTTCTAATGTTAAAGCATGTTCAGCTTCTCAAATGATAGGTGAATTAATTATTAATAATGGTTATATATTATCTAAAAATGTAGCAGAAAGAATTTTTTTAGGTATTGTAACTGATTCTAATCGTTTTCAATTTTTAGCTTCAAGTAAGAATTTATTTTTATTAATGGATAAAATTATGTTAACTAATATTGATTATCAAAAAATTTATGATTTTTTATATGAAGGTAATGAAACATTAACAAGGGCTAAAGGATACATTTCTTATAATTTTAAATCTTACAAAAATATTGCATATATTATTTTAGATAAAAAAACATTAAAAAAACTTAATATTAATTATAATTATGCTTCTAGTTTAGTTAATTGTTTATCTTTAATGAAAGAATATCCTATTTGGGTAAGTTTTGCTGAAAGTGAAGAAGGATTAGTTAGAGTAGAATTAAGATCTAAAAAATTTAATGTTCAACAAGTAGCTACTTTATTTAATGGTGGAGGTCATTTAAATGCTTCTGGGTGTAGATTAGCTAATATCAATGAATGTATGGATGTTATATATAAAATTAATGAATTAATGGAGGATTAATTATGTACGAATTAGAATTAAAAATCATGTTAGAAGCTGGAAAAAAAGCTAGAGAAAAAATTATGGAAATTTATAATAATGGGTTTACTGTTGAAATAAAAAGTGATAATTCTCCAGTAACTCAAGCAGATAAACAAGCTGATCAAATTATTAGAAATACATTAAAAGATCATTTCCCCCAATATGCGATATTAACTGAAGAATCTAATGATGATTTATCTAGACTAGATAATGATTATTGTTTTATTGTTGATCCAGTTGATGGCACTAAAGATTTTGTGGCTAAAAATGGTGAATTTGCTACTAATATTGCTTTAGCTTATAAACATGAAATTGTAGTAGGAGTGGTGTTTATTCCGGCTAAAGGTGATATATATTATGCTCTTAAAGGTGAAGGAGCATATCATATATATCCAAATGGTGAAACAAAAAGAATGCATGTAAATGATAAAACTAATGAGTTAACTTTATTAACTTCAAGATTTCATTCTTCTAGCTTTGAAAAAGAATTACCATCATTAGATCATAGAATTAAATATGTAGAAGCAAATGGCTCCTCTATTAAAGCATGTAAAATTGCAGAAGGCTTAGCAGAAATTCATTATAGAAGAGGTGAAGGTACTAAAGAGTGGGATATTGCTCCTATTGATTTAATTGTTAAAGAAGCAGGTGGATATTTTATTAAACCTGATGGTAGTAATTATCAATATAATAAAAAAGATGTTTATAATCATGAAGGTTATATTATAACTAATAAACTTGAAAATATTTATCATGAATAATTTATAAAATGAATCATATAATTGAGATGTGAAGATCCACATCTCTTTTTTATGTAGAGTTGTAACAACTTTAATTATTGTGATTTGTTCAACAATTTCTCTTTTTTGTCTATTTGGTAATAGATTAAAAAATCATTATTTAAATGTTGCTTCTTTGCAATCAAATAAGATTGCTTCTTTAATTTGTTTAAATTCTGTTTCAACTTTGCAAGAAGAAAAATATTCGCAAGTTGAATTTATTAATAATGATGAATTTAACACTAATGAATTAAATTTGTTTATAAAAGATTCAGTTAATAAAATATATCAAGAAATTAGAAAAGTTGAAAATGGAGAATCTTCTTATTTAGAAAATAAATATGGAAAAGGTATCATATATGAAATTCCTTTTAATTTATTTTCTGATAATGTTATATTTGCTTCTTTTGGCCCTAAAATACCAGTTAAATATAATTTAATTAGTGATATAAAAGGTCAACTTGTTTCTCATATTGAAGAATTTGGTATTAATAACGCTCTTATTAGTTTAAATGTAGAAATTGATTATTCAAGTCGAGTTACTGTACCTTTATCAAGTGATATTGTTATAACAAAAATAGAAGTTCCTTTATATACAAAAATATTTACAGGAGAAATACCTTCTATTTATCCGTTTTTAAAAGATGTAAGTGTATATTATTCGACCGAGGAAGTAATATGAGAGCGTTTATTTATGATAAATATGGTTATTATCCTGATGAAGAATATTCTACTTCTTTTGAGTATCAAGGTTGGTTTTTTAAATTAGAAATTTGTGAAAAAAATGATACTGAATTACATTCATTAAGATTGTTATTAAATGAAATAAATCAAAATTATGATAATTTAGGATCTGATATTATTTTATCAAGAGATGGACATTATGTTTCTAATAGTGAATATGGTCCAGTAGTGCTTGTGGCAATTAAAGAAGGCGAAGTAAATATAAATGATTTATTTAAAATGCATCAATTATATTTTCAAAGATTTAATAATAAATTATTAATTTCTCATTTAAGAAATTTGTGGTTAAATAAAATACAAAATATTGAAGAAAGAATATTACCAACTTTACCTTTAGATGATAAAGAATTTTCTTTATTATATAATTTAAGTGAATATGCTTTAGGTTTAGCAGAAAATGCAATTCAATATTTACTTGATGTAGCGTTATTTTATGGTGATGAAATAAAAAATACAACTTTAAGTCATAAAAGAATTGATGAATTAAATTCTTTTTATTTATTTAATCCATTTAATTTAATTATTGATTCTCCAATGCGAGATTTAGCAGAATTATATAAAAATAATATTTTATCTTTAGAACAATTATTTGATCTATTAAAAAGATATCAAATAAATAGTTTAGATGCTTCTTTATTATTTGCTAGATGTTTATATCCAAATCAAATATTTGATATTTTAGAAGATTATTATGAATTAAAAAAAGATGTAAAAAAAAGAGTAGAGTATTATAGTAACACTCTTACTCAATTTGAATTTAAATTAAGAAAATTACATAAATTCTTAGTTAATAATTATCAAATTAGACCAATTAGTTGGCTTGAATAATTATTTGCTTGTAGCTTTTAATAAATCTCTAATTTCTTCTAATAATTTTTCTTGATTTTCTTCACGTGCTTCTTTAGCTGCTATTTTATTAGCTTCTTCTTGTTGTAATCTTTCTTGTTCAGCTTTAGCTTCTTCTTCTTGTTTTAATTTTTCTTCAAGTTCAGCTTGTTCTTTTGCTGATAACTTCTTTTTATTTTTTAATTTAGCAATATTAGCATCGTTATATTCTTTAATGCTATTAAATGTTTTAACAATTAAAAATAAAACAAACGCAATTAATAAGAAATTAATTATTGCACTTATTAATGCACCCCAATCAATATATATTGAATTAGCTAAATCTAAAACTTTGTTTCCATTTGCATCAATTGTATAAGCTGCACTTAAAATAGTATAAGCAGACGCTAATGCATCTTTATTACCTCCACTGCATAAAGCAATAATCCAGTTGATAAGTGGCTTTAAAATGCCGTTAGATAAAGCTGTAACAATTGCAGTAAAAGCAGATCCAATAATCATACCTACAGCCATATCCATTACATTTCCACGTGAAATGAATGTTTTAAATTCTGCAAAAAATTTTTTCATAAATAAAGCTCCTCTATGAATATAATAATTAAGATGAATTAAAAAATCAATCTAAGAAAAAAAGAACTTATTGTTCTTCTTTATTCTCAAATCTAAAATCATCCATTTGATTTTTACTAGATGCTAATTTAACATCAATAACACCTGGTACTTCTTCTTTTAATAAGATGCCTACTCCTGCTTCGATAGTATCACCAATCATTGAGCAACCATCACATGCACCAAGCATATCAACATAAACAATACCATTTTCAAATGAATGAAATGCAATATCTCCACCATCTCTTTGAATAAATGGTCTAATTTTTTCTAATGTGTCTTTTATTTGATCTTCAATAGTATACATATTTTTTCACCAAAGTTATTTTATATCTTTATTAGAAAAAAATAAATAAAAAATAATATTTTTTCATCATGTTGTGATTAAGAAAATTATTTGTTATTACTTATCCCATTTTTAAATTATTTTCACTTAAAAAATTCATAATAAGTTTAATTATAGTTTCTTTTTCCTTCAATTTGAACTTGTGTGTTTTTCGCATATGTTGAATTAATGCTCAGTTATTTATCTTTATATATGTTACTAATGTGCCTAATAATTCTTGAACGATTAACATCAAATAATGAAGTCATTTCATTTTGCGTAAGCCAAACAGTTTCACTATCTATATCTGTTCTAACATCAATTTCAAAGTTGTCATCTACAAATTTTACAATTTTAAATTTATCCACAAATAATCACAGTCTGAAATTGTTGTATCATTTTATTGTTTCTTAATCAACGCGAGTGATTTTATATGATAAATGTGTTTATTAATTAAAAAATTATATTTTTTACTAATTATTTATTTTTTAATAATTCTTTTAATTTAATACTAAATAATTTTGGCTCAGAATATTGGACATTATGTCCACATCCATCTAATGTTATCATTTTTACTTCAGGAGAAGTTATATTATCAGCATATTCTTTAATTGAATCAACTGGACAAATCCAATCGCATGTTCCTGAAATAAAATATACTGGCATATCATATGTTAATTCATTTTTATAAACATCAAAATTTAATGTGTAATCAAATAAATCTTTGTTTAGTGCAAAATAATCTTCTAAATTACCATTTTGTTTAATAAACCATTTTAAATCATCAATGTTAAAATATGGAGAAAATAAAGCCATATTAAGTGTTTTATCTGGAATTTCTACTTGATGATATTTTGATGTTAATCTTCTTAGATTCATTAAACTTATTATATCATTGTTTTTTATAAAATTTTCATAAGCATCTACTAAAGCTGAAGTGTCATCTCCTAATTCATTTGCTTTATTAAGGGCGTCTTTATAACTATATAAATCAGTTTTTTCAATCGAAGTAACTTGAGAAACAGCGATATATGTTGAAACTTTTTCTTTGTATTGTAAAGCATATTCACTACCTAAAATTGTTCCATAAGAATGACCAAGTATTATAACTTGTTTTTGATTAAAACAATTTAAAGCATAATCAACTAAATCATTTAAATCTTTTAATGATTGCTCATAGCTAACTGTTTTGTTGTTTTGATCATTTTTTATATTATGAAAATATGTTTTTCCACAACCTCTTTGATCCCAAGAAATTATTGTATAATCATTTATTAAATAATCAGTAAAACTATAAGATACAAATGAATCTGGTGAACTTGGACCTCCATGTAAATAAATAATAATTGGATTATTTTTATTCATTCCACGCATTAATACATATTGTTCTTGACCACCTAAATTTAAATATATTTCTTCATCTATTCCATTTTTAATCATTCTATAATGATTCATGTAATTAATATTTCTTCCACCTATAAATAAAATATTAATTGTAATAAAGACGAAAGAAAAAATAGACATGATTAATTTTATAGTAAATTTCCAAAGACTTTTCTTGTTTGTATTATTTATAATTTCTTTATGATGTTTTGCATTAATTCCTATATGACCAATCCCTAAAATTATTGTAGATACAAATAAAAACATATTAGTGCCATAAATTGCAAGTAATAAAAATGCATATATTGGTAAAATAGTTCCTGCTAGAGGAAATATTAAAAATTTATTATAAAAATCTTGCATGGTATGTTTACTTTTAAAATATTTGAACCAATATAATTCATATAAAATCATTAATAAAAATGATAAAATAAGCCAAATAATCCATGGTGTATTTCTAATATTAAAATTTGAAAATATAAGTACATTTACGCATACCAAAATTTGACCAATTCGTTCAAATGTTAAAAGAATTTTATTTTCATTTTTAGCGTATTCTTCATAATGATCTGGTTTATATTTTAACCAAATAATATTTGGTATAAATAACATTAATAAATATATTAATCCAACATAAGAAAATCCTAAATTAAACACTTTTTTAACTCCTTATAATTGTCTTATTAAAATTCTAAAATAGACTAAAAAATTATTCTAATTTATGTATTTTTATAAGCTAAAATATTTTATCATACAATAAAAATAAAATCTATCAAGTAGATTGCTATAAATGACTCAAATCTATCATGCAAAAATAAACGTTAATTAATGAACTAAAGCTTAATTAAATTATAAATTTCAAAAATAAAAGCTCTTTTATATCATTAACTAATGTTTCTTAGTTAACATTTAATGATGATGCAAATATTTAATTTTGCAAATGTTTTTCTTTTTTTATCTGAGCTATCGAGAATTTCTCGATAGTTCAAATATCTAACTTTTTTAATTTCAATTTTTTATATGCAAACTTATATTGTTAATTGAAACTTTAAATAATAAAACCTTTTTTTGAATAAGTTAAACATAAGTAATAAAAATTATATAGTACTAAAGCGATTATTACTTCTATGATTTTTTTATAAAACAAATTAATACATTTTTTATGCTTGTTTAAAAAACATCTTTTTAATATAAATTTTAATTCGATTTTTTATTCGAATGTATTCGAACGATGATTTTTGGCACTTACTAGGATTTTAAGTACAAAAAAAGGTTTGAAATAATATTTCTATCATAACAAACCTATATTTCTAAATGGTGCCCAGAACCAGAATCGAACTGGCACGACCGGTAAAGGTCGCAAGAT
>ERZ1106952.426-NODE-426-length-20429-cov-33.826200_pt1 | contig 20429 bp, 11 predicted proteins | sample MGYA00403677_ERZ1106952 | MGnify/ENA primary metagenome ERZ1106952 (study PRJEB35170, sample SAMEA104062415) | human gut metagenome | biome: human gut; feature: human-associated habitat; material: faeces | place: Denmark | collected 2012-05-14 ...
TACACCCTAAAAAAATTTATAGCTTTTTCATGACCCTAAAAATTTTTATAGAGCCCTTATTTCCAAATATGTAACATCTTCTCCACTCATATAAAAATTAAATGGTTGAGAATTATTTTGAAGATTATAAAAATTTTTAGGACATTCAACATATTTAGTTTGAACTATTTTTCTATCATTATTAAATCCATATACAGTTATCCAAGGATGATCTTCATCAACTTTATCATTATTATTAAATATTCCCGTAAAATATAATCTAATTTCCAATTTTAAATTAGAAACGAAAAAAGGAGTTTGTAATCCTAATCTAGCACCAGTATTTGGGAAAGTAATTTTCCATCCTTTTTTATCGTTATCATAAAATTTAGGTGTTTTTACAATTTGATGGCCATGAATATAATTAAATCCATTTGGGAAAGATGATTGAAAATCATATAATGTTTCATTTTCATTCCATACTTCTTCTAATTTAGTGGTTGGTAATGGCAATAATTTACTTCCATCTGGATTATATATTTTCATCTTTATTAGAAATAATGCTACTTGTATTTGATGTACTTGTTGAATTATTAATTGAACTACTATTTTTTATAATTGATGAGATAGTATTATCTATACTTGATAAACTATTATTTATTAAATTTGAAGAATTATCACTTGAATAATTAGATAAATCATTACTTGTTTCTTTACTAAAAGAAGTATTTAAAGATGAGATTGAATTATTAGCACATGCACATAAAATTAATATAGCACTTAAAAATAAATATTTTTTAAATTTCATAACAAATTACCTCTCAATTAATATAACATATTATTGTTTATACAAGAATAAATTATATATTTTTTATAAAACTATTTTTTTAAATTTAAATCATTTATAATATAAAAAAGTAAAGAGTGATGAAAATGAATTATAGTGAAAAAATTATTTCTCTTAGAATTAAAAACAATTTAAGTCAAGAAGAACTAGCTACTAAACTCAATATTTCAAAAAATAAAATCATTTGTTGGGAAAAAGGATTACTTGTTCCTACTTTTTATGAAACAAAAAAATTAGCTACTTTTTTCAATGTTTGTTTTGACAATATAGTAGATGATAATTGCAATGATACATTAGAAGATAATATTAACTATATAAATGAAAAATCTAAAGAAATAAAAATAGCATCTATAATTATTGTTTTAATTTCTTATGCTTTATTATTTGTTTTTTTCTTTGCTAATGTTTTAGCGGATGCTTTTAAACAATATATACTTTTATTAGGATTTAAAATTGAATTAACAACAACTCAAGATAATAAAATTTATCAAATAATAACTTTATTTATTTTTTTAAGTTATCTATTTATGATAATTACTCTATTATTTTTTATATTCTTTTATTTAAAATCAACATCTAGTAAATTTCAAAGAAGGTATTATTTAAGATTAATTTTAATAAGTTTAATTTTTATTTTTGCAAATCTAATAATGATTATTTTATATAATTTCAATGATATAAAACTAAATTTCTTTTTAGTTTATATACTTGCTTTATTTTTTTCATTTAGTATTTTATCTATTATTGAAAAAGTTATTATTGTCTTTAATAAATCATCTTTATTAGTAGAAAATAATATAATAATTAGAAGAATTAACATTTTTTATGTTATTTCTTCTTTACTCTTATTAATAAGTTTAATTATTTTATTCATTTGTAATTCCACATCTATCAATAATTTTATATTAAATTATTATATATGCACTCTCTCATTTTTTTCATTATCATTCATTTATTATTTAATTAAGTTTATTGCAATTAAAATAATTGAAAAAAATAAAAAACATACAGTTTAATAGCCATATGTTTTTTTAAAAATTTTCATTATATATTAGTATGATCGCCAATAGTTGTTTTATTTATATCAGTGATATCTAAATGTATCTTATCATCATTGACTAAATCTGCAACAAAATGATAACTTTTTTTATTTTCATCATACCAAAAAGTATAGTCTAATAATTGGAATCTTAAAATTGTTTCATTGAAAATCGAGAATAATTCAGATAAGAAATCACTATAAGCATTAAGATTCTTTTCTTCAATAACAAATTTACCACCATCTATTTCTCTTGCTTTAAATGTTTTTTCATTTTCCCAATCAAGATCAATGAATGAATTTACAACATTATAAATATCTTTAAATGAATTACCTTTATTATCAGTATAAACACTACCAACAGTAATTTTATTAGTCACATCATTATAAAGCATATTCTTTACTACACCATCTGAAACAATAAGACCAATATCATCTTCATCTTTTCTATTAGTATATGAATAATAAGCATCTTTCATATATTTACTAGTCATTGTGTAATTAATTAATCCTTCGGTTTTATAATCGCTTCTTACATTAAGAGTAAAATTTCTCATATTCTTTAAATATCCTAAATATTTAAATAAAGAACTACCTTCTCCTACTCTTATTTTTCCACCATTATTAGAGTCAATATATTCTATAATTTTTTGATCTTGAACTGTTGAACCAATATTTTCAACAGTCATAATAGTAGTTCCTCTTCCACTAGTATTTTCGTTGAACGCAACAGCTAATTGAAGATTAGAATTAGAATCAATAGTAAAATACATAGATTCAACATCATTATATGACATTCCTTCATATGTAGAATCAACACTATAACCAGCTAATGAAAATAAAATTTTACAATAATCATTATTTAAATTACTAAAATAAACTCTATCTTCATCATCATAAATATTTTCATAATCAATATCTATATCTTTAAAAGTGTAAAGGTTATCATATAAAGAATGTAAGTTATTGCCATCATTATCTACTTCATAATAATCCGCACTAAAAACACCATCTCTAGAAATATTAAATCCATATATTCCATTATCATCTTCAATATAACCTTCCATGCTACCACTATCTAAATCTTTATAAGTGTATACTCCTGAAGAAAAAGAAAGAGAAAAATCTCCACCATAATCGATTACATTTAATGTGTAATTTACTTCAGAACTTTTTAATAAATCTAATTTATCCATTACTTTATCAACAATTTCAATTTCATCAATTTTAAAACTGCTATTACTATTTTGCCCTATATTACAAGAGGTTAATAAAGTAGCAAAAGATAAAACTACGATTAAACTTTTTTTCATTATATTACCATATCATATTATAAATAATAAAATTATAATATTACCTTTCTTTGAGAGCTTATATTTAATATATATTCTTTTCTTGATAGCTCTTTTAAATCAAGAAAATGTATTTAAATTATAAACCTTACGAATTAATTTCTCTAGTTAAATGATATGTAACTGATAATTTTCCTTCTTCTTCATCTTCTTCTGAAAAACTAATATCAATTTTTTCATAATCAGGAGATGTAATATTAATAGATAGTTCTTCTACATATCCATTTGTAAAAACAGTATTAGAACTTGTTGTGCTAAATTTACCTCTGTTTAAAGAATACACAAATTTGCAAGAATCATAAACACTTCCATCACCTTTTAAAATATTAAGTATTGCATTTGATTCATCTATGAATTTTAGTTCAACACTATAATTATGAAATTCTTTATTACGTGGAGCTTTATATGTAGAATTTTTAAGAATATTATATGCTTCTTCAGAAGTTAATGGCTTAATAATTTTAACTTTCTTTTCTGCACGAACATTCTTATCAACATTAGAAACCGCAATAATAGTAACAACATGTTCTTTTTCAGTCATATTATTATTACCTTTTAGATGATAATATTTCATGCCATTTATATCACTTGAAGTAATAGTAGCATATTTTTCATCACCTTCTAATAAAGAAACAGTAACATCATCATTAGCGCCAAATGGTTCCATATTAAGATAAAATTTAACTTCATCTTCACATGTAATACAATCATCAACAGATGAAAATTTAATACCAGTAGGATTAGCAATATTAACGCTTAGTTCATATTCTTTCGTTACGTTTTTACTTTTTACAACAATAGTTGATTTACCTTCTCCTAATGCATTTAAAGCAGTTTTATTTGGAGCAATATCAATAACATTTGTATTGCTAGAAGAAATAATTTCTATTCTATCAAAATTTAAATATACACCATCTGGCTTATAAGAAGTTGGTTCAAAAATGATTGTATCACCTTTAAAAAATTGAGTTTTAGGATTCTTTTTTTCTATATCAGTAGAAACATAAAATGATAAATCAAAATCATTATAATAGAATTTAGATGCATCAATAATAGGATTATTTTCAACTTCTCTTTTTCCAGAAACCAAATTAGCATTACATGTTTCATATGACTTAGTTACAGCATCAGTTTTTATATTAAATGATTCATCAACATCAGAATCATTATAAACATTTTTTGTAAATGTAACATTCTTAAAATTATCGTTATCAAATACAATTTTCAAATCAATAAAAGTTGCAGTTGTAAAGTCTTTAAATTTAGTTGAAAAAACTACTTCATTATCATTTAAAGTTAAATTATATTTAGATGCATCATAGAAATTATCATTCAAAAGATTAGAAACATATGTTCCTATTCCATAAGTATATGTTGAAGAAAAATAATTTGAATAAAATGCTGGTAAAGAAACATATTTATTAGCGTTATTAAGAGATACTTCACCAATAAAAGTATTATTACCAATTTTATTTTTATCTGAAGATATTATTTTTCCTTCACTACTTACAAGAGTATATAAATTATCATCTAATAATCCATAATATAAACATTTATTAGAACCATCAAATGAAGTAATGTTATTATAAATATGATCATTATAAATATTATAGTTAATAATAGATTTCTTAATACCAGCATTACTTTTACTATTCATTTCAATAGAGCCATTAATAATATTAATATTTTCAAATAAAGCAGCATTTTCAATCTTTGACATTGTTTTATCTAAATTGATTTTATTTTTATCTGCACTAACAGAAATAGATAATGTTATTGGTGTAACATCACTATTTTCTACACTAATTTTTATTTGGCAAGTACCAACAGCGATACCTTTTAATAAACCAGTACTTGAAATGGTTGCAACACTTGATTTAGATGATGAATATTTGAATTTTAAATTAGACACTACAGGTAAAGAAGTAACTGATATTTGTAATTCTTCACCAACAGCTAATACACTTCTATTAAAATTAGAAGAAATAGATTCTAATTGTATATTATCAGCATTAGATATTTTTATTGAGATTGTAGCTTTTTTATTATTTATAGTTGAAATAATCAAATTGGTAGAACCTACCGCTAAACCTGTTATTGTTTTCTTTTCTTTATCAAGCACTATTAATGAATCATCATATGTATATTTAACTGAATTTTCTGTGCTATTTTGTGGCAAAATTTCATAAGAAAAAGAAACAGTTTCGCCTACTTTTATATTAATATTCTCCTCACTAGCTTTTATGCTAGTAGGGAGAACTTTTTCTAATTGACTTGAACTAGTTTGTGAACTTGTGTTATTTGATGATGTATTTGTACTACATCCAAATAAAGTTGAAATTAATAACAAAGAAATAGGAATAATCACTTTTTTCATGTTATTGTTTAACCTCTGAAGTGGATGTTGATAAAATTATATCACATGTTACAGTAAATTTATCATAATCAGTGGAATAAGCAAATCTATAACATTTTAATAATTTATTATCAGTAGCTGATCTAATAACTAAATATTTCATTGAATCAGTTTTGTATCCTTCATCTCCACCAATAAATTTAATTCTTATAGAAGTACCTTCTTTAATTGTATTATTTTTAGTATCAAAATCTTCATAACTCCAACTTCCAGATGGAGTTTGTACTTTAATATATTTTTCACTTTCTGTAGAAATTGTAATTTTACATTTAGTGTATGCCCTAGGTGTAACATTTAAAACAAGATTTTCACTTTCTTTAGGTGCTACAAATTCAATAGTTACATAATTAGAAGAACTTGTAAATGTAAAATCAACATTTTGATCTCCATTTTTTAAACTAATTTGTTCTTCACTATCAACATAATAATTATCTCCATGATTTAATGTAATTTGAATTTTATGTTCTGAATATAAATTATAAGTAGAATCAGTAGGTGTTGCATGTTCATAATATGTTTTATCAAGAACATCAATTTCTAAATCTTCTAATCCAGTAACTAATAATGTACTCTTACTTGCTTCAATAGTTTCAACTACTATAGTAGCGTCTCCGCCTGGAGCAGTAAATTGATATTTATTTTTAAATGTTCCTTCTGTAATAAGAGATAATTCTTGAGTAGCATCACCATATTTTAAATAAACTTTAGATACACTAAATCCGTTTTTTAATGAGAAATATAAATATCCAGTATCCCCTTCATTAAATCGTTTATCACTAACAACTGAATTATTTGAATTATAAATATTGCTACCCAGTAATCCTTTATTTTTATCTTCTATAGTTAATGTTGAAACCGCGACTACATTTCCTAAAACAGTTACTTTTACATCTTTTGAACCAATAGTAAATGTCCATTTTGTTGAAATTTTTGGATTTTGAGTTAAATCAGTAATTGAAGAATCATCTAAAGATAATCCTGTAACAACAAATCCTAATTTAGCAGTCACAGTAATTGTAACAGTTTCTCCTTCTTTATATGAAGATTTATCAGATGTAATTTCATATTGATCAGTATGAGTTGTATCTAATATTACTTTTTTAAGTTTAATAGTTTCAAAAGTAACATTTATATCTCCATCTGCTGGAATCACAAAACTATAAATTTCACCTTTATAATTTGATTCATAAGTAACTTCTTTTCCTTCTTGATAATAAATTTTTGAAATTGCATATCCATCTTTAAGATTTGGGAAAACATATACAGTAGAACCAACAACAGCTGAAGTAATATCTGAAGAATAATATGAGCTTGTTCCGAATTCTACTCCAGTTACTGTTCCATCTTCTGGTAAAGTAAATTTAAGTTTTTTAATTTCTTTTAGATTCATATGTAAAACAACATCTCCACCTTCAGGCATAATAAAACTTAATATACCTTTATAAGAATTCCAAACACTATCACTATTTGAAATTTTAGATAAACTTACTTTGTTTTCATTAACATATGCACTATCGAATCCTTCAACTTTATAATTTTCAGAAGTAATCTTTAAACTTACCCATTCACCTGGAGTATAAGTTGTTTTACCTACAACATTTAATTTTTCTGCTTCGAAGAAAGTAACATTATGAACACCTACATTTTCAGTTGTAAAATCAAATGTTGCATCTGTACCACTAAAACTATATGAAAAAATTTTATATGTAATAACATTATCAGAATATGAATTAACCGCTACTTGTGTAGAAGTAAATCCTGTATAAGTAGAATTAATTGTATAACCATCTTTATAAACAACATACAAATAAAAATCAGCATAATTATTCGCACCAGAATTTGGATAATATCCACCATTTTTAGCGCCATAAATTTTAATATCTTCTTTACTATTTAAAGTTAATTTAAAAGCCTTAGTACTATTTTCAACTTCTTTAAATGCTTTTACTAAAACTAAATCAACATTCTCAGCTGGCATAACAAATTTTCCTGTATAAACTGAATCTTTAAGTGTTGTTTCACATTTAACATCATTTACATAAAGTTCAACAAAATATGATTCTTTATAATTGCCACCTAAATTTACACTAAAAGCTACTTCTGTTCCAACTCTAATATCTGTAGTTGTTAAATTATTATCATTAAGTTCAAATGCTTCAGTTGTACCATAAGAAATCTTAAAATTAGATAAATCTTTTCCTAAAATTTTAAGACTACTAAAATTAGAATTAATCTTTTTTGCAGCAACATTAATATTTATTGCTTTATCAGGCATTGTAAAAGTATATTTTGATCCTTCAGTAATAGCAGTTAATTCTACATCATCAGAAGTAATTGATTTAAATTCAAAATTTTCTTGATAAACCAAATTTAAAGTAATTTCTTCACCAAATTTTGCTTCTAATGAAGTTAATCCATCTTTACCAAAAGTAACACTTACGCCTTCACTGGTAGTTACATTAATTGCGTGACTAGGCAAACAAGCTTCAGCAGATATCACAACATTTTTATTAGGCATTACAAATTTATAAGTTAATCCTTCTTCTACAGTTTGTAATGTAACATCATTTGAAGAAATAGATTTAAATAAATAATGTTCACTATATGTTAAAGTAACTGTAACTTCAGTTCCTTCTTCAACTTTTAAATTATCTTGACCATTAAATTTAAGATTAATTCCTTCACTTACTTCTGCACTAACATCATATTTAGCTTTAATAGATTCCGAACTAGTAGAACTAGAAGAACTAGTAGAACTATTTGATGATGTTGAAGTTGTTGTTTGACAAGATGCTAAAGCAATGCCACATGATGCTAATAACAATGCCAAATGCATAATTTTCTTTTTCATAAATAAATTCTCCTCCAAAAAAAATAAACAGTCATTTTTTTATTTAATATTAAATAAATAATAATAATTATTTACTTATTCATAGAAAATAACATATTTGAGACACATGTTTCAATAATAAAAAATTTTTTATAAAAATAAATATACAAAAACATAATTTCAATATTGAAAAATATTCATTTTTCTATTAAACCATTTTTAATTTAAAAAATATTAATCACAACTATTTAAATATATAAACAAGTTTTAATTATATATTTTTTTCTTTTTCTAGTTTAAGAAAAAATTCACTTGATTCATGATCTTCATGTCTAAAAAATGAACTTGTTTTAAGATCCATATTTTTAATTGAATTTCTTTCTTCTTCAGTTAATGTAAATGAATATACATCTTGATTAGATTTCATTCTTTCTTCTTTAGTAGTAGTTGATAAAACAACAATATTATTATCTAATAAATATCTAATAATAACGTTAGCAATACCAGTATGATGATTTTCAGCAATCTTTAATAATATTGGATTACTAAACATATTATTTCTTCCTTCAGCAAAAGGGCCCCATGCTTCACTTACAACATTATATTTATCATCCCATTTTCTCCAATCATCTTTTTGATCAAAAGGATTAATTTCAATTTGATTAATCATTGGTTTAATTTCTACATGTCCACATAAATCTATTAATCTATTAGGCCAAAAATTTGATACACCAATAGCTTTTGCTTTCCCTTCTTTGTAAATTCTTTCTAAATCTCTCCAAGCTCCATAATAATCGCCAAAAGGTTGATGAAGCAATAATAGATCAACATAATCAGTACCTAATTTATTTAATGATTTAATAAAAGAATCATAAGTTTTATTATCGCCAAAATTGCTAATCCAAATTTTAGTTGTTAAGAAAATTTCTTTTCTATCAATACCAGATTCTTTAATAGCTTCTCCTACTTCTTTTTCATTTAAATATACTTGAGCAGTATCTATATGTCTATAACCAGCTTTTAATGCTTTCAAAACACATTCTTTAGTTTTACCATTTTCAGGAATTCGATAAACTCCATATCCAATTTCTGGAATTTTAATACCATTATTTAATTCTTTAAATTTCATATTTCCTCCAAACAATATATATTTTAATTAAAATATATAAAAAAAGTATAGTCAATAAATATATAATATTCTTCAAATAATAATTAAAAAACTAGAATAGCTTATTAACTATTCTAGTTATATATTTATTCAATATTTTTTATAATGCACTAATAATTAATGATACGTATATTGCTTCATAAGAGCTATATGTAGTTGAAGTATTTGTTGATGTAAAATCAAATTCTTTAACAACTGTTTTAGTTTCATCATCAAATGGTTTATTGTAAATAATTAATTTATATGATTTATTTTTAAAATCAGGATTTTTTAAAGATAAATCTAAAACATCACCAGAAATAAATTTAGATGTAATTACTTCATTCTTTTTTGTAGAATCAACAATTGTTAAATTGTTTGTAGCATTTTCATCAAGATAAACATCTTTTAAAAGTCTATTTTCTTTAGTTGAACATGAAATAATAATATCTTCATTTGGCATTGTAAATTTTAATGTAGTGAAAGTAGGAGAAAACTCTACATCTTTTCCACTAGCAGTCTTAATAGTGGTTTCTTTAAGATTCATTTCTTTATAATAATTATTTGCAGTAAAATCAATTTTTACTTGATGCCCTTCAATTATTTGACCATCAGTTGTTTCTTTTTCACCATATGAATTAGGGTATAAAGTTTTATCAATTATCTTTGTTGATATATCTTCTTCACCAAAATTAAAACTAATTTTATATTTTTGTGCTTGATGTAAATCAAAAATAATTGTTGAATTTTTATTTGGCATTGTAAATTCATATTTATTAGATGACATAGTTAGTTCTAAATCATTTAATTTAACTGAATTAATTGAATAACCATTTTCTAAAGACAAAGTCAATGTTAATTTAGCACCTTCATTAATCAAATCACCAGATTGTACTGTTTCATTAAACATATTGACAACATTTAATTTTTTTATTCCTTCAATACTATTAAAAGTTAATGTATAAGTGTTTACTTTTTCAAAATCTACGACAATTTTTACATCATAATCAGGTGCTTTTAAAGAAAATGAATAACCATTATAAGCAGTTAATTCAGTAACTATATTGTTAGTAATTCCAACCATGGAAACTTTTTTAACATGATATCCAATTTTTTCTTTAATAGTAGCAGTAACACTTTCACCAATCTTAGCTTTTGTTTTTTTTAAAGAAATTGTATATGCATCATTTTCTTCATAAGAAATATTAGTGTATTTTTTTACATCAAAAGTAATTTTATTAGTATGACTTCTTTTTTCTACTATTGTACCAGAATAATAATTAGTCCAATCACTATGAACCATTTTTGTTTCGTCATTTATATAGATATATTCAATATAATAACCATCTTTCGGTGTAGCAAATAAATAAAATTCATCACCAACAAATCCATTATTAATTTTATTTTTACCATTTGTATCTGAAGCAAAATAATAATTTTCAATTAAATCATTTTTAATAACATTAAATGTAATAGGAATTTCAAGATTAAATGTAAATTTAATATCGCAATTTGGCATTATAAAATATAATGTTGAGTTTTCTATATTATAATAACATTCGCTTGAATAAAAATATTTTCCATTTGTTAATGATTCAACTGTTGGATCTCCATTTACTAAATAATCATTTGTTGGTTTAATGTTTAAGCTAACAGGAGTTCCAGCATAAAATTCTTGATTTAATCCACCACTTACTCCAAAATTATCTGTATTAGCAAAAGAAATTTTATTTTTTGTGCTTATTGCATGAGAAGTAATTTTTATTGTAACTTCTTTAAGTGAAGAATTATATATACTAAAATAAAATAAATTTGTTTCGTTATTAAAAGATATAGAATTTTTATAAGAAGTATAATATTTTATATCATTTTTATAATCAAAATAATAACCATCTTTAGGCATAACACTGAAAACAATACTATTTTGATATGTAGAACTAAGTGGGTTATAATTTGTTTTTTGTACTTCTTGATTATTTTCTACACCAAGAACTTTTACTTGTGTTTCATCACAATCTATTTTAATTTTAATTTTATTATCTTCAGTTGCAGCTTTTAAAGCAGGATAAACGACAATAGAAGCATCATTATCAGAAGGCATAGTAAATGTACCTTTATAATAAGAAACATTGTCAGTGCTCTTTTCTGAGTCTAATGATAATGAATAAGTTTGATAATTGACATCAAATTTAAAATCATAATATTGTGCTAAAGATTTTTTCACACTAATTTCAATATTTTTTTCTGTACCTTCTTTGATTTCTTCATCAATTGTTAAACCTTCTATTGAACTAATAATTGGTGAAATAGAATAAAATGATTTAATTTTATAATTTTGAGGAACATATTTTGAAATTAAACTAATTGAGATTGCTTTATCAATCATTGTAAATGTTACAGAATTATTTATTATTGAAGAAAATACAATATTATCATCAGAAGAAACATTTTCTAAAACATATTTATTCTTTAAAACAACAGATAAAGTTACTTCTTCACCTTCTTTAGCTTGATTAACTTCTTGATCATTAACTTTTAAAGTGTATGAAATAATATTTTCATCACCATTAATTGTAATTAATCTATTTTCTAAAGGTTTATTTTCTAAAATAACAGATATAGTAACATCACTTGCGACCATAACAAAAGAATAATGATTATCATCAACTTTTGTAACAGTTAAATCATTTACTTTAACTTCTTTAATTAATTTTTTTTCATTAGTAACATTAATAGTTATTGTTACAGTTTCACCTTTTTTAGCAGTTTGTTTATCAACGCTTATAGTAGCATCATCATTATTAGTAATATTTACTTTATAATATTGTTCAACTGAACTTTCGCTTGATGAAACACTATTAGAAGATTGATTTATTGAGCTACTAGAAGTAGTAGTTCCACAGCTACTTAAAATAGCAGTTAAAGCTAAAGAAGTAATTAATAATAATTTTTTATTTTTCATTTTATAATCCCCTCTCTTTTATTTAAGATTTAATAAATAATCATCAATAAGTTTTACATTACTAGAATTGAATCCTGAATATGAATAATTTTGATAATCAAAGACTCCTGCGCCTTTTATATAAAGATATGCTCCAACATATACAATACAATCTTTTTCTTCATCAGCATTTTTATAAGCAAGAAATAAACCTAATGGAGTAGCATCAAAAGCAGTTATATAATCTTGAAATAAATAATAAGTAATATCAGCACAATCAAGAGAGTTACTAACATATTCATTATATGACTCGTCAAAAGTATTAGTATTTGTTTTTTCATAAGTAAACAATTTATCATTAGTATAATCCATTATCCAAGTAAGGTTTTCTATAAATTCATAATATTTTGTATAATTTGTAAAATTATTTTCTTCTCTATATTTATCATTACTTACCATTAATTTCATTTCACCATCAATTGATTTATATTCAAAATAATAAACACCATCACTTTTAGTTGTTTTAGAAGAAATATTAATATATCCAAAATCAAAAAGCGTTTTATTAGAATTATTTATTTGTAATTCTGGATGTGCATTATAATATTCAATATATTCATCTGTAAAATCATAATAAATATAATTTTCTGTATAATAGCATTTACCCATGTTAATTTCTATTTTTTTACCATCTACTGTATCTACATAACGGCCTAAATCTCTTATATAATTATGATTTCTAGATAGATCTTTTATTTTTAAAATATCACTTTCAACAGTTGGTTTACCAATAGAATTTTTAGATAAATAATTATTTAATAAAGTATTTTCTTCATTAATTAAAGAAAAATTCATTGTAACTATTGAAGAAGAAAAATCATAAATTGCAGAAAAATTATTTTCATCTTGAACTTTTATTTTTAATGAAGTTAGACCATTAGATAAACTTTGATATGCAGAAGTTTTATCGTTTGTAGTATTAAAATTTTGATTAATAAAAGAAATAAAAGTCGTTTTTGTATTATTTTCTAATATTTCATATTCATTATTATCATTTAAATTATAATTAGCAAAATCATTGATTGATAAATCTTGTAAATCATACGTTAAACTTCTATAATTATAAACTTCAGTTCTTAAAAATTCTGCATTAGTTATTTCATTATTATAATCATAATGATAAACAATTGTAGTATCATTTTCTTCACCATAACCAAAACTTGATTCATAATCCATAGAAGATGATATAAATAAATATGAATCAGTATAATATTTTTCTTCAAATTTAATATCAATATTTTGATTATTAATTTTAATTGTATTATTAACAGATGTTTTATATGCAACTTTATCTTTAATAAATTTACCCATTACATTACTTAATGAATATGATTCATGAACAGATACTTCAAATGTATTACTAACATTTTTATTATTAGATAAAACACAACTAATAATAACAGTACCAACTTTTAAACCTTTAACCATGCCTATAGAAGAAACAGTAGCAACAGATGGATCTGAACTACTCCAAATAACATTATCAGTTAATTCATCATTTAAATATGCAGATAAATCAATATATTCATTAATGCCAACTTGATTATTACCTTTGATAAGTAACGTTTCTTGTGTTGTTTGGTTACAACTATTTAACATAGGTGTACATAACAATAATGAACATAAAATTAAAAAATTCTTTTTCATAAAAACCTTCTTTATTTAACTGTAACAATACATGAAACAGTTGAATTAGTATCTATACTTTTTACTGTAATAGTTGTTGTACCACTTGCAAGGGCAGTAATAAGACCATCATTATTGATTGTAGCAACAGATTGATTTGAAGAAGTCCATTCAAAGCCACTAATAGTAGGAGTTTGATCTTTTTCACAAGTTACAGCAACAGCAGTAATTGTTTTAGTTTCATTTACATTTAATGTAATCTCTGTATCACTTAATTTTATTGATCTAGTTCTATAAACATGTTTAGCGTTAATATAATCTTGTTTTGTCGCACCATAATGAATATCAAGTTTTGGAACATAGAAAGCAAAACTTGAACTAAATCCTTCAGGAGCAGTACTACTTTCAACAAAAATTTGTAAATCTTGTCTACCTATAACACCTGCAAAAGCACCATTTTCAATTTCTTTAACTGTGCTTGGAATAAATACTTTATATAAAGCAGAATAATTATCAAATGCAGCATAGCCTATATATTCAAGACCTTTTGGAAATTCCAATGTTTCTAATTTAATTAATCCAGAAAATGCTTTTTCTTCAATTCTTTTTAATGTTGAAGGAAATTCAATTTCAACAACACTTGAGCATCCCATAAAAGCTGTTCTACCAATAGTTGTTACTTGAGTATTAGATAAATCTATTGATTGTAAATTTTCACATCTATTAAACGCTCTTTCAGTAATTTCAGTTAATGCATTAGGAAAAATAATACTTGTTACGCTTGAACAATTATTAAATGCACCAACACCAATAGTTTTTAATTTATTTGGAAATGAAATAGTATCCATGCTCATACATGCATTAAATGCATCTTCTTCAATTGTTTCAAGGTTAACTAATGTTGGAAATTTAGTTATTGCAGTTCCACTAAAAGCATTTTTACCAATTGTTTTAATTGTATTTGCACTTGTAAACATGACATTTTGTAATCTTGAACAACTTTTAAATGTTTCATTAGGTAATCTTTCAAATGAATTATTTAATTTTATAAATTGAATACTACTTGATTTATAAAATATTGCATCTCCCATTGATGTAACAGAAGCAGGTATTTCCATTTGTTTTAATGAAGTATTTTCACTAAATGCTTTTTCACCAATAGTTGTTAAATATTGACATCTACTAATATCAATAGATTCAACATTAAATAAAGCAGCCATAGCTCTTTCACCAATTTCAACTAATTGGCTATTAGAACTAATTGTAATACCTGTTAAATTTTGATTACCATACATTGCTCCATTACGAACAATTTCAACTGAATCAGGTAACTCATATGTTAAAGCCTTAATTCCTTGTGGATAACATATTAATTCTGTTTGGCCTATTGTATACAAAACATTACTTGCTACTTCAAAATAATCATTTTTATTATTTTCAAGATTAATTTTTGATAAATTAGTATTTAATCCAAATGCTTTATCGCCAATTTTTTTCAAAGTTTTAGGGAGTTTAATTTCTCTTAAAGAAGGGCAATAATAAAATGCTTTATCGCCAATTTCTTCTACCCCATCTGGAATAATAATAGAAGTGAGTAATCCACTTCCAGCATCAACTAAACCTAAAAAAGCTTCATCATCAATTTTTCTTAATGAACGAGGTAATGTTATTGAGTCAAGAGTAGCATACCTAAAAGCTGCTGGTCCAATTTCTCTAACTGGAAGATTATTATATAATTCAGGAATAATAATATCTGTTTCAATAGTTAAACTATCAGTTACAATATATCCATCTTTAGATTCATTTAATTCATATTGAATTCCATCTGTTCCTTCGGTAATTGTATAATGTTCGCTACTATTATTTCCAGAGCAACTTGCAAAAGAAAGTGGTAATAAACAAACAGCTAAACAAAACAATATTTTCTTTTTCATACTTTTTCTCCTTTTCTTATTTTGCAAGCATCAAACATGATGGAATTGTTGTTTCATCATATTTTTCATAAGTAATAGTTATTGTTCTATTAGAAGTTTCATATTGACTTGCACATACTGGCAAAAATTTATATGAATCTTTTAATATAAGTTTATTGATAAATCCTTCTTCATTGATATCAAGATTGAAATTATATTCATTATATTCATACATATCATAAGGAATTAATGATAATAAACATCTTTCATATGTATTATAATATGTTGAGAATTTTAAATTTCCTAATGATTTAAAGCATTCAGCAGCTACACCTCTAGTAGTTGATTTTACTCTTGGAAGTAAAAAATCAATATCACGGAATTTATCATGAGTGCCTTGATAATCATTATAATCATATCTTGCTTCACTATTGTTAATATTTCTTATAATATCTCCAGTTGTAGGATCAAAAAAATACATTATTGGCCTATTATTAATTTCTTTATATCCTACTACATAAGGAACAGTAACAAAATTATTTGACACTGGATCAGTAGTGGTCATATTTAATTTTTGAGTTGAATATAACATTTTATTATCAAAATCAACATAATAATCGAAGCTTTCATTTTCAGCATTTTTATTAGTATTTTTTATATCAAAATGAATTGTAAAATTATTTTTATCAGCCAAATCATTCAATGCATCTTGTAAAATATCATGGTCATCAACATGATTATAAGGAACTATTTTATTTGCAACTGTAGATCCAACATTAGAAATATTTAATTGAAATAAGTATTGTTCATAATAAACATCAGTTGATTCATCATCTGAATCTTCAGTATAATCAAGTAAAATATAAAAACTATCAAATTTATCACCATCAAAATGTAAAGCAAATTGATTAACTGTTAAACCATCAGTTGAAACATTATATCCTGTAATAAATTTTGCAAGTCCATAAGAAACATTAGTATTTTTTATACTATACCAATTTTTTTGTCCTTTAATTCCTTCAAGATCTTTAACAGTTAATTCAGCAAAATTATTATCTATATATTCATCATATGGAATATTTAATTCATTTTTCATTATTTTATTAGTATTATAGTCTAAATATTCACCATAAGCATTTCCATCTTCACCTTTTATAATGCTCTCTTGAATAGTAGCTTCATTAGTAGTGATATCAACTTCTTCACAATAATAACCATCTAAAGAATATTGAATTAATGATGAATAACTAACTTCTTTCTTATCTGTCGAATTAGCATAACTTAATGTTCCAGTAGCGGTAAAAGAATTACTTAATCCCTTAATAGCGTTTGTTAATCTTGAATATAATCCTTCACTTGAAGTGGTAATTGATGATGTACCACCATTACAAGAAAACATTAACAATGAAAAAGCTAATAAACTTTTATATTTATTTTTCATTACAAACTCTCCTTTTTCTTATAGACTATATTTTATATTTTTTAAACCCATTTTTAAATAATTTTTAATAATGATTTTAAATTATTATTTTTTTTGTTAAAATCTTTATATATTTAGAGGTAGTTATATTATGAAACCTAATTTAAAACACATATTTATATGCATATTTGTAACATTATCTATTGGTTGTACAAATAATAATTCATTTAATATTCAAGGTGAATTAAATATTAACAATCAAAATCTTACATTCATTAATAACGAATTAAATAATATTTTATTAAGAAGAGATGATGTTTTTATTATTAAAAACAATTCAATATCATTAGGATATTCAAACATTGATGATAATAAATATTTTTTAGAAGGTGACAATAATAAAATTAAAGTACTTAATGAAGGAAAATATAATATAAAAATTATTGATAATAAATTATATTTCACAAAAATTGATTCTTCTTTTTCAAATATAAAATTATATATATCAGATGAAGAGAATTATGAATTTATTAAAAATGATGATTTCACTTTTTCTTTAAATAATGTATTTATCGATGAAACAATTTTTTCTATTATTAGCGATAATTATATTTTCAATTTTGATATTAATAATCAAGATTTTGTAAAAAATAATAATTATTATAAACCACTAAAAATGGGCTATTATTCTTTTAAAATTGATTATACTTTATTAAATCCTTTATTAATCACAACTGAATCACTAAATGAAAAAATTGAAATACCACAAAATGCATCTGATTATGAAAAAATTATTAAATCTCTTGATAATACATTCTTTATAGGAGGAACAAAACTAACAGCCACTCAAAGAAAAGTACAAAAAGAAGATATAAGTGGCACAAATTATTTAGAAGAAAAAAACATTAATCAATCTTATTACCAAGAAACAAACATCATTAATGATGAAATAATAAACGAAGCATATTTCTATAATGACAAAAATTATTTTGAATTAAAAGAATATAAAAATTCTTCTAAAAAACCTAGTTTAAAAGGATATTTATTAGGTCAAAAAAAAGAAATACCAACCAAAGATAATTTAATTACAGAAGAAAGAAATTATATAGAATTAAATAAAGCACAAGAAAAAGTTAATAGAATGCATTCATTTTATACAACAATAATTCAAAAATTAAATTCGGTTATAAGAATACAAAATTTAACTATTGGAACTTTTAATGAAGAAACATCTACTAAATATTATAATTCCTTAAATATTACTAAAGCTAATAATATATCTACTATAATTATTGAAATAGAAGCAACAAATGATGAAATATATGAAAATGGAACTAATTCAGTTATTGTTAAAAATTATGTATATTTCAAAATAAATAATAAAAGTCAATTAACAGAAGGAAAAATTATCAATAAAAAATATTCTGGTGATGTTTTAAATAAAACTAATATAGATGAAAAATTATGTGAATATACTTCTACTATTGAATTTAATATAGAATATAAGCAAAGAACAAAAGTAGACAGCTTTTTCTTTGATATAGATAAATATCTTATAAACGATATTTCGTTTGTAGAAACAACATTTTCCTGTGGACAAACATTTTCTATTGAAGATATTATGAATACTCCTTATAATCCAACAACCGCAATAGATTATTCTAATTTAACAATTATTAGTTATGATCCAAATTACATTAAAAAGAATGTTATATCTGGATGGATAGGAAATAGAACTGGCACTACAAAAGTTGAAATAGGAACTTTATATAGTGAAAAAACATTTGAAGCAGAATTATATTTTAAATATTCAACATTAACAAAATTAGAAATTAAAGATGCTGTTAGTGTAAATGAATATTATGTTGGTGGTACTTATGAATTCTACGTTGAAACAAATTCTTATGCTAATCCTTTAATAAAAGTATTTTTATCTGATGAAAACAATGAATTTGCTGAAATAGTTTATATAGATTCTGATGAAGAAATGTTAAAAACAAATAAACCTAAATTTAAAATTAAAATGTTAAAGGAAACTTCTTCTTTAACAATTACAGCTAAATCAAAAAATTATCCAAGCATAAGAGATGATTTAAAAATATCTATTCTTCCATCTGTTACATTAGATCAAATAGCAGGTAATTATTATTATAATTCTTTAAATGATACTTATATTAAATTATTTAATGATGGTACAGGTGTTGCTAAAGGAGATGTCGAAAACAAAACATATAATTTTACTTATCAAATATTAGGTTCACAAATTTGTTTATTAGATAGTAATGATTTATCAAAATTTAATGCTTCAATAGAATTATATAATGATAAATATGACTTATATGGATTAAAATCAATTACAATGCAAGATAAAAATAATAAAAATATTTTTTCTTATTCTTATGGTAGATACAATAAAATTCAACCATTAATGGAAAATAAATATAAAGTAAATGATAATATTTCATTAGAATTTATATTTGAAAAATATTCATTTGCTTTTAATAAAATCGAACCAACTGTTCTTATTATGGATAATGATGATGACTATACTTTTACTTGGAATCCATATTCAGTAGATGGAGAATTTACTTCATTTAAAAAGAATCAAACTTCATATTATTCAATTAATATAGAATTAAAAAACATAACAATAGATAGTTTTGATTTAATAATTTCTAATAATGATAATATTAATTTAAATTACCACTTTATTAAATATCAATAATTTAAAACTAAAAAAAGCACTAATTGAACTTAACCCCAAAAGTTGGGCCGAATGAAATCGGAAAGACAAAGGGGTTTTAATTATGAAATTAAGTTTAGAAGATAAAAAAGAAATTGTTCGTTTATATTTTGATG
>ERZ1106952.427-NODE-427-length-20302-cov-49.017089_pt1 | contig 20302 bp, 12 predicted proteins | sample MGYA00403677_ERZ1106952 | MGnify/ENA primary metagenome ERZ1106952 (study PRJEB35170, sample SAMEA104062415) | human gut metagenome | biome: human gut; feature: human-associated habitat; material: faeces | place: Denmark | collected 2012-05-14 ...
AATTTTTTTGAAAACCGCTTTATTTTACTTGACTGTTATAGTTAGCTCATTTGAAAAATTTGAGCTATTAGACAAAGCTTTTGTAGAAATGAAAAACAGTAAACGTGAAATTTGCGATTTAAGGCGCATAAAAGGGTTGAGATGAGGAATGTATCGAGAAGAAATGAAATTCTTTTCTAAGGGGCAAAAGAATCGATTTAACGGGGTTTGTACAAACAAATGTTTGTTGTGTATTTTCTGAACGACTAAAAAATTGTTTCTGATGCGTTAAACTGACTAAAAATGAAAGGGAGGAATATGCGCTTTAAACACATGATTCGACGTCGGTAGAAAATTCACTTGTCGTGTTGGAAGAAGAAAAAACGGACGATAGTAAAATAAAGGCACCATGTGTTTGATGAACGTGATTTCAAGATTTTATAATTTTCGTTAATTTCATACATGGTAGTTGGATTTCGTTGCGCTCAATTAGATAAAGCGTACATTACGGGGGCGGAATGATTAGCGATTTAATGGGCGATGAGCATAAAACAATGCGTCTGATATCGTCAATCTAAAAAGTGGTTTATGGTTCTGTTGAGGTTTGTTAAAGGCGCGCTTTATAATTGTTCGGATTTGAAAGAAAGTCATACTTTCGTCGGAATTGATTTCCATAGGCACGAAAGTTTTAGGTTATGCTGAAAAAAATATTTTTTATCATTTATTTTTGATAATGTTATGAGAAGCAACTGTTTTTATCATCGGCATTTCTGCCATTCGCAGGATCGTTGCTCCATAGGGAATCAAGGCAAGAGATTCTTTTTTCGAGGAAATAAGATTTTCGGGGAAGTCTTTACACATTCCGTGTTCTTTACGCCAAGAGATTTCTGCCATTTGACAGAGAACAGCGCAGGGCGGCCGTTCAGGATTGAACGGCGTGTATTCGAGGAAAAATTCCTGATATTCGAAACGCTCGGAGACGAATGCGTAATTCCACTTGCTTTCGGTAAAAAACTCATAATCGCAATAAGGAAATTTCCGTTCGACGGGATTTACGGTACAAATGTTATAGCTTGCCCACGCAGAAGTGTCGCGAATATATTCAAGCTTATTTTGTCTATAAGCGAGGGGAAGTGCATAAAATAGAGCACCGCGACGAAGAATGTACATTTCGTTTTTCGTTTTTTTAAGACGCGGTATGCAAACGAATGTTATTTTGAATTTAGAATATTCAAATGTGTCTTTGATTTCGGCATACGTACCGGCAGCATATTCTGTTCCGTCGATATAAGCTTTTTCGACAAAACTCGGAATGCGGAGTTTTAAAGTAAACGAATTGGGTTTTTCGCAAGAGATCTCAATATAAAAACAATCTCGGAAAGGATATTCGGAAACTATTTTGATCCGCGTCGCTATTCCGTTAAATTCGTCATCGATTTCGATGGGTACGGGGGAGAGTACGGCGAATCCGTCCGCGCTTTTTCGAACGGCGCTAAGTGCAAATTTGGGAAACGCCTGTCCATGGTTGGCGGTACAGCAACCGTAATGCGGTTCCAATCCGAAGAGATGTGCTTCTCCGTTGTTGGAGTTAAACGGAACGTCTGAATCCGATTGGCGGGAACATTCGATTTGATTGGGTTGCTGATCGTACTGATGCGCCCACATATCGGGGGTGAATGCGGCGGGCAGAGCATTGAAAGCCAGGGTTTCAAGATAGTCTCCCCAATACGAGTCGCCGTTGATGGAAAGGAGCGTTTCCGCCGAAAACATCGCTTCGGCGATACCGCAAAGTTCGGTTCCGTGTGTGGGAAGCGTTCCTGAAAGACATTCGTCACCCGAAAAATGTCCAAACGCGAGCGCGTGTTTATCGAGTATATTTTCGAGAAAGCGTTTTGCAAAACCATTATCGCATTCGTCTGTAAAGAGGCCGTAAAGAGCTTGTGATTTAAGCGCCATGGCGATATTGACGTTATGCAGGGAAAAATTCCAATATTTGTTTTCCTTTGGTTTATTGAAAGAAAGATTTTTCGCCAATTTTTCGTAATCGAATCCCGTCGCGGCAAGTGTATGAGCCAACGCGATCAACCGCTCGTCTTTTGTTTTTTCATACTCGCGATAAATGGGAAAAAGCGCTTCAAACCAGCGCGCGGACGCCCAACCGTGGAGAGTATATGTTTCTATATGCGAATATAAACTTAACAGCCCGCGATAGACGCAGGAATCCGCTTTTTCATCACCGCTATATTCCGCATATTCCGCCAAAACTTTCAGCATAAGGATTTCAGCCCAAAGGTCATAATTTTTTCTGTCCGAACAAGGTGCAAGCCAGCCGTCCGGTTGTTGACGGTCCATAACGATATTCAAATACTTTTTTGCTCGCGATATCATTTTTTCGTCTTTTAAAAGATAGGCAAGAGGAAGAAACCCATCCAACCAGCAAGGCAGACGTTCCCATGAGTCCGCATTTCCGCCTAACCAGCCGCTGTCTTTGACGTCCGGCCATATCTTGTCGAGATTTCCGCAAAGTCCGTCCGCTTGGATTTGCAATTGATTTTTCAGCCATCCCTCTACACGAATATTGCCGATAGAAATTTGTGGAAAAATATATTCTTTCATTTTTTCTCCGGTTGTTGATTTTTTTGTCGAAATATATTATAATAGCATAAAATAGCTTTTTCAATAGAGAAAATGGGCAGATAAGTGAGGTATACAAGCATAATGGAAGAAATGCAGTGCTTTTACGCAAAAGATAGACGAATTCCGTTTGATATTCAGGCAATCGGTAGGAGCGTTTGCGAAATGAATTATCTTTCTCGTCGGGAATGTTCGGACGTCACCTCCATGGAATTTGTATTGGAGGGAACGGGAACTGTGATTTACAACGGAACGGAATATCATCCTTCCGCCGGAGATACGTTTATTATTCAGACGGGAACACGGCATATCAATACAGCAGACAGGCGCAATCCTTGGAGAAAACTGTGGATTACCGTATATGGATATTACGTCAACAGTCTGATGACTCTCTACGGAGTAGAGCATCAATGCTGTTTTCATGTGGATACGCACGATTTGTTCGATCGATTGCAAAAACTCGCAATGTCCGATATTTCCTACGAGGAACTTTGTACGGAAACGGCATCTATTTTGCAAAGGATCGTGCATCGCATCGCGCTTTCGGTTAAGGAGAAGCAGACTGCGGATAAACAAGCAATTTCCATTAAAGATTTTTTAGACTCGCGGGTGGAAGAAAAGATCAATCTTGAAGCTGTGGCTGAAAGTTTCTATCTTTCCAAGTCTCAGATAATCCGAATATTTCGCAAGAATTTTAATCAGACCCCTTACGAATATATTCTTGAAAAAAAGATTGAAGCGGCTAAGGTTTTACTGAAAAACAGCAACCTGTCCATTCGTCAGATTTCCGACAGGCTTTGTTTTTCTGACGAACATTATTTTTCTAATTTGTTTTTGAAAAAAGTCGGAATTCGTCCCAAAGAATTTATTTTGAAATAGCGTGTGTTTAACAAAAAACAGGAAATTTAAGAAGAAAGGCGGGAAAGGGTCCGTCTTTTTTTGTTTTAGGGAAAATCCTGCGCCGATTGTGAGATGACGCTTAAAAAATGAGCGGAGATTGGGCCATTATAAAATGAAAAATTTCGAAGCAAAAACGGAAAAGACACGCCGCTGTTTTCTATGTATCGGAAGAACAAATGATAACAAAATGTTCGTATTGCGCAAAAAAATTCTCTAAAAAGGTAAATTATGGTTTTATAAATTCAAATATGCGTATTTTCCACACTTTTTCTCAAATATTACGCATGGACGGGGGAAATAAAAAAAAGTATTATATTTAAAGGAGGACAGCTATGAGAAAAACGTTAAATATATTTTTGGCGGCGTTGATTGCAATATCTTCATTTTGTGCTATGGTTGCCTGCGGAGAGAAAGAACATAACGGCGCACAGCTTCCCGATTATGTGGTGACGCGCGACGAAACCAAAAAATTTAAGATTGGTTCCTGGGTTGGTGTGCCTAACTATGTCGTGAGTTTGAATTCGGAGAAAGACGTCGTGCCGGGAAGCGCCAGAGAGATGAACGATAAGGAATTTATCGGACAATATCGGGTGTTTCGGGAGAGCGGTATCGAGATTATGTATCCGGGGGAATGGAAATGTTCGGTCAGCGACGGCGGACCGTACAGCGGAAGTTATACTACCGATTCCCGATTTATAAAGCGAATGTTGTCCGCGGCGAAGGAAACCGGCGTGAAACAGTTGATTCGCGACTATACGCTTAACGGAATTTTGAAGAACGCCGAATTGACGGACGAAGAAGCGGTGACGGCGGCGAGAGCTGCGGTAAGCTATTACATAGACGAGCCTGCGTTGTTCGGACACCTTATTGAAGACGAACCCGTTCTCAATGAAATGGAAGAGAGCCGCCGCGCGCTTAAACGGTATAAAGTGGCGTTTCCCGACCTTGAAGGGTTGGTAAACCTTTGCCCGATTATAGGTCAGGCACAGGATTTTACTGATGAAAACTGGGACGAAACGCAATGCACGGCGTATGAGTATTATGTGGATAGTTTCATGAAAGATAATGATTTTACCGACTATGTTTCTTATGACCATTATCCTCTGTTTGGAAACAACGAAACGAAGCGGACTTCGTTGGAACCCACATTTCTTTATGCTATGGATATTGTAGGACGCAGAGCAAAAGAAAGTAATAAGGAAATGTGGACGTATCTGCAAAGCATAGGCTACGGGGCCGTGAACAGAATACCGGTCAGTACGGGTGATATTTCTTTTCAGGCATACAGTTTTATGGCTTACGGCGGAAAAATGATCAGTTGGTTTTGCTATTGGTCGCCCGTGCGTTTCGACGGCATGACGCATTTTACCGAAGCGATGATAGAACTGGACGGTACGAAAACGGCGGTGTACGATTATGTTAAAACGGTGAATCAAGAGATTTTGAATTTTGACGACATCTATCTCAATTTCGATTGGCGGGGTATTATGACGCGGCTCGGACGAGAAAATAAAATGGGAGAGAACGACAATTTCGCCTATATAGAAAACACCGCTTTGAAATCTCACGAACGAATTTCCCGGATTTCCTGCGAACAGGATACTTTGATAGGCGTTTTTAAGGACGGAGAAGAGCGCGACGGATTTATGGTGGTGAATTTTACCGATCCCGGAAAAGAGCTTAAAAACGAAGTTTCGATAACATTTAACGATGCGAAATTTGCCTTGGTTGTACAAAACGGACAGACGGAAACGGTTAAACTCGAAAAGGGAACTTTGACGCTCGTTCTTGACGTGGGGGACGGCGCTTTCGTCATTCCGCTCAATTGAAATTAAAGACCTGCAAATAAAAGTCAAGCGTTGAAGCGAAGAAAATCGAAAAAATTTTTGAGGTAAAAAGCGTAACACAAAAAAGTCTCCGCACAAGAGCGCAGACCTAAAACGAGCAGGATAACGGTTAAACGGCGGGTTGGAGAGATTTCAAATGCTCCGTCACACGAGCATAGTAGATTCTCAAAAACTTGTTGGCAGCAGCAGTCATGTAAACGAAGTAATGTTTTCCTTCGGCGCGTTTCTTGTCCATGAACCGGAAAACGGAATTATTCGTGGGAGAGTTTTGCAAAATAACGGACATGATCTGAAGCAATGTTTTGCGCAAAGCGGCGGAACCGCGTTTGGGGATAGAGCGGGATTGCGGATTAAAGTTTCCGGACTGAAAAGGAGAGGCGTCTAACCCGGCAAAACCAACGAGAGCTTTCTTGTTAGAGAAACGGGTAACGTCGCCGATTTCTGCGATGAGCTGGGAACCGAGAACGGAACCAACGCCGAACATGGACATAACGGTACAGTATTCCGGTAACGTAGCGGCGATCTTGTTCATCTCGGACGTTAATGAGGCAAGCGTTTCGTTAATGCAGTTGAGTTGAGAGATAGCGTTTGAAACAAGCAAGGCTGTACTTTCCGTAAAAGATAAAGACGGCGAGCAGTTGCAAGCGAAATCATAAACGGTTCTTGACTTGCGTTCGGAGAAGTTGTAGCCAAATTTGCTACACCAAGAGAGATAGCTTTTAGAGAAAGAGGAAAGTGATTTTTTCGAGATACACTCGGCGTGAGGGTATTTGAGAACAAAATCCCCCCATTTTTCGTGACCGTCTGCCTTTCTTGTCGGTGTAGAGAACAAAGTATTTGCGCCGGGAAAGGTTTGGTCGAGAAGCGCAATAAGATTATTCTTTAACATAACTTTGAGTTTATTGTATTGGTTGTATTGTCGGTTGTAGGATTTGAGCAGAAGCCGAGCTTCGGATTGAGCGGAGAAAGGCGAAAGTTCTTTCCAACGATCGAGCGCAAATGAAGCAAGTTTAAGCGAATCTTTTTTATCGGTCTTAACCTTGCGGACGGTTAAAGATTTGGTGCTGTAATCTTTCACCAAAATGGGATTGACTACGGAAACAAATAAACCGTTGTTACGGAGAAACAGGGCTATGGGAAGATAGTAATTGCCTGTATATTCCATAACGACTTTCGTATCGCCGTCCAAAGTTTTAAGGAGAGTGACGAGCTCCGAAAGTTCCTTTGGACTGTGTGATACGTCGAACGGGGAAGCAACGATTTCTCCGAACGGGCGCAGGACGGCTACGGTAGACTTGCCTTTCGAGACGTCGATACCGACAGCGTTCATAAGTGTAACCTCCAAGAAAAGAATTTGTAATCAAGGCGACCGACCTTATCCATTGCCGATTCAATCTGATTCGTTATACGGACGCGAAGCCCAACCTGCATAAACCGAACGCTATAACGGAAGGACGGCTGACTGTCTTTAATACGGACGTAAAAGCCCAAGGAGGCAAACGTCAGACCTTAAATACCCTTCCATTATAGCTTAGGTAACGGAACTTGAAAAGTGCAAAACCAAATCCCGCACTTTTTCCGGTCAAATATATTATATCAGGAGGATAAAGAATTATGAAAAGGGAAGTGTTAAAGATGGGCTGTGCCGCTCTGGCGGCTGTATTTGTCGGTTCTTTCGCCGCTTGCACGGAGCGCGAAGGCCCCGTTATAGATGAAAACGGCGTCATTATGCAGGACAATCAAGTATATTATCTCGACCCGGACGTGGAAGGAGATTCTATCGAAAACAAGACGAGAATTAAAATTACGTTTGCCGAAACGGGGTTTGGTAGAACCTGGATAGAAAACGCCGCGAAGAAGTTTGTTTTTGAAAATTCCCGATATTGGATTTATCTCGACGGCGATCCTGAAATTACGACGGGATTTACAAACAAACTGGAAACGGGCGCGGCGATTGCCGATATATATATGGTATTGGCAAGTAATTGGTATGATTTGGCCTTAAAAGGCTGGATGGAACCTTTGGATGACGTGTACGACGCAAAACCCGACGGAGAAACCGGAAAGACGGTTCGGGAAAAGACAAAAGAGGTATTTTTGGAATACGGGGAAGCGACCGTAAAAAATGAAACGAAATCGTATGTGCTTCCTTGGAACGAAAATGTCACGGGCATCGTATATAATGCCGATATGTTTGAAAAATACAACTGGGAAGTGCCCGAAACAATGGACGAGCTGACGGCGCTTTGCAATCGAATTATCTCGGATACGAAAGGCTCGGTTTCGCCTTTCGTGTATCCCGGATCCGTGGGCGGTTACTTCGATTTTCTCGTCAACAATTGGTGGTTGCAAGCATCGGGCACGGAAAAAGTGCAGGAATTTTTCGATTTCGGTTCGGCAGAAGTATTCAATTACAGAAGCGTTTCCGATCCCAGCTATGGAAAATTGGTGGGGCTTAATCAGTTCAATAAGCTTTTCGGCGCTAAGGCAAAGGGTGACTATAACGGTAAAGAGTATTCGTATGTCCTTTCCGGCTCGGCTTCTAAAAATCATTTGCAGGCGCAGCAGAGTTTTATTCGCGGTGAAGCGGCGATGATTCCCAACGGCGGCTGGATGGAGTGCGAAATGACAAATTCCCTGCCCGACGGATTTACGATGCGCATGATGCGCACCCCGTACATAGAGGGAGTTTCGGGCAAAGACGGGGAAAAATACGTTTCTTACAATTATTCCGCTCAACCCGATTATATGCTGATCCCTGCCAAGGCGAAAAATATCGAGGGGGCAAAGAAATTTCTTGTCTTTTTACAGAGGGACGACGTGTTGAAACAGTACACGAAAGATACGGGTTCCGCTCGTCCGTTTGAATACGAGTTGGAGTCTATGGAGGAAGCTACCCCTTTCACTAAAGACTGTCTGGATATTTGGAAAAATTCCGATTATAACTATTTCGAGCACAGTAAGTCGGCGCTTTGGCTCAACGGAAAAGTAAAATTATACAATACGGTATCTCCTTTCACAAAAATCAGAAGCGGAGAGATGACGCCTCAGGTGTTTTGCGGCACGGAATATAATTATGCGAAAGATAATTGGAACACGTGGCTCGGCGAGATTAAGGCGAATTGATACATGAAAAAGAGGCATCGTAAATGAAACATATAAAAACTTCGGCGTTGTCCTCCAAATGGAAAGAGAAAATTTTTCTTTTAGTGATGATGGCGATTCCCGTTGCGCATTTCCTGGTATTTTTCGTCTATGTCAATCTCGATACGATAGCTTTGTCGTTTCAGTCTTTAGACAGAAGTCCCTCGTCGGACGGTGGCTATATTTTTGTCGGTTGGCAGAATTATCGGGAGATTTTCCGCGGGTTCGCCTCGCCGTACAGCGTATTTTCCAAAGCGATTCGTAATTCTCTGTTGTTGTTTGCGTTAAATAATTTTGTACTTTTACCTCTCGGGGTTATTTTTTCCTATATTTTACACAGAAAAATGCCGCTTGCGGGTGCCTTTCGCGTAGTATTTTATCTGCCGTCGATCATGAGCGTAGTGGTGCTTACCATGTTGTTCAGTTTTGTTTTCGATAGTACAAACGGCATTATCGATCCGCTGCTTAAAAAAATCGGCTTGGGATACATCATTCCCGAGGACGGATGGCTTCGTTCGGAAGCCACGGCGATGCCGATGGTCCTTTTATATTGTTTTTGGGCGGGGATCGGCGGAAATATACCGTTGCTTTCGGGTGCGATTCAACGTATTCCCGAAGAATTGAGGGAAGCCGGACAGTTGGACGGCGTGGGTTTTTTCGGAGAACTTTGGCACATTGTCATTCCCTTGATCGGAACCACGGTGTCCACGCTTTATATGTTCGGCACGACGGTGATTTTTACGATTTTTTTACAACCCAAACTTTTGACGGGCGGCGGACCGGACGGGGAAACGTACACGATCGCTCTTTATATTGTTGAATCGATCAGGGAGGCAGGAGAATTGACGATGGGTGCGGCGGTAGGCATTCTCTGCGCGCTGATCGGCACGCCCGTCGTAGTGATTACAAAACGTTTGTTGGAAAAACTTTTCCCGACTTACGAATATTAGAAAATTTATCGGAGGATAAGTAGATGATGAAGAAAAAAGTTGCAGCGGTGCTGGGAATGTCCGCAGTTATGGCGGCGTCTGTCTTAGCGGTTTCATTTTCTCCTTTGACGGCGAAAGCGGCGGTGAAAGAAGTGTCGATTTCCGACTCGATTGACAACGTCTATTGGAGTAAGCAGGGTAGCGAAGACGTGTATTCTTTGAATACCAAGCAAGCGGTATATAAAAATAATGCGGGTTTTACGTACGTCAGTACTTGCGATACCGTCAAGGGGGACAAGGACGTATATGCGGAGTTCAATCTCGTTTCTTTTACCTACGGAAACGGTACGCAATTTATGTTTCAACCGTACAGCGAAAGTATGGACGGGCTTACGGATATTTTTTATACGACGGGAGAAAGAAGTTGCGCGCAGCACACTTCGACGGGAAACTATAATGATTGGACGGGCGGATATGCCTATGGAAGCGATTGGGGCGCCCGAATGGCTGCCGCGGGCAACGGAGGCTGGGAACGCGGCGAAAAGTATGTGACGAAAGTGAGATACGTCGGCAGAACGGACGGATCGGTAAGTTTTTATCTTTGGGAACAAGATGAAGCCAATCGTTTGGACGTCTATGCCTGGCGGGAATATTACAGGACGTATGCCGCCGATGAAACGAATAAAAACTATTTTGCGGCTCCTCAGGCGGATAAAGACTATCATATCATGTTTGCTGTCAACGGCGGCGTAGAAATATCCGAATTCGAGTTTGGTACGTTGGAAGAAAGCGCAGAAGATTTAGAAGCACATCTTTTGACTGATAAATCGACTTTGACGAAATTGGTCGGGACGAAAGACGTCAAGGACGGAACCGTGCAGACGGCGAGCAAAAATGAGACCGGGAAAATTTACGCGACGCAGGGAAAGATACTATCCTACGGCGAAACGGTGGTGGAAAATCCTACGAAAAACGATATGCTTGTGACGACGATGGAGGTTTATAAGGATGCTATCGCGACAAAGGTATTCAAATTTGAAACCGTCATGCAGATTCCCGTGCTTGCGTCGGGAAGAAAAGTGGGAGTAGGCGTCGTGCAGATGGGGGCGGACGAAATCAATGTCAATGCAGTGGACGCCGTCGGCTCTTCCTATTTCTACTATGAAATGCGGGAAAACAAAAACTATCTCGGATTGATGAACGGCGGCGTTTTCGTCAAGGAATACGAAGTAGGGAATTTATCGGAAACATTTGCGTTTAAGATTGCGGCGAATAAGGATGGCACGGCGGTCGTTACGGTCGGTGTGCAAGAATACGAGTTTGAGAACGTAGCCGTGGAAGGATACATCGCAATTTCTTCTATCGGCGAGGGAAATGTAAAATATCTCATAGACCAGAGTGTGAATGTCGTTCGTTACGGATATACGTCCAGCGAAGGCGCGGCGATGGAATGTAATTTCGACGAGTGGATGGATCCCCAAAAGTTCTTTATCGATACGCACAACACGGCGGGATTTGCCAACCCCGAAGAGGCGATTGGCGTGGAACAGTCGGACGGTACTGTATTTTTTAACGGATCGGGTTCCAATGCGGTATTTTCGCCTATCGGTATGTACGCGGATTTTGTGTTTGAGTTTGATTATACCTCTTTTGCGATCGAGGAGAGACCCGCAAAAGCGGCGGGCTGGATGTTCGGTTACAGCGATCTGACGATCGCTTTCGGCAACGAAACGCCTTACGGCTGGGGTAAAGGCGCGTATCAGCTTTTTATCCGTGACTACTCTACCCGGCAGTGGAACTCCGCTGACGAACCGTATCAAGGGTACGGATCGATAAAGCTTGCCAACTGGATGGACGGCGGAAAAACGATCGGTGAGGAAATAACCATCAGCGACGGCGCGGACGTCGTGGACGAAGCTACGGGCAATCATACTTATACTTCTACCGCCAAGGAAGGGTATCTCTCGCTGTATAACGCTACGACGAAACTGAAATTGGTGGTGGCGGACAACGTGGCGACTCTCTACGGGTGCACCTTGATTGAGGGAAAGGCACTTTCCGAATATACGGCGGAAGATTATATCAAGCTCGGGGAATGGCGGCTTCCCGAAGCATTGGAGGGACGGGTTTCCATCTGCGCGGATGAAAACGCATATTTCAAGATCGACAACGTAAGGATCACCCCGCTGGACGGCAAAACGGAAGGCGACGTGGCTGTCAATCTTGCCGCTTATACTGACTTTAAGACAATCGCAAGCGATCAAAGACCCGCTCTGCTCCCCGCTCCTGAGTTGAAACTGAACGGTAACGTCGTTTCGTGGGCGGCGGTGGATGGCGCCTCGGGATACGAGGTATCCGTCAACGGCGGCGAGAACATCGCCGTGAGCGGTACGTCTTATACCATTGAAGCGACCGAAAACGGAATCTATGAGATTGCTGTGAAAGCGATCGGAGACGGCGGAAAGAAACTGGACAGCAACTATGCAAAAATTACTTATACGATAGGCGGCTCCTCGACGGATAGCACGAGCGGCAATTCCTCGTCCGGAGGTTCTTCATCCGGCGGCTCTGCGGTTTCGGGCTGCGGAAGTTCGGTCGGCGGAGTTTCCCTGTTGGCGGCTGCGGTTTTTGCGGTGACTATTGCGATAAAGAAAAAGAGAAATTGACGGATTGAATACGGAACTTCTCCCGCTTCGGCGGGAGAAAATATTCGTCGGATAAAACAGTGGATACGAGGTAAAAAATGGTTAAAAAATCAACGACGGAAAGGACGGTTATGTGGCTGTTTTTCGTTTTATTCGTCGTTTACGCAATAACATTGCTGTTTCCCGTAGCGTGGTGTATAAACAATTCTTTCAAATTACAGAAGGAATTTATTTTGGATACTTGGTCGTTTCCGAAAAAATTTACGATTGAAAACTGGATTGCGGCGTTTAGCAGAAAGGTGGACGGCACCAATCTCGGTGGAATGTTTTTGAACAGCATCATTCTCATCGTCGGTTGTTCCTTTTGCAGCATCGGCGCAAGCGCAGTAACGGCCTACTGTCTTGCAAAGTATAAGTTTCGAGGAAAAAATATCTTCTATTCTTTGGCGGTGGTGCTGATGATGATCCCTTCCACGGGTTCGACGGCGGCGATTTATAAGCTGTTTTTTCAAACGGGTTTGTACGACACTTTTTGGGGAATTTTTATCATGAATTTGGGCGGGTTCGGTTCGGGATTCCTGCTCCTGTACGGCTTTTTCAAAAATTTGCCCTGGAGCTACGCCGAGGCTGGATTTATTGACGGCGCTTCGCATTTTCGCGTATTCTTTACGATTATGCTGCCTATGGCGATTCCTGGCCTTGCCGCAGTGGCTATTTTAACTTGCATCGGTATCTGGAATGATTATTACACCGTCTATATGTATGCGCCTTCAATTACGACCGTCGCGTACGGTATGCAGCGATTGGTGTCGCAGACTTCGTACAACGCCAATTATCCCGAACTGTTTTCCATTATGATTTTATCCATGATTCCCGTTATCGCGGTTTTTTGCATTTTTCAGAAAACAATTATGAACAATACGGCGGTAGGAGGGCTGAAAGGATGAAAAAAGAGTTTTTAAGTGTTCTTACGGCGACGCTTTTTCTGTCTCTCGCCGCGTGCGGCGGTAGGGGTACGGCCTCCTCGTCCGACGTTATGGATTCTCAACTTTCGGAAAGTGCTTCTTCGGAGAACGAGGATTATTCCGCCTATCAAAGTTATTGGATGAAACAGCACGACTATAAGACGATGCCTGTGTGCGCTTTTCTCGCGCCTCCCGTTAAGGTTGGGGAATATACGGAAAACTTTGTGACGGAAGCGCAGTATAAGACGCTTGCGGAAAGCGGGATTAATACGGCTTACGGCTTGACGGAGACACTTCCGATTTACGGCTCCGATGTTGGTAACGCTCTTTCCTTTTGCGATAAATTCGGACTTTCCTATGTGGCTTGCGTTTCTTCTCTGCATACGATGAAGAGCCACTCGCAAGTGGAAAACGTAATTTATAATCCTCTCCTTATGGGCGCGCCCGCAGCCCTCGGCGGAGTGATCGTCCGTGACGAACCCTCTTACAGCGAATTTTCGGACTGTAAAAAAGCAAAAGACATTCTCGGTGAATTATTGCCCGGCATTTTATACCACAGCAATCTTTTTCCCGATTACGCTACGGCGGAGCAACTGTATAACCGCGAGTCGGGAGCGCCTGCGTTGCCTGCGGACGGCTATTCTTACGAACAATATGTAAAAGACTATCTTAAAATCTATTACCCGCAGATACTCTCTTACGATTATTATCCGATGGTCGGCGGGCAAGGGGAGATTGCAGACGGATATTTCAAAAATATGTCCATGGTCCGCGAACAAGCTGCGCAAGCAAAGATTCCTTTCTGGGTATATATCCAAACTTGTTCCTTCAACGCCTCCGTACGTGTTCCCGACGAGGGCGAGATACAGTGGCTGGTCAATACTTCTCTCGCCTACGGGGCAAAGGGAATTCAATATTTCACTTATTTTTTGCCCAACGACTCGGGCGAGATTTTTCACGGTGCGATGATAGACCGTAACGGCAATAAAACCCCTGTTTACGAATATGTGAAAAGAGTCAACCGTCAGATCGCGGCGGCGGACGAAATTTTGATGTGTTCTCTTTCCAAGGGCGTCGTCGTCGCGGGCGATACGCCTTGCGAAATTCCGGAAAAGGACATTCTTACTTCTTACGGCGCTTTAAAAAGGGTTTCCGCCGGTCACACGCTGACGGGATGTTTTGACTATCGGGGTAAGGATGCGTATTACGCCGTGAATAACAGTATTACGGAGAACGATAGTGTCGTTTTTTCGCTGCCGGGGAGAAAAGGATATTATATTCTCGACGGGCAAAAACGGGCGTTTGAAGAGAGTGTGGAACTCACGTTGGAAAAAGGACGGGGCGTATTGATCGTGACGGAGTAGGGGAGTATGAAAGATTTTTTGAAGGCGGAAAGAGTATGGACGGATCAAAACGATGCCGTTTTACAGATAGAAATAAAGTTTCGTGCGTCCGGCGCTCTTCTTAAAATTGCGTGTGAAAGCGATTACGCCGTGTATTTGGACGGAAGTTTTGTCTATGCGGGTGCCTATAAAGCTCCTTACGGAAAATTGGCGTTCGATTCGATTTCTCTCGCGGGGAGGACGGATCGGGAGAGCGTCTTACTGATCGTCGCTGTGCATTTCGACAGGGGCAGTTCGATTCATAAATCGGGCAAGGCAGCGTTTCTTTACGAGTTGACTGAAACGGACGGCGGAAAGGTGCTTGCGTATTCCCGTGCCGGGAACAGGGCGGAAATATGTCCATGGGCGATGTTTGCGGAATACTGCATTACGGGGCAGCTCGGCGGAAGCTTTCGTTACGATTTGACAAAAAAAAGAGGGCGTAGCGCGCTCCTTTCTCCTTCCGAGAACACCGACGAACTGATTGCGCGCCCCGTGAAACTTTGCGAATATTCCGCTTCGCCGCGAAAAGTAACGGCGCAGGGAAAATATTTATCTGCGGAAGGGAACACGCCTGCTGAAAAAATTTTTAACGCATGGTTTCGTCCGTATGAATTGCAGACTCTTGCGGGGATACACGAATGGGGCAGGGATTTGCCGAGTGAAATAAACCTGCCCGAAAGGAGCTATCTTTTGATAGACCTCGGCGCGGAACGTACGGGAAATATCTTTTTCGATATCGACTCTTCGTGCAGACAGGAAATTCTGATCGGCTACGGCGAGCATCTCGACGATCTGCGTCCTCGCACATATGTAAACGGTCGGTATTTTGCCTTTTCCTATCTTTTGAAAAAAGGGAAAAACTCGTTTGTGCAACCCTTTGGAAGGATGGGAGGCAGATATCTTGTCTGCCTCTTTGAAAAAAACTGCACGGTGCGCGACCTGGGAATAAAGGAATACCATTATCCGTTGAAACCGCTACCCTTTACGATGAACGACGATCTTGCGCAAAAAATATACGATGTCGCCGCACGGACAAATCTTCTCTGTATGCACGTGCATTATGAGGATTGTCCTTGGCGGGAGCAGGCTTTTTACGGTATGGATGCGCGAAATCAGATGTTATATGGGTATTATATATTCGGGGAAAGCGAATTCCCTTTGCACGCCCTCGAACTTTTCTTTTCCACACAGAGAAAGGACGGATTATTCGAGCTTTGCGCCCCCTCGGAAATAGGTACCACGATCCCGTCGTTTTCTTTGTTTGCGGTGATGGCGGCGGCGGAGTATTATCAGTTTACCCGCGACGGCGGTTTTATCATAAAATACCGAGAGGTAATCGAAAGGTGTTTGGACGCGTTCTGCTCTCGTATAGAAGAAAACGACCTTCTGCCAAGGTTTTATCAAAAGGAATATTGGAATTTTTACGAGTGGTCGGCGGGGCTCGACGGAGGGGATATTTTCCGAAAGGAAGATCAGCTTCCTGTTGTCGATCTGCCTCTCAACGCTTTGCTTGCCATCGTGCTTGAAGAAATCTCCTCCGTTTATACGGCGTGCGGGATAAGCTCCGGATATTCAAAAATTGCGAAAAGGTTGATTTCGGCGTTGGAAACAAATTTTTACGACGAAAGTGAGGGCGCATTCGCAAGTTTTCTCTATCAGGGGGAAAAAAGCGGGTACGACGAGCTTTCGCAAGTTTTGATGCTCTATTTGAGATCCGAGAAAAGTTCGCGGATTTCGGAAATTATTCTCGAAAGGAAATATCCGTCCGTGACGATCGCCTATCTCGGATTCAAATACGAAGCTCTTTTAAGGTTCGATGAAAAGAACTCCGCTTTCGTATTTTCAGACATTAAGGAAATCTTCGGGAAAATGCTTTTTGAAGGAGCGACCTCTTTTTATGAAACAGAAAAAGGAGCGGACGATTTCGAGGGCGCGGGGAGCCTTTGTCACGCTTGGGCAAGCGTACCTGCCTATCTTTATCGAAAGTATCTCACGGGCGTGGATTATTCGGCTGATACGGAAAGCAACCCGATTGCAGAGTCAGCCTTAAAGGCGCTTTGCGGAGAATATGCGTTTCACGGAAAAAGGAAGAAGTTTTAATGGATACGTTACATTTTGCTGAGGCGGAGCTGAAAAAATATATGTCGGCGATTACGGGTACAAGCGAGTCGGAAATTTCTCTGTCGATAAATGAAAGGATATTTTCGGAACGGTTTCAAAAGTACGATCCGTATTTCGACGACGGATATAAAATCGACGTGAAGGGCGGCAAAGGCGGAATCGTGGGCAGCAACCCCCGCGCCTGTCTTCTTGGAGTCTATGCGTTTTTGCGTGGGCTGGGATGCCTTTTTCTTCGTCCCGGAAAAGACGGGGAGAAGATCCCTTCGATTTCTCTCGAAAAATGCGATTATACGCTTGATTTCACCGCGCGTTATCGTCACAGAGGGATCACGATCGAGGGCGCGGTGAGCGAAGAAAACGTGCTGGATATGATTGCATATGCGCCAAAAGCGGGTTTTAACAGCTATTTTATGCAATTCAGAAACTCTTACGAATTTTTCGAACGCTGGTATCTGCATAAAAACAACTCGCTTTTGCCCGCAGAAACGTTTGATATCGCGGCAATACAAGGGCGGGTGGAAGAAGCGATTAAAACGCGCGGATTGATCTATCACGCCGTGGGACACGGCTGGACGGCGGAAGCGTTGGGATGCAACGTCAACGGCTGGGAAAAAAAAGAGAGTTCTGATGACAATCCCCTGATCGCTTTGGTTGGCGGGAAACGCGGTTATTTTAAGGGGATTCCTTCTAATACCAACCTCTGTTATTCTCAACCGAAGGCGGTTGAACTTTTCGCCGATTGCGTGACGGAATATGCGGCGGCGCATCCTGAAATAGACGTTCTGCACGTCTGGCTCGCAGACGACAGCAAAAATTTTTGCGAATGCGAACGTTGCCGAAATACGTTGCCGTCTGACTTTTATGTGGAAATTCTCAATGAGATTGACAGAAAACTGACGGCGCGGAAAATCGGCGTAAAGATAGCCTTTCTCGCCTACTGCGAACTTCTTTGGCCGCCTGAAAAAAATCGTATAAAAAACGAGGAGCGGTTTATCCTTATGTTCGCGCCCATCACTCGCAGTTATTCGGAAAAATTCTCCGAAGCGGTCGAAAGGTCCAAACATTATGGCGTAGAACCTTATTTTTTGAACGAAAGCGGTTTTCCTCGCGAACTTTCGCGTAATCTCGCGTTTCTCCGCGGCTGGAAAGAGCGTTTTAAGGGCGACAGCTTTATTTTTGATTATCCGCTCATGTGGGAGGTCAATAAAGATATTTCTACGATCTCTCTTTCAGAATCTATCCGCGATGACGTTTTATCCTTTGAAAAAGTGGGATTAAACGGGGAAATTAGCTGTCAGCTGCAACGTGTCTTTTTCCCTCACGGACTCAATCAGTCGCTGATGGGGCGTCTGCTTTTGGGCGAGCCGATTCAAGAAGATTACGCCCGAGAATTTTTGCGGGCGAGTTTTGGATCTGAACGGGGAGACAAAGCTTTGCTTGTCATGAAATTGATACGCGAGAATATTCCCGAAGAGTATTTTCGATATGAAATTCCCGCCGTATGTTTCGCCCTTGCCGAAAAGACGGAAACCGTCCGTTTCGCCGTGCTGGGGCTAGAGAGGGAACTATTCGGAAAAAAGAAAATTGCTGATGACGAAAACGAACGCTTGCTTCGGATATGGATGCGGTTTACGGCCTTGGTTTTGGAAGCGTTCGGCAAAAAAATGCATGGAGAAAAATGCAGGACGGAAACAGAAAAATGCCTTGAATATCTGCGCCAAAACGAGCTTGCCGTTCAGCCTTATCTCGACGTGTGCTATATGGTCACGACTTTAGGCGAAATTCTTTCTTTTCGATGGGATAAAGAGATGGACGAGGGTACGGACGAATTGCAGAATGGTTCGACGAGAAAACAGGTCGGGGAAAGTTTCGTGTGCGATTCTCAGCCCGTAAAACTCCGCTATCGTAATATCCTGCCCGCTTCCCTCACGATATATAGAAAAAATAGATACGGAGCCGTAGCGCAGACGTATGAAGAAGGAAAGGATTTCATTTTAGAACGTATCGAGGGAAGACTAATCCGAACGAAAAATTCCACTCTGCCTGATTTTTCCGAAAACGCTTTTTACGGTCTGTCGCATTTTAATCATAACGATTTTGAAAAATGGGGTAACGGCGATTTTATGATATACGCCGATTATAAATATACTTCCGAACAAATTTCCGATGCGGAATATGCAAAAGAAATCAGTTTGAAAAACGGCGGTTTCGGCTGTTTGAAAGAAAAGATTCTTTCTCTTCAAGGAAAGAAAATAAAAATTACCGTATTCGGTGACAGTATTTCTTTCGGCTGCGAGGCGACCGCAGAGGGAAACGCTTATTTTTATAGGTTTGCAAACGCAATCGAACGAAAATACGGATGTGAAACAGAAGTTTGTAATCGATCGGTTATCGGAAATACGACGGACGACGCGCTTGCTCGTTTTGATTCGGCTTTCGAAGCGGATGATTCTCAATTCGTGCTGACGGCGTTTGGAATGAACGATCAAAATAAGTTTGGCTCAACTCTGCCTATTTCCCCCGAGCGTTTTGAAAAGAATTTGAAAATGATTGCCGATAGGTTGTTGAAGAGAAATAAATTCCCAATTTTTATCACGCCATGTATTTCCAACGAAAAATGGGTGTATTGCAGCGGGCGGCTCGGAGAATATGCGGACGCGATATTAAAGGTCGCTACGGAATACGGCTTGCCTTGCGCCGATGTCTATGCACTTTGGAAAAAACAACTTGAAACGGGTAAAAAGAAGGAGGATTTACTGAACAACGACATCAATCATCCTACCGATTACGGGCATTTTCTGTATTATTTGCAGTTAAAACAGTTAATATAACGTTAAAAAATCGACAATAAGTGAGGTAATTCATGAAAACAGTAAAAGATAAATACTTGGTTGTAGGTGCGGATTTCGCGGGTTATCCGTTGAAAGAAACGGTTGTAGCGCATCTGAAAGGGAAAGGCTGGAAAATCTCCGATCTGGGCGTTACTGCCGAAAGCGATCCCGACGATACGGAAAACATGTTCCACCGCGTGGGGCTTAGAGTGGGAAGCAAAATTTCGGAGGGCGAATTTGAACGCGCGCTCATCTTCTGCGGAACGGGAATGGGAATCCATATCGCGGCAAGTAAATGTCCGCACGTTCACGCGGGGGTGGTAGAGAGCGTTCCCGCGGCGTTGCGCGCGATCACGGGCAACGGAGTAAACGTCCTCGCGATGGGAGCGTTCTACGTCGCGCCGCAGATGGGATGCGATATTGCGGACGCTTATTTAAACGCGGAACTCGGCAGTGGTTACGAATGGTGGCATAATTTTTACGAATTTCATAAGCTGGCGATAGACGAGCTGGAAGCTTTCGATTACGAAGCTTATAAAAAGAACGGATTTAAGGTAAAACATCTCGGAGACTACGAGCTTACTTTGGAGACAAAGCCCGAATGACAGCCAAATGTATGTATATTTCGTAAGGCCGAAAATATATTTGATTGAAGTCGAATCATTCCAAGGCCATATACTCGTTTGATAAAATTGAATGTCGGAAAACAGACAAGAAGGTAATTTTTTATCGATAATAGAAGTGGCGAGTTTTTGGCGTGTTGAGGCTGAAAACCTTATGGCAAAAGGGATTGAGTGAGGGCGTCATCGGTTCAATTCCTGTCGACCGCACCAAATATACGGTTTGTCGATAGAATATACGATAAACCGTATTATTTTTGCCTATAAATGAATAATTATTCTATTAATTTCGTAATTTTGGG
>ERZ1106952.429-NODE-429-length-20054-cov-7.050203_pt1 | contig 20054 bp, 19 predicted proteins | sample MGYA00403677_ERZ1106952 | MGnify/ENA primary metagenome ERZ1106952 (study PRJEB35170, sample SAMEA104062415) | human gut metagenome | biome: human gut; feature: human-associated habitat; material: faeces | place: Denmark | collected 2012-05-14 ...
TTGATGATCCAGAAGCTGATCTGCGCCGGGATCATGGGCAGCGAGAAGTTGAGCATCTGCCGCCACAGCTTTTTGTTGACGCCCTTCAGCTCCACATAGTTCCACAGCTTGCCGGTGAACAGCAAGAACAGCACGCTGGTCAGGTCGCCGCTGATGATGGCCAGCAGGTAGCCGTTGGCGCCCCACTTGAAGCCCACCAGATACAGCACATAGAAGGCCATGGTCGCCACGGTGCACAGCACGCCGTCCACTGCCACCAGCTTATTCCACTGGCGGCTGCGCACGAACTGAGTGCACAGGGTGCGCAGGCAGCTCATGAGCACATAAATGTAGATCAGCAGGCCGTACTGCGCCATATCCGGCAAAAACTGGGTGACCGGCCAGCACAGCACCAGAATGCCAAAACCGCCCAGAATGGTCAGCAGGCCGTTGGTAAACACCTGTTTTTCGCTGTTGCCCTTGTCCAGACCAAAGCGGATGATGGCGTTGGACATGCCCATGGACACAAAGGGGATGAGCAGGTTTGCGTACTGGCTCAGGATCTTGGACAGACCCAGATCCGAGATCTCCGCCATGGCGTAGGTCAGAAAGGGCTGTACGATCAAAGTGAGCAGCTTGGACGAAAAGCTGGAGATTGCAAAGATCAAAGTATTGCCGGCCAGCTTGGAATATTTATCGCCGGTCTTTTTTTCGTTTTCCAAGGGAATTTCCCTCCGTTTTTACGATAGATTATCTTTTCAGCAGCTCCCGCCGGGCTTTCCAGTCCGGCAGCAGCTTTTCCACCTCTGCCCAGAAGGCCGGGCTGTGGTTCAACTGCAAAAAGTGGCAGTACTCGTGTACTACCACATAGATCTGCGCCGCAGGGGGCTGGTTATACAGCTGCAAGGCAAAGGTGATCTGCCGCTTAGCCGGGCAGCACACGCCCCAGCGGCTGGTCATGCTGCGCACCTTCAGGATGGGCTTCTGCCCGCCCAGCACCCCGGCAAAGGCCGGGTAGACCTTATCGCTCATGGCGGTAAAGTAGGCCAGCGCCGTGGCCTTATCCGGCAGGTCGGCGTTGTCCCTGTTCAGCTTGGTGATGTTCTTCACCCGGATGTCCCGGATCCACTGGGCGTTTTGCAGCACAAAACGGTCAGCCTGCTCCAGACTGGCCGTCAAAGGGATGCTTACCATCACGGTGCCGTTGCTGCGCACCCGCAGATGCAGCTGCTTTACCTTTTTGCGCACCAGCTCGTACTGAATGCCCTCCACGCTGCGCAGCTGGGCGCACGGCTTTGCCGGCATCTCAGGCCTTGCTCCGCATCAGGCGGCCAAGGGGCAGCTGCGCCAGCACCACGGCGGCAAACAGCAGCACGCAGCCGGTAGATTCCCGGAAGGAGAGGTTCTGGTGCAGCAGCAGCCAGCCGCCCAGGGCGCTGAATACGCTTTCCAGACACATGATCAGGCTGGCAACGGCGGGGTTCAGGTCCCGCTGACCCAGAATCTGCAGGGTGTAGGCCACGCCGCTGGACATCACGCCGCAGTACAGGATAGGCCCGGCGTAGGTGACAAACTCTGCCATGGCAGGCTGCTCGAACAAAAACGCCGCCACGGTGCTTTCCACCGACACCACAAAAAACTCCACAAGGCTCAGGCGCACGCCGTCCATCTGCGGGGAGAAATGATCCACCGCCATGATCTGGAAGCTGAACAGCACCGCACACAAAAGCAGCAGCCCGTCGCTGCTCTGGATGCTGCCAAAGCCGTCCTTCATGCACAGCAGATACAGCCCCACCACGGCAATGGCCATGCTCACCCACAGCTGTGCGCTGCTCTTGCGGCCCAGAAACAGGCCGAACACCGGCACCAGCACCACATACATGGCGGTCAGGAAGCCCGCCTTTGCGGTGGAGGGGTCCAGCGTGATACCCAGCTGCTGCGCCGCGCTTGCCAGAAACAGCAGCGTGCCGCACACAAGCCCGGCTTTCAGCAGCAGCTTGCGCTCGGCAGAACTCTTGGGCTTGCCGTCCGGCCTGCCCTGCCGGTGGTGCAAGGCGTCAAACGCCTTGACCGTGGGGATCAGCACCAGAACCGCCATCCAGCTGCGCCCTGCCAGAAAGGAGAACGCGCCCATGCCGGAGCCGGCGCTCTGCGCCACAAAGGCTGTGCCCCAGATCAGGGCGCACAGCATCAGCAGCATTGAATTTTTCGTCTGGTTCGTCATCCGGCAATGCCCTCCACCTTCATCAGGCCGTACAGGTAGTACCGGCTGGAATCATACGAGATGGTCACGCGGTACTGCGCCGCCGGGTCCAGCCCGGAAATGGTGCAGCGGTAGTCGGTGCCATCGGTCTTGATATAGTAGGTGCTGTCCGGCACATACTCTGCGCCGCCGTCCACCTTTTTCCACAGTGCAACCTTGAACTTCTGGGTACCCTCGGCGGTGCCGCAGGCCATGATGTTCACACTGCCGCCCGGCACGGTAAAGTAGCCGGTGTTGCGGCTCCAGATGCCGTTGAATACTGCATACAGGCAGCCGTCTGCGGTGGCGGTGGCATACTTTGCCGAGGCATCCGCAATGCCCTGAATGATCAGCGGGTCGGTGGTGGCTTCCGCCCAGCGGGTGGTGTCCTCCTCCTGCACTTCCTCGGAGTGGCCTGTCACCTTCTGCGCCACCTTTTTCAGGGTCTCCTTGCAGCCGGTCAGGCTAAGCACCATCACCGCCGCCAGCAGCAATGCCAAAAGCTGTTTTTTCATCTTCATAGCTTTCCTCATAGAAACAAAGAAACTTTTCTTTTTCGTGCGTCTCTGCCAACGGGCAGATACAGGGTAAGTATACCGCATTTTGCCGCTCTGCACAAGATACCTATCTTTATTTTGTGCGGTTTGCCGCCTGTTTCTGCACAAATTTTCACCCATTCAGCGCCCGCAGCGCTGCGCACTCGGCCTCGGCCAGTGCGGGAGCCTCCGCCCCGAACAGACTGCCGTAGCGGTACAGTGCCCAGCCGCCCGCCGCCTGCTGCCGTAAGTCCTTTACCTGTGCCGCCAGCGCGCTGCCGGTGCTCCAGCCGGATACGCTGTCCGGGTTCGCGCCGCCGTCCCCGGTGCCCACCCGGTACGCGCCCAGCCCAAAGTACAGCGCCACATCCCCCGCCCGGGGATAGCTAAGCCACGCCGGGACGATGTTTTCAAAGGCAAAGCGGGTGCTGCCGGAGTGCAGGGTAAAGCCGTAGCCCCAGTACACCTGCGGGCAGAGGTAGTCGATGACCTTTTCCTCCCCGCCCGCCGCCAGCCATGCGGTCACATCGCTGTACTGCTGGTCGAGGTCGTTGTCCGGGTTGCCCTGCGGACTGATGCCGAACCGCAGGGTGGGGTCTGCCGCCTTTACCGTGCGGTACACTTTCGCCACCAGCGCGGTAACATTTTGCCGCCGCCACGCGGCAAGGTCGGCTGCGCCGCTTGCCGCAAACTGCACCGCGTCCACGGCGGCATCGGTGGTGGGGTAAAAGTAATCGTCAAAGTGGATGCCGTCCACCGGGTAGTTCTGCACAAGCTCTGCCACCCCCTGCACCACATAGTCTGCGGCGGCAGGCACGGCGGGGTTCAGGTACAGCCCCTCCCCGGCGGTGCACAGCCAGTCCGGGTGGGTATTGGCCAGATTATTCTCTGCCAGATTCGGCGGCATCGCCGCCGAGGAGCGCAGGCGGTAGGGGTTGACCCACGCCTCCACCCCGATGCCCCGGCGGTGCGCCTCGGTCAGAAAGACATCCAGCGGGTCAAAGCCGGGGTCTTTTCCCTGCACCCCGGTGCACAGATGGCTCCACGGGAACAAGTTGCTGCGGTACAGTGCATCCCCGAAGGGGCGCACCTGCGCCAGCACGGTGTTCAGTCCAAGCCCGGCGCAATTGTCCAGCAGCTGCGCCGCCCCGGCGCGGAAGGTGTCCTCGGTGGAGAAATCTAGCAGCGCCCAATCCAGATAGCTCACCCACACCGCCCGCCACTCCCCGGCGGGCAGGGCGGGGTTGGGTGCCGTGGGCGTATCCTGCCCGGAGGCGGCGGTCTTTTCTGCGTTGCCCTTTTGCCGCAGATACCACCCCGCCAATCCGCAGGCGGCAACGCCCGCCCCGGTCAGAAAGGCTCTGCGGCCAAAGCGGCGTTTTGCCTTGGCTTTAGACGTCCTGCGGCGCTGGGTCACAGGGTCTCCTCCTGTGTCTTATACAGGGTAAGCCCTGCCCAGCCCCGGGCGCAGGTCAGCAGCACAAACATGATATTCGTCCAGAAGGCAAGGCCGCTCATGCCCGCGTACTTGGTCAGCATCCAGAACACCAGCCGCAGCACCTCGGCGGCGCTCACCAGCTGCAGCTGCCGCTGGATGGGCTTGCCGCGCTCGTACTCGGTGGCAAGCAGCGCAGGCCACACCAGCGCCGAGCAGATATCCCCCGCCCAGCCGCTGGCACCCAGCTTGCTGAGCATCAGCACCACGAACACGCCGGTGTAGTTGCGCTTTTCCCTTGCCGGTGCACCCTTCTGCGCCGCCAGAAACAGCACCGCGATGCCGGTAAGGCAGAACACGATCATTTCCAGCCCGGAAAAATCCATCCCGCCCAGCACGGCAAAGCCGCCCAGCATGGACACCGCCGCTGCAGCCAGCAAAAAGAAATACCATGTCTTGCGTGTAAATTTAAGCTTCATGAAGCCCTCCTCCGGGCGTTTGCGCCCGGCTTGCAGAAAAATTTAAAAAAGAATTGTAAATATTATAGCACAAACCCCCGCAGGTTGTGTTACAATAAGGAAAACTCTTTTGGGGAGGGTCTTTCCATGAACGCTGTCGTTTCCGTCTGTCTTTTGGCCTGTGCGCTGGGCATCATCGTGTACCTGCTCTCCCGGCGGGAGACAACCCGCCGCAGCCAGTACGGCCCCGCCGGCCTGTCCGAGTTCCGCACCGGCCTTGCGCTGGACGAGTGCTTTGACCGTCTGGACACCCGCAGCGACACCGACCTCTTTGCCTACGAGTGCCGCCGGGAGAACGACGGCAGCTTTCTGCTGCACCTGACGCTGCACCAGCCCAGCCAGCAGCCGCTGGACACTTTGTACACCCTGCGGCTGGACCCCGGCCGCCAGACCGTGGTAACTTTGATCTTTATCCGGGAGGCCTTTGGCTACAAAGAGCCGCTGTTCCCGCCCGCCATGCTGGACGAATTTATGCTGCAAAAGCTGGATGCCCACCGCACCAAATGATTTTTGCGGAAAATGCTTTCCTTTTTGCGCGGTTTTTGTTATACTAGTGCGTGTTGCAGCAATGCAGCACCCCTGCGGGCCAGTAGCTCAGCTGGTCAGAGCTGGCGGCTCATAACCGCTTGGTCGCGGGTTCAAGTCCTGCCTGGCCCATACAGAAAAAAGACACCCTTTCGGGTGTCTTTTTTGTATTTCAGGCGCTTTTATTCCCCATCCTCTGCGGGCAGCTGGTTCCACAGACGGGGTACATATCACAGAGCACATGATACGCTGGCCGTTTTTGTTTGCCCCCATTGCGGCAGATCCTGCTTTCTGCCGCAAATTGCATCAGATCCCGCCGTTTGCTCAATGAGTATTTCCCGCCGTCCCGTTATACTGGGAGGGAAATGGAATTAAACGATGGAGGAACAGACCATGAAATACGGTGTCATCGATGTGGGTGGCGGCCTGCGGGGCATTTACGGCGCTGGCGTGCTGGACCGCTGCCTGGAGGAGGACCTCCGCTTCGATCTCTGCATCGGCGTTTCGGCGGGCAGCGCCAATATGGCGTCCTATCTGGCAGGCCAGCATGGGCGGAACAAGCCCTTTTACGATGAATACTCCTTCCGCAGGGAGTACATGAGCGTGCACAACCTCATCCGCAAGCACTCCTATCTCGATCTGGGCTATGTCTACGGCACCCTCAGCAATGCAGGCGGCGAGAATCCGCTGGATTACGCGGCGCTTGCCCGCAGCCCGGCAGAGCTCTGCGTGGTGGCCGCTAATGCACAGAACGGCGAGGCGCAGTATTTCACCAAGGCAGACCTCCACCCGGACGACTACCGCGTCCTCATGGCGTCCTGCTGCATCCCGGTCATCGACCAGCCCTGCGTCATCGACGGCGTGCCTTATTTTGATGGCGGCCTGGCCGACCCCGTCCCGCTGGAATGGGCCTTTGCCCACGGCTGCGACCGGGTGGCTCTCATCCTGACCAAGCCCATCGGGCTGGTGAGTAGTGATGCCCGGGACAAGCATCTGGCACACCTGCTGCAGTCGCATTACCCCGCTGCAGCCGAGGGGCTGCGCCGCCGGGCATGGCGGTACAACACGGCTGTCCAGCGGGCGCGGGAGCTGGAGCGACAGGGCCTTGTCTGCATCATCGCCCCGGACAGCACTGAGGGAATGTCCACCCTGACCAAGAACCGCGCCGGCCTTGAAAGAATGTACGCCAAAGGCAAACAGGACGCCGAAGCGCTGGTGCGGTGGATGCAAAACACCAAACAAGATGAATCGGTGGGCACCTAGAGATGAAACCCGTTCACTTCCCTTGACAATATCCGCCCCGGACATTATAAGATGATGTGTACATACGGACAAAGGAGCCTGGAGCGGTATCGCTCTGGGCTTTTTTGCATTTTGTTGTTCTGCTGCGGACAGATAGAGGGGGGTCCGCAGCAGAGGAGTGGAAAACCTTCTTCCCGATTTCTACAAAAGAAAAAGCTCACCTTCCTTTTTTGAAAGTGAGCCATGTAAAGCCAAAATGGTAACAGTAAGTGTCGAGTTTCGTAGGTGAAAATTTTCACCTACCGTTTCACCTACAAAGAGCCGTTTTAGAGACAAAAAGACACCAAAAGTTACGTCAAAGTACACAAAGGCACTTTCATAGAATTATCAAATAGCCATAAAATTTCACAAGAAAAACGGGATTTCAAAATTAGCGACGTTCTCATAACCGCTTGGTCGCAGGTTCAAGTCCTGCCTGGCCCATACAGAAAAAAGACACCCTTCCGGGTGTCTTTTTTGTATTTCAAGGGCTTTTATTCCCCATCCTCTGCGGGCAGCTGGTTCCACAGGCGGTAGTAGACGCCCTGCTTTTCCAGCAGCTGGGCGTGGGTACCCTCTTCCACGATGCCCTCCTCGCCCAGCACAAGGATGCGGTCGTAGTCCTTGATGGTGGTCAGACGGTGGGCGATGGTCAGGGTGGTGCGGCCATGAGCCAGCTTTTCAAGGCTCTGTCCCACAAGGATCTCGCTCTCGTTGTCCAGTGCGCTGGTGGCCTCGTCCAGAATCAGGATGGGCGGGTTCTTCAGGAATACCCGGGCAATGGCGATGCGCTGCTTCTGTCCGCCGGACAGCTTGACGCCGCGCTCGCCCACATAGGTGTCGTAGCCGTCCTTCAGCGCAAGGATGAACTTTTCCGCGCCCGCCAGACGGGCGGCGGCCTCGATCTCCTGCCGGGTAGCACCGGGCTTGCCGTAGGCGATGTTCTGCGCCACCGTGCCGCTGAACAGGTACACGTCCTGCTGCACGATACCGATATCCTGCCGCAGGCTCTTCAGGGTGACCCGACGGATATCCTGTCCGTCAATGAGGATGCGGCCGCTGGTCACCTCGTAAAAGCGGGGGATCAGGTTGCACAGGGTGGTCTTGCCGCCGCCGGAGGCACCCACCAGCGCCAGACGCTCCCCGGCGCGGATGTCCAGGCTGACGTCGTGCAGCACCTTGTTGTGGTCGTCCGGGTACTCAAAGCATACCTTCTCGAACCGGATCTCGCCGGGGCCGGGCTGCAACGGCACGGCGTCCGGGGCGTCCTTGATGGCCACCGGAGTGTCCATGATCTCGGCAAAGCGCTCGATGCCGGTCATGCCGCGCTGGAACTGCTCGGCAAACTCTACGATGCGCCGGATGGTGGCGATGAGGGTGGTGACGTAGAGCATATACGCCACCAGATCACCGGCGGTGATCTTACCGTATACCAGCGACAGGCCGCCTGCCAGAATGACCACCAGATACATCAACCCGTCAAACAGGCGGGTGGAGGTGTTGAAGGCGCCCATGGCGTAGTAGCCAAGGGTCTTGATCTGCTCAAAGGCGCGGTTGCCCTTGGCGAACTTTTCCCGTTCCTCGTCCTCGGCGGCAAAGGCCTTGACCACACCCTGTCCCAGCAGGCTGTCCTCGATGGTGGAGTTCAGCTCGCCGATCTGGACACGCTGCTGGCGAAACCGCGCCCGCAGACGGCCGTTCAGGTACACCGACACCACGCCCATCAGCGGCACACAGGCAAACACTGCCAAGGTCAGCGGGATGCTGGCGCGGCACAGGATGACAAAGGACGCCACGATCTTGATGCCCGCGATGAAAAACTCCTCCGGGCAGTGGTGGGCGAACTCGGTCACATCGAACAGGTCGTTCGTGATGCGCCCCATGATGGTGCCCACCTTAGTGTTGTTGTAGTAGGTGTGATCCAGCTGCAAAAGATGGTCAAAGGCATCCCGGCGCATATCCGTTTCAATATGCACACCCATGATATGACCGATGCTGGACATATAATAGCTGGCTGCGCCGTCGATAATGCGCAGCACAAAGTAGAGCGCCGCCAGCTTCAGCACGATGCCCGCCGTCAGGGTGATGCCCACCCCCATGGCAGAGTTTGTGATGGTGCTCATGATCTTGGGCAGCACGATATCGCACAGGGTGGTCAGTGCTGCGCAGAACAGATCAAGGCACAGCACCATCTTATAGTTTGCCAGATACGGCAGAAAACGCCGGATCAGCGCACCGCTGCTTGCGTGGTGCGCCCCGGGGTCGTTGGTCTTGGTTTTCGGCATGGTTCCTCCGTTTTTATCGTTACTTTTTGCTGTAATCCCGCGCGCCGTAGATGGCGGTGCCGATGCGCACAAGGGTAGCGCCCTCGCGGATGGCGTTCTCAAAATCGCCGCTCATGCCCATGGAAAGGGTCTGCATCTCCACGTTGTGGTAGCCCCGCTCCCCTGCCCGGACGAACAGCTGATACACCTGCGCCAGATAGCGGCGGTTCTGGGCATCGTCGTCGTTCACGGGCGGGATGGCCATCAGACCCTTGACCCTGATATGTTGTTGTGCAGCGGCGGTGTCCAGCAGCGGCCAGAGCAGCTCCGGCGCGGCGCCGGTCTTGCTCTCTTCCCCGCCGATGTTCACTTCCAGCAAAATGTCCTGCACGATGCCGGCCTTGGCGGCTTCCTTCTCGATGGCCAGCAGCAGATGCTCACTGTCCACGCTCTGGATCAGGCTTGCCCGCCCCAGTACCTTTTTGATCTTATTGGTCTGCAAGTGGCCGATAAAATGGCTGGGCTTGCCGCAGTAAGCTCCGGCATCGTAGTTTGCGCACAGCTCCTGCACATGGTTTTCGCCAAACACATCAATGGGCAAAGCCGCACTGGCTGCAATGGTCTGCGCTGTGCGGGTCTTGCAGGCAGCGCACAGCTGCACCGCTGCCGGGTCGCGCCCGGCTTCCCGGGCGGCTGCGGCCATCTTTTCCCGGATCTCGGCCACGGCCTGCCGCATCTCCTCCAACGTTTTTTCTGCCATGTCGCTCAATCCTCCTCGGTATAGCGGGCACGCTCGCCGCCGATCAGCTTCGGGCGGGTGTAGGCACACAGAATGTTTGCTTCGCCGATCTTATTAAGGCTCAGCCGCACCGGCACTGCCACCCGCTTCAGATGCATCCCGATCAGGGTGCCGCCGATATCCATGCCCGCGTTGGCGCGGATCTCCTCCACCGCCACCGGGTCTTTGAAGTTTTTCCAGCAGGTGGTGGCCCAGCTGCCGCCCGCATGGGGACGGGGCACGACGCACACTTCCTCCCAGCCGTATTTTTCTGCGGCTTCCCGCTCAAGGATGATGGCGCGGTTCAGGTGCTCACAGCACTGCGCTGCCAGCCAGATGCCTTTTTCCGCCAGCACCGGCGCAGCGCCCGCGTACAGCGCCCGGGCGGCTTCTATGCTGGAATCCTTGCCGATGTGACCGCCCACCATCTCACTGGAAGAGCAGCCCACCACGAGCACATCTCCCTTTTTCAGCTTTGCCGCAGCCACCAGCTCGGTCATAGCCTGCCGTGCCTCGGTCTCGATCTGTTTTGCAAATGCTTCGGTCATACAAAAAACACCTCACTTATCGGTTTGCAGCCAGCAGGCTGTCTGCCCCTGCCGCACCGAAATATACTTTACTTTCCACCGGACACACCGCCGCACAGCTGTCCTGTACAAGGCCGGTAAAGGTCTGCTCCCAAGCCCCGGTGGCAAGGCTCACTGCCTCGGCGCAGGGGGCGTCTGCGGTGCACCGGAACAGCCGCTCCTGCGTATTCTGCCCCGCCCGCAGGGCAATGCCCCGCAGCAGGGTGCTGTCTGCGTTCTTTTCCAGCCAGCTGCTGCGCGCCCAGCGGTAGCTGATGTACAGCGTGCCGTCCGTGTCCGCAGCCAGCGCTCCGGGATAGCCCGGCAGACCGGCAAAGGCAGCGGTGCAGCCCCGTCCCCCGACGGTCAGTTCCCGGGCAGCGGCATCCACCGCCCAGATGCAGCGGCTGCCGAGGTCGGAGACATACAGGGTGCTGCCGTCCGGGCTGAGCGCCAGACCGGCAGCACCTGCCACCCCGCCCAGCACCTTTTCCACTGTGCGGGCGGCGGGGTCGTACACATACACGCAGCCGGTGGCGGTGTGCGCCAGCAGCTCGGTGCGCAGGGCGCTTTCCAGCCCGTTCTCCGCGCCTGCCGCCGCTGCCACAGCAAAGTACACCTTACCCGCCGGGCTTACCTCCACGGCAGATACCGCCCCCAGCGGCGCACCGTCCAACTGGGTGACCACCTGTTCCACCGCTGCGCCCCAGCTGTCGTGCTTAGCGCGGCACAAGGTGCCCCCGGCGGTGGTCAGCTGGGTCAGCCACACATCCCCGGCGGCATCAAAGGCAAAGCCGGTAAGCTCCCCTTCCACGCTCAGGATGGCGGCAGCGTGCCCGCCATCGGTGCGCACAAGGTCGCTGGTGCGCTTTTTCAGGGCAGCACCGTCCCATGCGGCGGCATACAACAGGCCGTCCTTGGCGCGGATGCAGTCCACGCCCTGATACTCCCCCAGCTCCAGCCGGGTCTTGCGGTCGGTGGAAACGGCCGTCTGCATCGCGCCCGTCTCCTGCCGGAGGTCGGGGGCTTTATAGGTCTGTGGCGGGGTGTCGATGGGGCGGAAGCCCAGCGCGTACACCAGCACCAGCAGAATACCCCCCCCGAACACCGTGCTGGCGGTGCGGAACCGCTTGAGCATGGCGTCCCGTTCTGCGGCCATCTGGGCGGCATATTCTGCCCGGCGGCGCGCCGCCATGGCGTTGGCGCGGTTGGCGCGGCGCATCCACCGGTCCACGAACAAAGCCACCCGCGGCCCAACCGTGAGGGACGCAATGGCCAGTATGAGCAAAAATTCGATCAGTCCGATTCGCATAAGCGCTTTTCCTTATCTCCGAAAAACCTGCGGACAGTACACTGTCCTTTATCGCTAAAGTATAGCATTCCTGCGCAAAAAGGGCAAGCGGGACAAAAAAGAACTGCCGCACAGCATCGTGCAGCAGTTCCTCTAAGAACAACGATTTCAAATGGTCTCCGCGTTGCTCTGGCCATGCGCAGCGGAATGATTTTTTTAAATTTGAGTGTTCATCGCGGCCTGCGGGCCGCGATGAACACATTTTTACGAGAAGGGGATTCTCATCTTATCTCGATTGGCCGGGTGGTCTGCTCCCCGCTGCGGGTCACGAGGGAACCGGCGGGCACTTTGCCACGGATGATGCAGCCCGCGCCGATGACGCAGTTGTCCCCGATGTCCGTGCCCTTGAGCAGCACCACGTCCGAGGCGATCCAGCAGCTGCGCCCCACGGTGATGCAGCCCGCCGTGCATTCCCGGCTGACCCCTTCCTCCCGGTTGAAGCGGTGGTTGTTATCAAAGATCTTCACCCCGGGGCCGAAAAGGGTGTTATCGCCGATGGTTATCTTTCCAAGGCAGCTGATGACCGCGCCGTCGTTGAAGTAGACCCCGCTGCCGATGTTCAGCTGGCTGGAATAGCCGGTGGTGATAAACACTCTGCCGTCGCTCTCCACCCGGTCGCCCAGCGTCACCCGGGAGCCGCTGTTCAGCCGCAGCCGGAGTTCCCTGTCCAGCAGGATGCTGCTGCCAAATTGCAGTCCCCGGCAGCCGAGCCATTTTTTCCATTGCAGGCGGCAGCGGTTATGCAGGCTGCGCCGTTTTTCCCGCAGCCAGCGGGGCGAACACTGCCGCAGCCACATACACCAGCGCCCGACTTTGGTGCACTTGAAGCGCTTGCACCAGCGGTTTACCTTGTTGCCGCTTTGCCAGCTGCCACTGTAATAGTGGATGCCGAAGGTGCGCGGGGTCCGGTGCATCCGCTCGGTCACATAATCAAAGGGGGAAAAGCAGTCGGTGGGCAGCACCAGAAAGCCGTCCAGTTCCTGCTGCTCGTTTTTCTGCTGCAAACCGGCCTTGGTAAACAGCGGGGTATCCCGCTGGGTGCAGGTGCGCAGATCCGGCTCGCCGGTCTCCTGCAGAAAGGATGCATTGCGGTAGGCCGCCAGCATTTTGCCGATCATCTCGCAGCCCGGCTCTGCGCCCACGCCGGAACCGGTGTTCACCAGCAGCGTGCGGCCGTAGGGCGAGGGCGCACTGTGCTCCATGCCGATAAAGCCCTTGTGCTCCAGCAGTTTGTCCAGCGGGCGCACCAGTTCCACGTCCGTGTCCAGATAGATACCGCCGTACCGGTACAGCACCGCCAGCCGCACATAGTCCGATACAAAGGCATATTTCTTTGCCTCGTAGGCCTGCTGTGCGTAGCGGTTTTGGCTGATCTCAAAGTTCTGCTCGTTCCATTCGATAATCTTGTAATCCGGGCAGTATTTCTTCCAGCTTTCGATACATTTCCGGCTCTCCGGGCTGATGGGCCCGCCGCCGAACCAGCAGTAGTGGATGATCTTGGGGATGCTCATGCCTGTTTCTCCTGTTTTGTCGCAAGTGCTCTGCTCTCTACGACCTTATTTTACAAAAGGCCCTGTTTTCTTGTCAAGTTTCCCCAGCGCATTTTGCCGCGTATTCCCGCAAAAAGATTGCCGCCCCGCCGCCCGGTGTGGTATACTGGGTGCAGACGGTTTTGTTTTTCCAAACCATTCACTTAAAATTCACAGCTTTTTCCAATTCTTGCTTTAGAATAGAGTTGTATATTGAACTATGATAGGAGGAGTCCTGTTTTATGGCAAAGATCCTGATCGTTGATGATGAGCCCCGCATCCGGGAGCTGATCCACGAGCATCTGCAATATGCCGGTTACATCTGCGAGGAAGCCGGGGACGGCTCTGCGGCGCTGGCACAGCTGTCCGGCGGCGGGTTTGATCTGGTGATCTTAGACCTGATGATGCCCTTTATGGACGGCATGACCTGCCTGCGGGAGATGCGCGCCCGCCACATCAACACCCCGGTCATCATCCTGACCGCCCGGGGCGAGGAATACGATAAGCTTGCCGGGCTGGAAAGCGGCGCGGACGACTATGTGGTAAAGCCCTTCTCCCCCCGGGAGCTGGTGGCGCGGGTGCGCGCAGTGCTGAACCGCACCATGCCCCGCCCCACCGAGGCCGCCGACACCATGACTTTTGGCGAATTGACCATCGACACTGCCAGCCATACTGTGCGGGTATCCGGCGAGGAAGTCGCCCTGACCCCCAAGGAGTTTGATCTGCTGGTATTTCTGGCCTCCAACAAGGGCATTGCCCTGAGCCGGGAAAAGATCCTGCAGAAGGTGTGGAACTACGACTACTTCGGCGAGGACCGCACCGTGGACACCCATGTGAAGATGCTGCGCGGCCATCTGGGCAAATGCCGCAGCTACATTGCTACGGTATGGGGCATCGGCTATAAGTTCGACCCCGATGCCGCCCGTTGACTGAAGGAGCGTGCGGAGCATGCGGCAAACCACCAAAGCACGGCATACCCTTGGCATCCGCGGACAGCTGATGTGGTTTTTGTGCTTCATCTGCCTGTTTCTGCTGGGGTTGTTCTGGCTGCTGTCCACCCAGCTGCTGGAGCCTTTGTACACCAAACACATCGAGACCCAGCTTACCAATCAGGCCGACAGCATCGTGGAGCGGCTGGACGATGCCATTGCCGAGGGCAAGGTGCTGTCCAGCTGGTCTTTTGGGCAGCTTGCGGTCAACAGTGATTTTTTTGATAAGCTCACGCTGGAACTGTACACCAAAGGTTCTTTGAACAGTTTCTGCGTGGATATCTCGGACACCACCCTGCACACCATTTATAAGATCGAGAACCAGTCCTTCTGCAACCTGCACGGCACCTATCTTTCAGACTCTGCCAACAACGATAAGATCATTGCCACTGCCCTTGCCATGCGCCGCAAGTGCCGCAGTGTGGGCAGCTTTGTGCAGACGCTCAACCCGCCCCGACTCTCCGGCTCGGCGCAGCTATTGGTAGGGCGCATTACCGCCGACGGCAGCTATACCGTGCTGGTGACCACCAGCCTTGTGCACGTTACCGAGGCCGGCAAGGTGCTCAGCACCCTGCTGCCGCTGGCGGCGGCGCTGATCTTCGGCTTTGCCATGTCGGCGGCGTGGCTGTTCAGCGAGTGGTTCACAAAGCCGCTGCGCCAGCTTTCCAGCGCCGCGCGGCAGATGGCGCTGGGCAACTACGCCGTGCAGGTGGACAACCGCCGCAACGACGAGCTGGGCGACCTTGCCCGGGACTTTAACCACATGGCCGAGGAGGTGCAGCACGCGGTGCAGATGCAGCGCGATCTGCTGGCCAACGTCTCCCACGACCTGCGCACCCCGCTGACCCTCATCAAGGGCTATGCCGAGACGGTGCGCGATCTGACCGGCGACGATAAAGCCCACCGGGACGAGCAGATGAACATCATCGTGGACGAGGCCGACCGCCTGACCGCGCTGGTCTCCAGCGTGATGGAGCTGAGCAAGGTGACCAGCGGCACCTATAAGTGTGAGCGGGTGCACTTTGACATGGGGCAGCTGTGCGACGAGGTGAGCGAGCGCTACGACGCCATCTGCGCCCAGAACGGCTGGCAGCTGCAGCTGGAACTGCCGGAGGAGGAACTGCCGGTCTACGCCGACCCGGACATGATGCAGCGCGCGCTGCACAATTTGCTGGGCAACGCCATGCACCACATCGGCCAGGACGGCATTTTTATCCTGCGCGCCTTCCGCTGCTCTGAGGGCGTGCGGGTAGAGGTGGAGGATCATGGCCCGGGCATTGCCGCCGCCGACCTGCCCTATATCTTTGACCGGTACTACCGCTCCCGCTCGGACGCGGGCAAGCAGGGCACCGGTCTGGGGCTTTCCATCACCAAAGCCATCTTCCAGCAGCACAGCTTCCGCTTTGGCGTACAAAGCACCGTAGGCAAGGGCACCACCTTCTGGTTCGTCATGAGTGACCTGCCCTATGTGGACGACTTTGAGGGCAAGTGAACGCCCCCTGTAACACAGAAAAAGCACCGGCAGTTTTCCAACTCTTCCAATCGGGAAACTGCCGGTGCTTTATTATGTTCCGCTCTCTGCCGTGTGGTAAATGCCAAAGGTGTTGTCCGGGGCGGGCATCTCCACGCGGGAAGCACGGTCGTTCACCGCCCACATCATCGCGCCCATAGCGCCCAGCACCACCAGAATGATGAGCCATTTTACTGCATTGGGTAATTTTTTCATTCCGTTATCCTTTCCGTAGTCTCCATGTGGCACTTCTGCCGGGCAGTGCGCAGCAGCGCAGCGGCCTCGGCAGCCGAAAGCGCCTGCACCCACCCGGGGCGCTCTCCTGCGCCTGCGCCGGTGCTGCCTGCCTCGGCAAAGCCGGCCAGCGCCGTGTCGGTGCGGTCGTTCCAGCCGGCAAAGCCCTCCGGCGCAATGTGCGCCCCAAGGCGGCAGTCCAGCACCGCCGTTTTACCGGTAGGCCGCCACGGTCTGCCCAGATACACGCTGCCCGCCGGGCAGTCCGAGACAAAATCGCAGTCCCAGAACACAAAGCCCAGCCCATCTGCCGCACCGGAAGGCGCGGTGACCCAGCTGTGCGCAAGGCCGTTGTCCACCGTGCGCAGGGTGCAGTGCTCAAACAGGGCGTCTGCCCCGCCAAAGATAAAATCAATGTCCCCGGCGATCCCGCAGGCGTGGTAATACTGCGCGCTTGCCCGGCGGGGTGCCAGCCCGCGCGGACCCAGAAAGCCGTCCTTCTCCCGCTCTTTCTCCGGCAGAGGGGCGCAGAACAAAGTATCCTGATTGCCCAGCAGCCGCACACGGTCAAACGCCGCCCGGGCGCTGTCCACATAGGCTGCGATGGCCTGCCCCGCCTTTGCGCCGGGGCCTGCGTCGTTCTCGATGGTCATATCCTCCACCCGCAGCTTTTCGCCGCTGAAAAAGGCGGTATAGCTGCGGAAGGTGTGGGTGGGCCGTCCGTCCGGGTGCGGCAGCTTGCCGCCATCGTTCCATACCAGCCGGGTGGCATCCATGCCCGCGCCCGCAAGGGTGATATCCTTTTTCTCACAAACCAGCTTTTCCCGGTAAATACCCGGCGCGATGCGGATGACCGCAGGGCAGTCGTAGGGCACCGCCAGCACCGCCTCGGAAATGGTGGTAAACTGTCCGCTGCCGTCGGGTGCAACGTTGATGGTAAGCATAAGCCGCCTCCTGCGCCCGGCACTGCCGGGCTGAAAAATATGCTTCCAGTATACCCCTCCTTCCCGCAAATTGCAACGGAAGTTCTGTAAAGTCCAGCGGTAGCTCCTTCCTATTTATGGCTTCCCCCGGTCGGAGGAAGCCTTTAAGCGGAGAATTGCTCATGATATGCAACACCTGTTACCCGCTCTTTTCCAGCCGGAGCACGGCGGCGGTGATATCGTCCGGGCGGCCGGTCTTTTGTGCGCGGATGCGGGCGGTCTGCACCAGCGTTTCGGCCAGCTTTTCCGGCGCGTCTCCCGCCGCCGCCGAAAGCTCCACCTGTTTTGCCACCCAGCCCGCGCCATCCACCAGTAAGCCGTCCGATACCAGCACCGCGTAGTCCCCGGCGGTCAGGTGCACCACCCGGCTCTGCCCGTTCACCCCGCCCAGCACCCCCATGGGCAGGGTAGCTTCGCCCACAGCCCGCACCCGCCCGCCGTGCACCAGAAACCCCGGGGCGGCTCCGGCCTTGAACAGCCGCGCCGTGCCGGTGTATAAGTCCACGCTGATGAGGTCTAGCGTTGCGCCGCTCTCGTCCTCGCTTTTCAGCGCCAACGCCACGTTCACCAGCCGCGCCGCCAGTTCGGCGGTAAAGCCCGCCTTGAGCAGCCGGGCGGTCAGCTCTGCCGCCAGATTGCCGTCCACCGCCGCCGGGCGTCCGGTACCCATGCCGTCACATAGGATCATCTGCGCCGCCGTAGGGCTGCAAAACTGCTGCACCGCATCGCCGGATACCTCACCCCGGGCGGCAGCGCTTGCCGCCCCGAACACCGCCCGCAGCGCCGGTCTTTCGCTGAACAGCAGGGTGGTCATGCCCTTGCAGGAGAGCACCTGCGGCACCTCCAGCGTGCGGCGGCAGATATGCCCCACCTCCCCCGCCAGCGCCGCCAGCTCCTGCGGGGTGAACCGGGTGCGCGGCAGGGTGACGGCGGCATGGGTGCGGCCAAGGTCGTCCAGCGTGACGGCGCACTCCTGCGGCGGCGCACCCAGCCCGGTAAAGAACTCCGCCACCCGGCTGGATTTATAGGGTTCCGGGTCGCCGGGGCGTCCCAGCTGCTCGCTGAGCACCCCAAGTGCTTCGGCTACGGCGCTGTACTGCTCGGTCAGGGCGGTGCGCATGGCTTCGGAATGGATGCGCGCTTCCTTGCGGCTGCGGTACAGCGCAAAGCTGCGCCCCGCCGCCGCGCACAGCGCCGCCGGATGGATGCAGCGGGACAATTCCCCGGGCAACTGCGCGGTCTCCACGCTGCCATTCTGTTCCAGCAGCGGACGCAGCGCTTCCATGCCCGCCATGGTGGCAGTATATTCCTGCTTCCAGCAGGTCTCCCGCCGCCCGCAGTTAAAACAAAGAGTATCATGTACATTGTCTATGACCCAGCGGAAACCCTCCCGCCGCCGGGGCAGCCCCTCGTAGACCGCGTTCACCGTCTCCGCCAGTGAGGAAAGGCTCTGTGCCACGGCTTCCAGCCGGGTGGAGGCCGCCGCACTGCGGGCGGGCGCGGGAGCGTTTTCCCCGCTCTGCGGGGTGTCTGCTGCCGGGGCAAGCCAGCCGCCGGGCAGCAGACAGACCACCGCCATACCGCCGCAGGCGCTGAACAGCAGCCCAAAGGCGTTTCCGGGCGGCTGCACGCAGAGCACCCCGGATACGCAGCCGCCCGCGTAGGCGGCAAGGGTCTCCACCCGCCGTCCGGGTGCCAGCACCGCCGCCGCTGCCGTGGCACAGCCAAGCCCCGCTGCCGCCGGGGCAAGGGCGGGGTCTGCGGCGCAAAGAGCTGCCCCCAGCACCGCGCTGCCGCTCAGGGCGGCAAACTTCTGTGCCCGGCAGCACAGCGCCAGCTCTGCGGCGGCACACGCCAGCACCCCGGGCGAAAACCACCCCCACCGCACACTGCCCAGCGCCGCCGCCACAGCTGCGCCCACCAGCAGCGTGCCCATGCCCGGGCGCTCCGGGGCAAATCTACGCAGCCCAAAGCCGATGCCCGCCGCAAGCAGGGCGTCTGCCGCACTGTACAATAAAAGGTCTGCCCCGCCGCTGCTGCCCAGCGCAAAGCACAGCGCCATGCCGGTCAATGTGCCGCAGCCCGCCAGCGCGGCGGGTACAAACTTTTGCGGCAGCAGCCAGCGGGCTGCCACGGCAGCGCCCAGCGCACACAGCTGACACAGGCTGCGCAGCGAGAGCGCACCCAGCCCGTGGAGCAGCAGCCCCAGCGCCGCCCCTGCCGCGCAGGGCGCAAAACAATCCTCTGCCAGCCCAAGGGTCAGCCCCAGCCCAAAGGGCATCAGCGCCCCGTACAGCACTGCCCAGCCGCCTGCAAAGCCGATGCCCACCGCTGCCAGCCGCCGCGCCGCCGGGCGCAGCATCGCCCGTGCCGCTAAGGGCGAAGGCTGCAAGCACCGCCCGTCCGAAGATAAAACACCCATCCGCTCTGTCATAAAAATCCCCCGCTTTCCGGCGGGGATTTTTGTTCTGTTCCCCGCACTGTCTGCATATACTGTAACGCGGGGCAGCGGCGCTTTTTGGCGCGGTGCATAGAACCGCCCCAAACCCGCCCAAAGACGCAAAAAAGCCCTGCGGCCGTCATTTTGCCGCAGGGCTTTGGGGGTATTTTCAACTGTTCAGCAGAAATAGCGGATCTCGCCAAAAAAGGCTGTCCATTTTTCGATCACTTCCCCGCTGCGCGCTTCAATAACTGCCATAATGTTGCGCAGCACCCGGGGCGGGATCTGAGAGTTATTATTGCACAGGTAGCAGCCACCCGCCTTGGTGATCCAGATCTTGGTGGCGTTGCTGTTGGGTGCCCCCTGTGCAACGTGCACATGGATCGGCTCCAGCGGTTCGTTCTCATTGGCCCAGAAGTAGACCCAGTAGGAGCCAACCTTAAAAACCTGCGGCATTTTCCACGCCTCCTTCTTGGGAGAACTGCAAGATCAGATGCGCGGTGGACTCCACGATTTTCTGATACCGCGCGATCTCCTCCGGCGTGAAACCGTGCACCTCCTGCCAGTCATAGCCCGGCAGCCAGCACACTGCTGAGTGGAAACAATCTTCTGCATCCGGTTTTTCAAGGTACACCTTCACCCGGCCATCGGGCTTCATCTCGGAATGCACGATTTCGGTATCGTCGTCCAATGTCATAAACGGGTACATCATAGGTTCCACCTCCCAGATCACTGTACTTATATCACTTAACCGTTCAGCTTTGCAATGGCATCCTGCACGCGCTGCAGGGTCTTTTCGCGGCCCATCATGCAGGCAAGGTCGGTGCCGCCGCCGGGGGTGCGCTGCTTGCCGGAAAGGGCAATGCCCAGCGGGTAGAGCAGCCAGCCGTTCTT
>ERZ1106952.430-NODE-430-length-20035-cov-116.172823_pt1 | contig 20035 bp, 16 predicted proteins | sample MGYA00403677_ERZ1106952 | MGnify/ENA primary metagenome ERZ1106952 (study PRJEB35170, sample SAMEA104062415) | human gut metagenome | biome: human gut; feature: human-associated habitat; material: faeces | place: Denmark | collected 2012-05-14 ...
TTTTGGTACCTTATAGTTTTTAAAAAAGGAACCTTAAAAAGTATAAAGAAGGATTCACAAAAAGATTGACAAAAACTTTAAATACTGATGAAATTGCATTATCAAATATATGCTCTATAACTACAGGAAAAATGGATGCTAATGCGATGAATCCACATGGAAAATATAAGTTCTTTACTTGTTCTCGTGAAGATTATTTTATTGATATTTATGCATTTGATTGTGAAGCTTTGCTAGTATCTGGAAATGGTGAAGTAGGTTTAACTAAATATTACAATGGTAAATTTAATGCATATCAAAGAACGTATGTGCTTTATAATTTGAAAAAGAATGCTAAATTTATTAAATTATTTATTGATTTGCAAATTAATACTATAATTAGAAAAGAAACAAATAAAGGTGCTATGCCATATATAAGATTGACTACATTTAATAAAATTATGATTCCTAATATTGATTCATCATTAGAATATTTAATTTCAATAGCAATTGATAAAATAGATAAAAAAATAGAACTCCTACAAAATCACGCAAGAGTTCTAAATAATATAAAAAATAATTTATTAGGTTCATTATTTATATAAACATTTGTTTAAGAAGTAATTTTTTTATAATTGTTATTTTTTCTAAGATATTTTCATAATTTCTAATCGCCTTATCAATTAAATTAAAAGATTTGGCGATTTTTTTATTATCTACCTTTGGTATTCTTATCATACCTAAGTATTGCCTATCTATATTTTTTAAACCTGTCCCTGTGAAGCCAACATAAGTAATCTTTTTTTCTAATGATTGCAAATAATTACATAAAACAATAGTTTTTTCATCGCTTTGACATCTAAAGCAAATACAGTGATCTGTGTATGCAAATTTACCTGATGTAAGCTTAAATTGTGCTATTCCACCATCATTTGCAATTATATATATTCCTTCATGTGAATAATCGTTAATCGTACCATTTTTTTGTCCTGATTTATAAAGAACAAAATTTCCATTTTCAATTGAATTGTTAGCAGGTATTTTACTTTTATTTTCAAATTTGACGATGTTTTTTAATACTAAATATTCCTTTGTTTTTGATGAATCGAATATATTTTTTTGCATTCCTTTTTTATACTTTTTAAGGATAGATATTTTAGAATTAACTACATCAATTTTCTTATCTAAAATATGTAAAAAAGAATATATCTTGTCTTGTTCATTTTTTGTAGGATAAGTCAAATTCATTTTAGCTAATTCTTTGCTTGAAATTCCTTTTATTGTAGATCCTTGAGGGACTTTTTTAGATAAATGTTTTTGAATTAAATATGCAAAATAATATGGATTTACATTATTAGAATACAAATTAGTAAAGTCTTGTGATGTACATATTGGATGCTCATTTACAGCCACTTTTCCCAAACCAACTCGAGTTACAACTAATATGGAAAATGCTGGAACTATTTTTGTTGCACTATTTTCGATAGCTTCATTTGATATGAAACGAGTTTCAGAGATTTTATTTATATCAAATTCAATTAAATCTGAAGATGAAATCCAAGGCATTGTTCCTAACCAATATTTTTCTTCTTTAGTTGATGGAGTACCACCACCAGTCAATTTGAAAATTGATGAAATTGTTTGACTATTATAGATGGTATAGAACTCATGAAATCTTAATTTTGGTACCTTATAGTTTTTATTTAAGGGCTCCTTAATTTCGTTATTTTCTGACATTATAATCACCCTCCTTTTAAAACTTTGGTAACCCTAATTCTTCTAAATATTTGTTCAATTCTTCTGTAATTTTTTTATCTTCTTCATCAAGACGATGATATTCAGCCATCACTTCATTTAAATCAATTTCCTCTTCTTCTTCAAAAGTATCAACATATCTAGGAATATTTAAATTGAATTCATTTTCTTGTAATTCTTCAATAGAAGCTAAGTGAGCATATTTATCAATATCTTTCTTTGAAGCATAAGCATCCATTATTCTTTGGATGTCTTCATCTCTTAAAATGTTTTGATTTTTACCTTTTTCAAAATATTTAGATGCATCAATAAAATAAACATTTCTATCGGTTTTATTTTTCTTAAATACACAAATACATGCTGCAATTGTTGTACCATAGAATAAATTTTCAGGCAAGCCAATAACAGTATCAAGATAATTTCTTGTTTCAACTAAATATTGTCTTATAACTCCTTCTGCATTACCTCTAAATAATGGTCCATGAGGTAAAACAACTGCCATACATCCATTTGCACTTAAGCTATTAACCATGTGTTCAACAAATGCATAATCAGCATAAGATTTTGGTGCTAATTTTCCTGCCCCACTAAATCTATCATCCTTTTCCATAGTTGAATTTGGATCCCAGTTTGCACTAAATGGTGGATTAGCTACAACAATATCCATCTTTCCATATTCTCTTTGATCAGCACTTGGTGCTTTTAATGTATCACCTTGATGAATAGTAAATTTATTAAAATCAACCTTATGAACAAGCATATTCATTCTTGCTAAGTTACAAGTTGTAGTATTCAATTCTTGACCATAAATGTGAATGAATTTACCATCTTTTTCTTTTAATCTATCAGCAACTTGAATTAATAATGAACCTGAACCACATGCAGGGTCGCTTATACACTTTACATCAGTTAAATCTTTAGTAACAATCATACTTAATAATTTTGAAACTTGTTGTGGTGTATAGAATTCTCCAGCTTTTTTACCAGCAGATGCTGCAAATTGTCCGATAAGATATTCATAAGCATCACCTAATAAATCAATTTTACTATCCATGAAATCAAAATTAATTTCATCAATTGCAGTGATTAATTTTCCAATTAGTTCACCTTTTTCTTTATAAGTTGAACCTAATTTATCTGATGTCAAATTAACATCATTAAACAATTTTGACAATTGTTCTTCGCTCTCTTGTCCCTTTGTAGAATCTGAATATGCTTTAAAAGCATTACTTAAAATTTCAAGTTCAAAATCGCCAGTTTTAATTGTTTCAACCATTCTATCAAAAAGATATTGTGGTTCAATAAAATAGCCTAATCCTAAATTTAAAATAGCTATATCACGACATTGTGCTGGATTAGTTTTATATAATTCTTCAATTCCTATATGAAGTTTATCTTTAAATTCACTTTCCTCATGTTCACAAATGTATCGATAGAAAATCAAACCTAAAATATAATCCTTAAATTCATTGGCATCCATGTTGCCTCTTAGAGAATTAGCCATCTTCCATAGTTTGGTATGTAATTCTCTTTTTTGTGTAATTTCAATTTCAATGTTACTCATTTTTATTTTTCCTCCATATTATGATTCTTATAAATTTCAAATAATTCTTTTCCTATTATTGCGGATTTTATCTTTTCTTTCTTTAATACTAATTTAACTTTTTCTTTTTGCAGCTGATAAATTCTTCCTATTTTCTTTTGTTGTTCGAATGGTATCAAATCTACATTTAAACATTTAATAAAAGATAAAGGAATAATTGATACCCTTGCTGAACCTTGTGTTTGTGACGCAAAGTATTTTTGAGTATCCAGATTTTCATTAAATATCCAACATATAAAGTCAGGATCAAATTTTTTAATATCTTTTAATCTAATCCTAATGAAATTGGATAAAACAACACAACCATCATCTTCTTTAGATACCTTCATTGCTTTACCAGATGCGAGTCCAACTAAAATATCATTTTCTTTAGCAATACATAAATTTCCAATTTTATCATTATTAACTACAATTTCATTGAATAATCCTGGTGTATCACTGGCATTAATATAGTAGCTTAACTGTTGCATTGTAAATGCTTTAAAAGCTGTTCCACTAGTATCTTTTATTCTAGTAAGAATGCTGCCTTGAGTTATATCTGCTATTTCTTCAAGAAACATTTTATGACCTCCTTATTGCAATTTACATAAATATCATACTTCTAAATATTTATTTTGTCAATATGTAATTTACATAAATTTCATTTTATTAATAAATTGTTATATCGTTAAATTTATCAAAGAAGCCTTTAATAATTCCTGGAAGTTGAGTAATAATTGAAATTCTCTTAGTTATATCTATATCATTATTTGAACTTAAAAGCGTAGTAACATCTCTATTTAAACCAATATCATCTTGATAAAAAGAATAATCATCACTTATTTTTTTCAAACTTTCCTTATCAATAGAAAATTGGTCAGCAATTGCTTGTAATTCTTTGTTCTTCTCATTGTTAATAAAGTTTTCATATTCTACTATTGGATCTTTATACAAACCATCAATATCTTCATCCATGAAGTGATTAACAAACCTCATTACTAATTCTCTCTTAGATTTATCATTAATTTCCATTACAACCTTATTAACTTTGCTTCTAGTTTTTTTCTTATCGCCTTTTTCATCACGATATCTTATTAGAAGTTCAACAAGATAATCAAAATTAACCTTAGTTCTTCCTAAAAGCTGTATTTCAAAATCGATATCATCAAGGATAGATTCTTTATGAACAACTGGTTTAATTTGGTTATAAATATCTTTATATAAGCCTTGAAGTTCAAAATATGTTTTCATATCCATCTCTGTCTTTTCAATGTCAAAATCAACATAATTAATAATCTGATTATAAATATGCATTAATTCTCTAAATGAATTAACAAATTCTAATTGATCTTTTTCTGATTTTGATGATGCAAGTCTTTTCTTACCTTTACATTCGGCAAATTTTGCACTTAATTCATTAACAAGGTCCTCAAGAGGTTTTAAAGTTACGTCATTATATACATCTTCATCATTATTAAAATGAGCTAACGCATCATCCATTGTTTTTCTTGATGTTTGATAACATATTACATTGCCACAAATTTTTTGTTCATCATTTGTACGGATAGTTCTTGAAATCGCTTGAATTAGTCCATGCATTTTCATTGATTTATCTAAGTACAATGTGTTACATCTAACAAAGTCCATACCAGTAAGGCATTTATCGACAACAAGTAAAATATCAATGTTTTTATTTCTAAAATTGCTTATTACATCTCTTTCATAAGCTTTGTATGTATTTAAATTGAAATTTGCATTATTTTCTGGTCTTTTATCATATTCATCAATGATTTTAACAAGCTCATCCTTCGCAATAACTGGACTATCGCCTTCTTTGCAATCTTCATTCGGATCATAAGAATAAATAGCAGCAATTTTTATATTTTGTTTGTTTTGTAAAAGTAATTTATAATACTTAATTAAAAGAGCTATAGATTGACACGCTAAAATCGCATTATAACGTTTTCCAGAGGTTTTAGATTCATAATGCTCTAGTATATCATCTGCAACTACTTTGCATCTTCTATCGTCAAGTAATGCTTCGTCATAATCAATCCCTTTTACTTCTTTATCCAAAAGGAATAGTTGGTCATTCATCTTTACAGTCTTTACATAATCAATACATAAAGGTAATACATTTCTATCCCCAATTGCTTCTTTTAAAGTATATGTGTGAACTGGCTTACCAAAATATAAAGCTGTTAATTTTGTATTTTCAGTAACCTCATCATTTTCATCAAAAATAGGAGTTCCTGTAAATCCATAAAATAAAGCGTTAGTAAAATACTTGTCGATTGTTTTTCTCATTTCACCAGCTTGAGATCTATGACATTCATCAAACATAAAAATAATTTTTTTATCTTTATATGCTTTAATGTCATCAATATGTCTTCCTTTTAAAGCATTTGACATTTTGTTTATTGTTGAAATGATTAGCTTATCATTACTTTTTATTTTCTTAATCAAATCGTCTGTCTTTTTAATATTAGTAAATTCATCTGTTGACGAAGACATATATGAACTGAAATCATCTACAGTTTTATCGTCAAGGTCGTTTCTATCAACTAAGAAGAAAACTTTATCAATTCCAAGACGTTTACTCATTTCAAATGCAAATTTAAATGACGTTAATGTTTTACCTGATCCAGTAGAGTGGAAACAATATCCGTTTTTTTCTTCTTTCAAGCATCTTTCTTTTAATGCTTCAAATGCATAAACTTGATATGGTCTCATTATAAATAGTTTTCTTTGAGAGGCACTATCAATCATATAATCAAAAACCATTCTAAATAAGAAAGGACAAAATAAAAAATTCTCTTCAAAATCATATAAAAGATTAATAGCTTCATTTTGTAAGTTTGTCCAAACAAAACAATTGCTCTTATAAATTTGTACATCATTATTACAAAAATATCTTGTATGTTGTTCATTTGAAATAACAAACAATTGAATAAAATTAAATAAGCCTCTATAATTTCCATCACGCTTATATCTTAAAACTTGATTAAACGCTTGATTAATTTCTACTCCTGGCTTTTTTAATTCTATTTGAACAAATGGTAGGCCGTTAATTAGTAATGTTACATCAAAACGTCCAGAATACTCTCCTACTGTTTTTATTTGATGTGCAACTTCAAAACGATTGTTCTCAATATTTTTCAGATCTACAAGTTTTAAATACAAAGGATTTCCATTTCTTTTAATTATGTCAATTTTTCCTTTTCCAGCATTTTCTCTTATCAATTGTGATGCATCGAATATATTTTTGCTTTCAAGGTACATTAAAATTTCTTTAAATTCAGTATTTGAAAGTTTTTCATCACCAAGAATATCTTTATTAAGTTGATTTAATTTATTTCTAAAATTTAGAACTAAATCTTCATAGGATGAAATAGGTGAAAAAGTGTACCAGTTTCTTTTAATTATATCAATAAATTTATTTTCCACTTCATATTCAGTAGTATAATCTGCATTATGCATTTTAATCCCTCCATTGTACAAATGTAATTTACTTAAATTGTATTGTTTTTTTGATAAAATTGCAATGTAGTTTCTAAATAATTATATATAAATCCTTGCTTTTTTCTAAAAAATTCTCATATTTTCGGATCACGTAAAACAAAAAATCGCACCAATAGTTTCAAAAATGAATTTAATTGGCAACTAATAAAACTAAACAAAATCATATAAAGCTAAAGAATGTATACTTTTATGATATATCAACAAAATTTACACCACTTATAAATGTCTAAGAATAAAACAAAAATGTTCAAATCTTAATATATAACCTTAAGAGTAATTAAAAAATGTTTAATACATTATTTTCTTTGTATCAAACTATTGAATTTGTTTTTATAAAACAATTATATAAACGATTATTTAATTTAATATTTTTTTATACAATTATAGTTTCAATAATAAATTAAATATCACATTTTTCTAAAGTCTCAAAGAACTCATCAAACTCATTATCATTATAACAATTCCGTTATGATATTTACATATAGTCATTCATCATTACTATCGTAATCTATTCTGCATCATCCAATAGCATCATGTTACGCTTACAATTCACTACATCACTTCAACCTACATTTTGAAATATAACACAATATAAGTTTTTATATCCAACGTTTTTTGCTTTAATTTTCATGGCAACCATCAAGCATCTTTAAAATTATATCAATAATATAATTGATATAATTTAAGATTATCCATAAATAGTTTATATATTAAATTCCACCTTTAACTCTTAATTAAGTTGCTTAAAAAATTAAAATTCATTATATTCATTAATTTATTTAGTAAATTATTATTTTAAGATATCTGATTATTTTGCATGAATTTTTATTAGTTAAATATTGATTCATACTATTATAAGAATTTTAATTTTCTCTAGAAAAATTCTATTTTCACAATCAAGAATATAAACAACTGGCCAGTATTCTTTATGAAGAAAGCTATTTTGGTTTATATAATCAACATTATCATTATTAAATGAATATTGCTCAATTTTAGTTTTAAATGTTGATTGTATAGTTATAAATCTGTTTTCTATTAATTTTGTTGCGTTGAAAATTCTAAAGTTATTGCATCATCAATGCTTTTAAACAGAGTATTTAATTGATCCATTATTTTTTTATCTTCTTTATCTGGCAGTGTTGTATAAACAGTAATTTTAAATTCATGAAGATTAATATCTGTTGATAAATATAACTTATCATAAATAGTTTGAGAATTAACTTTCAATGAAACTAGTTCTACAATTTCTACATTGCCATCTTTTAAAGCATAATTATTATTTGCTTTTTTAATTAGTTCTAAGTTCTTTTCCATAACGTTTCCATCTCTTTCTAATTGAATCCACACCACCATCAAGGTTATCAGCTACAAGCTTAATAATATTTGTACTTTCATCTTCATATTCCAATGCCCCACTAGAGATAACTACTTTATCATTTTTATCTTTATGTATGCAGATAACATTATCAACATCAAGATTTACAACAAACTGTGGATTATGAGTAATTAATATAATTTGCCTTTTTTGAGACATTTTCTTAAAATCTTGAATCAAATTTGTTTTAATTGAATTTTGGGAAACATCATCCTCAGGTTGATCAATCATATAGATGCCACTCTTTGAATCACCTGAAATTATATCAAAATACAAAGTGGAATTTAGTCCGTTAGATAAATTTTCATAAACATCAGATTCCGCTTTTAAAATCACACTCTCAATAGTAAAGTCATTTTTTATTTTTTCATTAACTTTATTTTTTAAAAATTCGATTGGTTTTTGTGTGCTCTTGTTATAATCTTTTAATATATTATCTACAAAATCATCTAAAGTAATTGTTTCTGTGTTAATTGATTTATTGTTTTTTAAGCATGATGAAAGAATTTCATTCAAATATTCATTACTTATTTTTTTTGCGTTTTTGAACCTTCTTATAAAATTGTATCCATTATAATTTAATGTGGAAATTTCTACCTTGACATCTTCTTTTAAATTAAATTCAAATTTTTTTATTTTTTGCTTTAAAAAAACTAATTTAGCTATTATTTGTGCAACTTCAATCGTATCTGAATCATATTGTTCTTTTACTTTTGTATCTTCATCTTTATAACCACTAATAATATCTTTAAAATTAGATATACCATTATTTATACCTGCCTTAATCTTATATTTATATTTTTCATTATTTAACAATCCATTATATTTTGTTTTCATTACTAAGATATCTTCTTTGAAGGCTTTTAATTTATCAACATCAACTTGTTCAAAACATTTGTATATACTTGGATCATTAATTTTATTCTCTATATCAGTAAGATATTTTACAATCAAACTATAACTATTAATAGCCACTTTATTATTTGGCAATTGAGAGCTAGATACCATTTTTGATGTTATATCTTTATCACTAAGTAATAATGTTTTTAATTTAGAATATTGATCATCATATTCAAATTTAATCGTTAATAATTCATATAATTTTTCAAATTCATTTTGAATAATTGTTTCATATGAAGATTTAATTGGATCTGGTGGGAATTTATCGTTTAAAAAATTTTGATTTTTACTATCGTCTTTCTTTTCAAATCTTTGTCTAATATTGCCTTGATAATCAAAATAATAAAGTTTCTCTCTTGGTATAAAACTATTTATTATAATTTTATTTTTTAACAAATACTCCTCATAACCTTTCTTTACTTCATCTTTTGTATTAGAATAATCTGTGATTTTATGAAGCAATAAAGACTTACCAATTGAGTTATCTCCAATAATAGCATTAATTCCATGGGACATTGGAACTTCAATATTTTTTTCATCTATACTTATTTTCAATACATCAATTTTCGAATCATCGATTGAAAAAAATGAATTTCCAAGCTGAATTCTAGAGTAATCCGATAAAGCCATAGTTAATCCTTTAAAAGTAGGAAGACATTTAAGATATGTATGTTTAAAATCTGAAATCAAATTCTTTTTTGCTAAATCATAAGCCGGATATACTTCCCATTGATGGCAATCCGATCCAGTTATAAATTTTACGACATCGTAATTGTATTCTTTATTTTTTTCTAATGCAAATAGATTGTTAAATAATCCATTTTTCATAGATTTAAATTCTAAAGCTTCAAAAACTTCAGAAGTTAAAAATCCCTCAAAAGCATCTTCGCCAACACATTTTAAATCTGGTGCTTTTATTTTTGATGAATTTACACTATTTTTTTGGTGAGCAATCAATATAACATTAAGATTTATTTTTCTTAAAATTGCAATCATTTGTGATTCACTAAATAATTGTTCTTTTATACAATCATATTGAACTTTTCCATCAATTAATGGTAAAACTTCAGTTTCAATTTTTGCCAATTTTTCATCATCAGAATCATCAAAAATTGCTATAACATGGACTTGTTTTAACACTTTTTTATCATTTTCAAAACCAACAGAAAACTCTATTCCTGGTAATACTTTTTTTAAACTTCCTGTTCCTTCAAAAGATTTGAATGATTTATACATTTCAAATGAAAAATAATCATGATCTGTGATACTTGCCATATTAACTTGATAATAATTTAACTTCTCAACTAACTTTTTTAAATTTTCTTTTGTTCCTTCTCCAATTAACTCTTTGCTATCCTTAGTTATTGAATATTCAGAATGTATATGCAAATCAACTTTTATTGGCTGTTCTACAATTTTATTAATATACGTCTCCATAATCTCCCCTTAATATACTTTCTTAATAATTATTCTTCTAAATCTTTAATAAATAATAATTTTTGTTTTTTTCATTCAGTTATACCATTATAATTACATCATACTACAATTAAAGATGTACCAAATGGTGAACAAAATAACCATTTTTAGTAAATTCATTATTTAATATTACTCTATCATCTATATGCTTTTTTATGAATCTTTAAAACATTGAGTCATTCCTGCAGTGAATGAATGAGTAATCTTAGCAAATTTAAAAACTACTAAACATTCATCAGTAATTTCACCTTTAGCATTTTATATCAGCTTTATGAATAAATCTTTTTCTGAAGTATATTCTTCTTTAACGTATAAATCAAATACTTTATAAATTAAAATATGATTTGCTATCAATATGAGCAAAATATCTTCTAAACATTACATTATTCAACATAAGCATAATTGTAGCTTTTTTTAGTTTTAATAGTTAAACGAATGTGTTTACCTATTTTCCATCTATTTATAATTGTGAAAAAAGCATTTAGAAATTATGTTAACACATGCTTAATCGTGTCAACATAATTTTAAGTTTTAATTTTTACCATTTTTTATAAGTCATAAATACTTCTCATATAATTTTTTAAACTCTACATAAATTATAACATTTTTTTACTTTTATATCTATATATTGACTAAATTTTTCAAAAAACAATCAAATTTATTTCAAATTTTAAATAATTTAAAAATAAAATAAAACTATACTAATAATTTCTAAAGTGAACACATTACTAAAATTTAGTATAAATTTCTCTATTTTTTAACAAAAAAAGGTTAACACATTTTACAGTATCAACCCTATTTTTTCTTCTATATAGTAATTATTAACTATTATGATACAAAATACACAACGCTTATTTTTTTTAACACTAAAAATCACTTTTTTCAGTTAATTATCATATTCATCTTCTAGATTAAAATAATCACATAAGACCAAATATGCAGCATATTTTTTTGCTAATTTTTTTGATGTAGCATATGCAGTTTTTTCTATTCTCCAGCTTCTAACATAGCATGTACATTTCCACATCATACTACCATCATTCAATTCAACCATTTCATCTGATGGATCGTATTTAGGGATTGAGCATCTTCCATGCTCAGCCATTTCTTTTAACGTGTTAATTGCATTATCTACTTGAAATTTTGCTGGTCTTTCTTCTTCAGTATCGACCTCATCAAGAAACTCATCAATATTAAGCATAACATCTACAGAATTTTGAAGATCATCTGGATTCCACTCACAATCAATTGCAATTGCACCTAAAATAGCCTCAAACAAATCAGCTTTTACTTTTTCTTGATTAACAACATTATTATCTAAGTCGCTATCGCCTAGATATAAATATTTTGCAAAACCAAGTTTATCAATTCTTTTTGCGAGTGTTTTATTATTGACAATAGTCTTTCTTAATTCTGTGAAATCCCCTTCATTATGATGAGCAACAATACAATATTCATCATTATCCTCTTTTTCATCATAATATTTTGATTGAGACTTCATAAATCCAAATTTATCAGCGATAATCTTTGTAACATACATATCAAGTACTTTGTCACCAATAAATTCAAGAACCTCATTATTCTCGCCACCAAATTGAGCTGAGTATGAGCTTCTTGTAAAAGCTTGAAGAAGTAAATCAATATTATCGAAAGAATAATCGATTTTTCTTTGAACTTCTTCTAAATGAGAATCATCAGTTAAATTAATCATTTTCATTTGTTTTTCCTCCTAATTATTGTCCGAGGAAATAAAAAAGACTTGTGGCCGATAAGAATATAGTCCACCCATAGCGTAAATAGACTAATCTTTTAGCTTTAAGTCTTAATTTAATCAAAATAATTTTTGTAAATTAACTTATCTAAAATATCCCACTCGCATAAAATATCTTAAATAAATTCAGTTACTCAAGTACTTTGAGGAAACTAATCCTTCTTTATCGGACGTTTAGATTGTATCATCTATTTTCAATTATGTCTATATAAATGAAAAAAAACATTCTATAATATCTATTTTTCGTTTTCTAATTAATAGTAAAAAAAGTTTGACATATTTTACTACATTAAACTCTATAAAACTATATGTAATCATAAATAGCTTAATAACAAAATTAGCACCATTTCTTGTAATCGTGTAAGATTTTATTACTCTCAATTTTATTAAAATCATTTTCTAATATAGTACAATAAACAAAATAAATGTCACTAACTTTATTGAATTGATTTCTATTCTATCGTCATAAAATGATACAATTAATTCAAATATGAATTTTCAAGCACTTATATTTATCAAGCAAGTCTATTTTTATTCTAAAAAATATAATTACAATATTCCAAATTTGTAATATAATTCAGCAAATATAAAAATTTAACAAAATCATTAAAGTCAGTTTTGTGAGGTGTTTTTATTGTTTTATTAAATATTTTTGCACCCTATCAAAAGTTTTTCCAACAATATTTTTTCATAAATTCTAATATTTTACCATTATCTCTATCTTCATAATAAGCAACTAATATTTTCTTAAATTCAGGAACTTTGTTCTCTGGAATAACTAATAATCCTGCTCCTTTTGAAATTAAAAAGTGGTTAGCAAATATTACTGATGCTCTTTTGTTTCCATCATTAAAAATTTGAGTTTTCATACAATATAAACAAAGTTCAATTGCTATGTTAACTGGCTCTTCATTTTTATTTAATATTTTTTCAATCTCTTCTTTAATAACTTTTTCTATAGGTAGTGGTGGAATATAAGATGTACCTCCAATTGTTACTGGAACACATCTAATTCTACCGCCATAAGTATAGAATCCTTCATTTACAAGACTAGCTATATAACAAAGTATTGGATAACTTGATTTAGATGCTACAACATCTTTATCCATAATAAATTCCCATGCATGTTTTAAATTTAATATTTTTTGTACATCTGTTGGAGTCATTCCACTAACTTTTCTATTTTCAATAATTGTTTCAGTATCTAGAAATGTAGTAGCAATACCTTCAAGAATAGCTTGATCATATATATTTGATTTCATATTAGCTCTAGCAAAATCAATATTTAATAATACTCTAGAAGATAATTCTTGTTCAGTATAACCTAACTTTGCTAATTTATTATTTATTTTTCTAATTTGCTTCTTATATTCTTTCCTATCTTTTAATAACCTAGAAATTGAAGCAAACAGTTCATCAGAATATGAATCAATATAAGTAGATGTATTTCGACCTAAAACACGTTTTCTAATATAAAGATATTTTTTACCATCTCTATCTTTAATTTCAATAGAACCATCATATGGAATCAAATTTAATCTTGCATTAATTTCTGCTCTTTGCTCTAACAATGTTTGAATTTGCAAATGATGATTATTCATGGTAGCATCTCCTTTTGGGGTATTTTTCTATATTGATTAAATCAATTTGCACCCCAAAAATCAAACTACTAAGATATAATAAATTAATTTCTGTTAATTGAATGTAAGCGAAAAAGATCGACCGTAATAGAAAAGAATCGAACAAAATATAGAATAGTGTCTGAGGAAAAAACAATAGAAAATAATAAAATTAATTCTACTTGTTTATTAGATTGTGATGGAAATTAATCATTGTGAATAGTTGAGGCTTAAATGAAAAAAGGTCTAAGTTTTAATTTTGGAGTAATAAAAGCAAGGAGTGTAAATATAGGGATTAATATTTTCTTTCTACAAGCAGATACCTGACATTTAATTGTCATTACAATTAAGCTTATTATTGTTATTAATATCTCCCAAATTAAAGCTAAGTAAAAAACTATTCCATGTCTATATGAGAACTCTCCATTATGGTATTCAAATATAAATGTCAATTGATGTAAATCATTTGTAAATATTAGTGTTAATAATAAAATTGCAGGCAAATAAATTAAATACCATGTTTTTTTTAATGTTTTCCCTTTTTAGTTTCGGTTGATAATGATTGATAAAATTCATTCATAAAAATGATAGTATGGGGGTGCCAAATGACACTTCTTATATTTATATCTAGTTGTTATAATATTCTTATATTGAAAGGAACATTTTTAAATGAAACATAAAAAATTATATTTTCTTTGTGCCTTCCTTTGTTAATTTTCTTTGGCAAAACAATCATAATTTCTCTACCAAATCGGGAAATGATGAAAATTATCATTGCCGTTTTTGTTAATTGAAGGTCAAAATATAATTTTCCTAATCTTAAAGGAGGTTAAGCACTATTGGGAAACAAAAAATAAATAGTGTAAAATAATATGTATAAGAAAAAATCATCTATTATAGCCGCAATGTTTGCTTTATTGTTAACTTGTTCTCTTGTAAGTTGTGATAATAAACATAGTACAAGTACAAGTCAACAAACATCTACGCATGTTCATGATTATTCTAATGTTTGGACTCATGATGAAACACAGCACTGGCATGATTGTAAAGATTCATCATGTGCTGAAAAGAAAGATGTTGCTAATCATACTTTTAATTGGAGTGAAAAAACTCCTGCTGGAGTTCATAAAGATAAAGTAGAAGAAGGTATTTGTTCTATTTGTAATTATAAAACTACTAGAACTATTAAAGAAACAGCAATTCATAGTTATGATACTTCTAAATGGATGTATGACGAAAATGGCCATTGGCATGCTTCTAATTGTAATGAATTAGATCCAGTTCATGAGGTAATGAAAATTGATGAAGCTAGCCATAGTGGTGAATGGACTACCAAAGTTGAAGCTAATTATGGTGTTGATAAAGTAATTCAAAGAGATTGTGAAGTTTGTGGATATCATGAAGAAAAAACATTAGAAGGAAGTAAGCTTGCTCCTAAAACTAGAGAAATTAAAGCTAATATTCCTGAATTAACTTATAATGGAGCACCGCAACCAGTTGACCCTTATCTTACTATGACTAATAATATAGGTGGCTTAACTGTTGAATATAGAAAAAAAGGTGATAATCTATTCACTAATAATGTCCCTGTTAATGCTGGAACTTATGAATATGTTGCTAAATTAAAAGGCACTGATGAATGGTTAGAAGCTTCTACATATGGTGAGTATACTATTAATAAGGATACTATTTATATATCTGATGGTCCTTATACAATAAATTATGTAGAAAATCCTGTTGATAATTATTTGGAAATTACAACTGGCACAATTGATACTAATAGTATATCATTCTGTGTTGCTGCTAAATATAATGTTATAGGTAGAGCTAGCATTCCTACTAGTGAATTATTTATTCGCTTTGCTGGATCAATTAATTATAATGCTAATTATCAAGTTGCTATCGAAGGAAAAGATAGTTTTGAATTAGTTGTTTTAGATGCTTCTCCATTCTATTGTGGTATTCAAGATGTATTTAAAGTAGGAGATAATACAATTATTAGAACTAAGATTGTTAAAGGTACTGTAAAAGTTGGTGATAAACTCTTCGTTAATAATGTTTATAAAGAAATTACTGTCACCGATATTGCTAAAAACAATGTTAAAGTAACATCTGCCACTATTGGTGATGAAGTTGATTTAAAAGTCTCTGGTGTTGATAGATCCGAATTATCTAGGGGAGATATTATTTCTGCTTTAAATACTGTTAAACATTACGATGTATTTAAAGCTACTGTTACTATTTTATCAAAAGATGAAGGTGGCAGAAATACTCCAATAACTAATGGATATAATCCGACATTAAGTTTCACTAATACTTTCTCACAATTTAGTGGTAAGTTTACATTTCCAGAAGATATTGAATTAATAATGCCGGGAACTACTGAAGAAAATATTACTATTACATTAGATGCGCCTAAACCACTTGTTATTAATAGTGAATTTAATATTTATGAAGGTGGTAAAACTATTGGAAGAGGCGTTATTACTAATTTGCATGAGCATAATAATTTATATTTAACTACTGGTAAATGTGATTTATGTAATTTAAATAAACAAACTGAAGTTTCATTTACTGACCTTAAATTTACTTCCACTAATAATACATTCTATGCTAATGAATATAAATATTATTTAGTAAAAATGGTTAAATCTCCAATGACCAATTATGTTTATTATTATGATTTTGAAATAAGTGATGCAACTAATTTTGAATTTAGTGTTTACACAACTTCAGGAGCAGAATTAACATTAATTGATGGAAAATCATATGAATGTACACATCCAATGCAAGTAATTATGAGAGTTAAAGCTAAAACAGAATCAACTATTGGTGACTGTACTACTACAATTACTAGAAGATCTGTTAGAGTAATGAAAAAGTAATTATTATATATTTCTTTAAAAAAATCTAAGATTAAATTCGACTCTTTAAAATCTATGGTGGTCTAGTATGAGTCAAAAATTAAAAAAAATAAATTTGAAGTGGTGTATCTTGGTGGATGCATCACTTTTTTTATATAAAAGTGCCAATTTTTTAAATTTTATATTTAAACAATTATTTACACGGGTAGCCTAAAAAAACATTAACGAGTATTTAGTTCTTTATTAATTATTTTATGATATTATCATTGAATATTAATTGCTATTTTCTACAACCTTATCGTTTTTAGCTAAATTGAAGAATGATGCTACAGATAAAACGACCATACTAATAAAATACATAATAAACGATGGAACGCCTGTATTTCTTGCTGCAACAGCATATTGATTTGATTCATCAAGTTTAGTAAACCATAAAGTTCCCATTAAATAAGTTCTTGATGAAATAACAAATGTAAAACATATTCTAGATAAAACCATAGCAACTAATAGAGGTGCATATGAAAGGCAACATAACAAATTCCCAAAAAAAGTTGACAAAATGTGTTGGGGGTAGAATAAATTGTATTTAGGTAATTTATACTCGATGACGAAATGAGGTGGCAATGTTTGTGATGAACGTTTATGAAAAATTTTATATTTTTAGAAGACTCATCATGTACTTGCCGCTTTTTTTCTATGTGCAAAAAGGCATAAAAAAAGCATAGAAACACGATGTTTTAGCACTAAAATGCACATTCAACTTTTTAGTGAGTTAATTCTAGTTTTCAGTTATTTAAAAAACTCGCCGAAAAAATTAGTATGTTTGCGAAGGAAGTATCCGTAAATGACAATAGGACAAAAAATAAAAAAGTTAAGATTAGGAAAAGAATTAACTCAAAAAGATGTAGCGGATCAATTACACGTTACTTTTCAAACAGTAAGCAAATGGGAGAAGGATGAAAACGAACTAGATATTTCATCGTTAAGAGAATTATCTCGATTGTTTGGTTGCTCAATGGATTATCTTTTAAGTGAAGAAGATGTAGAACAAAAAAAAGAAGGTATAAATACTAATCCCGAACTAGTTGAAAAAGAAGAACCTGTAACAAAGACAATCATTATTCATCAAAAAGAGTTACATATGTGTGAAAGATATAAAAAGATATTACTGAGGATGAGTTAGAAATGTAAGAAATATGTGTAAGCCATGCTAGACAAGAAAGACCCGCTACATATAGACAAGCATATTATCACCATAGCTGCTTAGAAAAAATTAAAGGTGAGAGAAGAGTAAAAGAAGCAGAAGAAAAGTATTTGAAATGTAAGCAAAAAACGCTGCTTTAAATGGAGTATATTAGGTGGAATATTCTCATTAGGAATTGCACTTATTTATTTCCTTAATAACACACAAGCCTATCATCCGGAACTAGGTGTCTTATTTAGTTTATTAATAGGATATGCAATATTTGCAATGATTTATTGTATTCTATCAGGATCATATATTGGCGCAGTATTTGGCTTTTGCGCAAACATATCAATAAAATTTCCTGGAATAATCTTTACTTGGGATTTAGATGGACTGGCATTTTTGGTAACTATGAAGATAGTATTCGCGGTTTTAGCGTTTATTATAGGTTTGTTTGCTTTGGCTTTTGCAATTGTATTCTCTACTGCTTTAGGCGGTATATCATTTCCATATGTTCTTATTCATAACAATGATACAGATTATAAAGATGCATTAGGAGGTTTATTATAAAATGAAAAAGAAAATGTTGTTTTTATTATTTGCTTTGCTTAATTCTTTTTACTTGTCAGGATGTTCAAGTAATGTACCTTACATAGGTGAAAACGGCAATTGGTGGATTAATAGCACTGATTTATGTGTGCCAGCTAAAGGGCCTAAAGGAGATACCGGGCAAAAGGCGATACTGGTCCAAAAGGAGATTCTATTACTGTTGTTTCTGTTAATAAAATCAAAACTGAGAAAAAAAATGACATTTATGAAATTGTTTTTTCAGATGGAACAAGTAGCACATTTACAGTTACAATTAAATAATTAACCAAAGCCATTCTATAATATCTAGTTTTCGTTTCCTAGTTAATAGTAAAAAAAAGTTCGACATATTTTACTACATCAAACTTTATAAAACTAAATGTTTAATAAAAACAGTTTTAATACAATTTAGCACCCCTACTTGTAATCGTGTAGAATTCTAGAACCCTTTGTATTAAATCGTGTAATTTTTTAGCAACTTTTAGCACCATTATACAAGTTAAAGATGACCGTCGCCTGTCACCTTTTTTATTTTAATCTAGGAGGTTTACAAGTATCTTACTTACTTGCCTCCTTCTCTAAATTTTTAGCTAAATTTGTATACTCATAATCATATTTGCAATAAGAATAGTTTTCGAAATCCAAATCTGGTTCTCTATCTTTTGCTTCTGTGTTAATATAAACCAATTCATTTATAAACAATGCATCATCTAAATCACAATTGAAATTATCAAAGTTTATTGTTTGTGCATTTAGATACATATCCTGTTTTTCGCCATAGCAATTAACTTGATAACAAATGTCATACCATAAAATATATTTTTTAGGTTTAAAATAACGTTTAAGATAAGTATTTAATAAAATGCACTTATCAAGAAGTTTTGAGTTATCTTCTTTCAATGGCATATTATAATTTTTAACGATTATTCTTGTCTCACTATTACGATAGTCACTTGACATTGAATATGAAATATTCTCTTCATCGAAGAATTTCTCAATAAAATCAATAACAGCGGTATTAGAAACGTTTTGTAATCTTATCAAAACTGATCCAACAAATCTCGATTTATTTTGAATACCTTTTAATTTTTTAAAGAACCTAATACCAGCTGCAGAATCCATAAAGTTTATAGAATCATCGTTTTCAATATTCTGTTTTCCTTCATTTGTTCCATTAGATATTTCTCTAATTTCATAATGATTTTCAACTTTTAAAATTTCAAACTTCTTTCCATTAGCATTAAAAACTGGAAATTTGTCTGCTTTTTCATCATTGGTTGAAATATGGCAAATTATTAAATTATAATCAGCAGTCTTGCCACCCCTGCTTTGTGGAAAGATATGATCAACATTCCATCCAAAGTCGCTGTTACGATTATTGTAAGCACCTTTGACAATTTCACGTCCAGTAAAGTCTT
>ERZ1106952.436-NODE-436-length-19806-cov-6.266974_pt1 | contig 19806 bp, 19 predicted proteins | sample MGYA00403677_ERZ1106952 | MGnify/ENA primary metagenome ERZ1106952 (study PRJEB35170, sample SAMEA104062415) | human gut metagenome | biome: human gut; feature: human-associated habitat; material: faeces | place: Denmark | collected 2012-05-14 ...
ATCTGGCGCGGCGCATTGCCGAAGGGTTGGAGATGCCGCTTTACGACCTGAACGCCTGCATCAAGGCAGGGGATACCGCCCCAGTGCAGACTGGCCGGGATGTGGTGCTGGTCACGCCTACCTACGCATGGCGCATCCCCCGGGTGGTGTCGGAGTGGCTGGGCAAGACCGCGCTGACCGGGGCAGAGCGCATCTGGTTTGTGATGGATTGCGGCAGCGAAATCGGCAATGCGGCAGGCTATAACCGGCAGCTTGCGGCGCAAAAGCAGCTGCAGTATATGGGCACAGCCCAGATCATCATGCCGGAAAACTACATTGCCATGTTCAATGCGCCCCAAAAAGAGCAGGCAAAGAGCATTGTGGAGCAGGCAGAGCCTGTACTTCAGAAGGTACTGACCCGGCTCAAAGCCGGGCAGGAGTTTCCTCCGCCGAGAGAAAACCTCTATGACCGCTTTATGAGCGGCCCGGTGAACCCGGTGTTCTATCGGTTTTTTGTAAAAGCCGATGCCTTCCGGGCAACGGATGCCTGCATCGGCTGCGGTAAGTGCGTGGAGCTGTGCCCCCTGAACAACATCCATCTGGAAAACGGAAAGCCGCTCTGGGGCAAAAACTGCACCCACTGCATGGCGTGCATCTGCTATTGCCCTAAAGAAGCCATCGAGTACGGCAAAAAGAGCAAAGGCAAGCCCCGGTATCACTTTGAAGCACTGGAAAAGAAGCAGCAGGACGTGTGAAGGAGAGCGGAAATTAGATGAAGTTTTTATACTTGCATGGGTTGGGACAAAAACCAGACAGTTGGGACAGAGTAATAAAAGAAACGAAGGTCTCGGACAGCAGCGTCTGCTTGAGTTTGGTAGAGATGCTGGAGGACAAAGCGGCCACCTATAAGGAGTTGTATACTGCATTCTCAGAAGAGTGCAACAAGGAAAATGACGAAATCGTCTTGTGCGGGCTTTCCTTGGGTGCTGTTCTGGCACTTAATTATGCGATAGACCATCCGAATAAAGTGAAGGCGCTGGTGCTAATTGCAGCACAATATAAAATGCCTGAAAAGCTATTGAAGTTCCAGAATATGCTGTTTCGCTTTATGCCGAATACAATGTTCAAGCAATTTGGATTCAAGAAAGCAGATGTAATCAGCTTGTGCGGTACGATGACGGAATTGGATTTCAGGGATTCATTATGTAAGGTGTCCTGTCCGGCATTGATCGTTTGTGGGGAAAAGGACAACGCAAACAAAAAAGCCTCAAAGGAACTTGCCAGTTATTTGAGCGATTCCCACTTCCATGAACTTCTGAAAGCAGGTCATGAAGCAAACATAGAATCTCCGGTGGAATTGGCAACAGTGTTACAGGAATTTTATGATAATGTCGAATAAACTACGATTCATCAAAGAAAGAGGACTGTAAAATGAACATCGAAGAACGGGCGGCACAGGCTGCCGCATGGAAAGCTACTGGACAGTGCAACTGTGCACAGGCGGTGCTGAAGGCATTTGAGGACAAGCTGCCGGTGGATGCCGACACCCTGATGAAGCTGGGCGCAGGCTATGCCGCCGGCATGGGCTGCATGGAGAGCACCTGCGGCGCACTGATCGGTGCTGTGATGGTGGCGGGCATCGTCACCGACGGCAAGGGCACACCCCGCATTTCCAAGGAACTGCTGCAAAACTTTCAGGAAAAGTGCGGTGCTACCATCTGCAAGGATCTGAAGGGGATAGAGAACGGCGCACCGCTGTGCCCGTGCCCGGAGTGCGTCCGCAACGCTGTTCTGGCACTGGGCGAGGTGCTGGGAGAGTAAGATGAGGAAGATCTTGTTTGTTTGCCACGGCATTATGTGATACATACTGTGGGACCGATATGGAATATCCGGGGCAGTTTGATTTAGTGGAATGGGTGCGATTTGATTCTCATACAGAATCGGTGTATGAAGCAGAAGTTACGCTCTATTATAATATACGAATTTAGTTTATTTGAATCAAAGCAAGAAGCTCAAAAAGGAGAGATTATTCATGGTTTTATTGGTTGTAGATGCACAGAATGGTATCGTGGATGAACGCTTATATGAGTTCAGAAAGTTTGTTGGTAATATCAAAAAGCTGATTGGAGCAGCTCGAGAACAAGGCATAGAAGTTATTTATGTACAGCATGATGATGGACCTGATACCGGATTCTCTATCGGGGATGATGAGTTTGAGGTTTATTCCGAGTTTCAACCGATGCCTGATGAAAAACGGTTTATCAAGTCCGTATGCAGTGCGTTCAAAAAAGAGAGTGGTCTGCTTGAGTATCTGACTGCAAAGGAAGAAAAAGACGTGATGATTTGTGGCATTATGACTGATTTCTGTATCAATGCCACGGTAGAGGCTGGTTTTGAGCATGGCTTACACATGATTGTTCCTGCCTATGCAAATTCTACGCAGGACAATGAGTACATGACTAGGGAACAGGCTTACCATTACTATAATGAATTTCTCTGGCCTGAACGATATGCAGACTGCGTACCAATGGACAGGGCATTGGAATTACTCAAAAAATGATATAGCGTAAACGGTCTTTGCTGAATACCTTTGTTACCGAAATACATTACATAAACTTCAAGATTATGTTGCAGTAAATTCAATAAATCAGTATCATGTGAATATCTGCAGCAGCCTCCTTTTTTAGCTCAGATGAATCGGCAAAAGCCCAGCCAGCAGCCCAGCAGGAAGAAGAGCAACACTTTACCCAGCACCGGCAGCCATAGACGCTTGCACAAGGTGGTATCCCACCGGTGGATGTTCTGTTTGGGGCAGGTGCCCACGCAGGCTTCACAGGCAATGCACTCCCCGCTGCGCAGGCTGCTTTCCTCCAGCTTCAGGCACACCGGGCACTGCTGTTTGCAGGCATTGCAGCCCGTGATGCAACTCTCGCTCTGCCGGTGCAGCCGCGCAAAGGGCAGCACCGGCAGCAGGGCGAACACCGCGCCCATGGGGCAGAGGAACTGACAGAAGAACCGGGGCTGCACTGCCATGCCCAGCAAGATGAGCGCAAGCAACCCAATGCCCACGCCGAAGCCCTCCGGCGGCAGACGCAGTGCCGTCAGGCGGGAAAATACTTCCCACGGGCTTGCGCCGGTCATCAGCTTTTCCTGCCGGGTCACATACAGCGCCACCAGCCCCGCCAGCAGCAGATATTTGACCTTCTGCCCCCAAAGCACCGCCCGCTCCGGCAGACGGAGCTGCTTTTTGCGGTGAAACAGCTTTTTCTGGAGTAGCCCGGACAGCGCCCAGACGGCATCGCCCAAGCTGCCAAAGGCGCAGGCGTACCCGCAGAAAAACCGGTCGAACAGCAACGTGAAGCCGCACAGCCCCAGCAGGGAAAGCGTAAAGCTGTCCGCCGAGAGCACCTCGCCCGCACCGATGTGCAGGAAGAGCTGCTTTACTCCGGAAAACCCGGCCACGAATGCGCCCGGCATGGACACAAAGAAGAACAGCTGCACCCCGGCGCGCAGCCATGTACGGCGCTTTTTGTCCCGCTGACGCTGCTGCGCCGCCGTTAAAGGCTTCGCTTGTGTTTTTTCCATCATCCTGCCGCCTTTCCCAGTGCGTCCGCTACTGCACCGATAAGTCCTTCTGCCGTGAGGGTAGCGCCGGAAACAGTATCCACCTCGGCAGACTGCACTGCCAGCATCTCGTCCAGCAAAGGCAGTGCCTGCTTATAGTAGGGCTTGTCCTCACCGGAAGCATCCAGCACCGATATATCGGTCATTTTTCCGTTCTGAATGGTTACCGACACCCGGATGACATCGCCAAAACCAAAGGCGCTGCCCTCGTAGGTGCCGTCCCGGTAGCCGCTCTGGCTCTGCTCCGCCTGCGCCTGCAAAACGGAAGCGTTGTAGGCTTCCACCTCGGCAATTTCCTGCTTGCGCTGGCTTACCGCCGCAGCCCGGACCAGCGCCACCTGCTGGTATTGCCACAGAATGCCAAGGATCAGCAGCAGGTTCACTGCCCGGAGAAGAAAATTCTTGTATTTCATTCCGCTGCTCCTTCCGTTTCAGGTTCGGTTTCGGTCTCTTCCGGCGGCAGTGCCGTCTCGGATGTCGGCAGCACTTCCTCAGAGGAAGCCGGTTCAGAATCGTCCGGTGCATCTGCCGGGAAAAGCTGCTGCCACACTTCCTTGAGCCACGCGGGAACGGTGCGCTTTTCCTCCGGCTGCACCACCTCCACGGTGGGCGCGGTGACCGGCATTTCCTCGGGTTCTGCCGCTTCGGACGGCGCGGCTTCTTCTGTTGCTTCTGCCGTCTCTTCCGATGCAGCCTGCTCCGGGGTGGTTTCCTCTGCCGGGGCGACAGCTGCCTTTGCCAATGCCAGCTTGACCGCGTTCAGGATACCGGTGGAAGAGTAGGTGGCACCGGAAACAGCATCCACATTGGGGTTTTGTCCTTCCAGAATGGCGGGGATGACCCGCTTTGCCCGGGCAAGATATTCCTCCTCGTCCTCGGCGCTCAGAATCGTGATATCCGTGATCTTATCCTCTGCCACCGTGACCTGTACCGTAATTTTGCCCTCAAAGCCTATGGCTTCGGCGGTGTAGATGCCGTCAAGGTAAGTGGAGGGCGCTGTGAATTCCTCCACCACCAGCGGTGCGGCGGGCTTGGGCTGCGGCGGCAGGGGATTGTTGACCACCTCGCCGGTCAGGGCGTTCTGCACCGCGCCCAGAATGCCCCGGCTGGTGTAGGTGGCTTCGGAAACGGCATCCACCTCCCAGCTCTGGGCATCCACTACAGTAGTCAAAAGCCGCTTTGCGCGCCGCAGAAACTGCTTGGTCTCGTGGGAAGCGTCCAGGATCTCCACCTCCGTGATGCTGCCGTTTTCCATGGTGACCTGTACTCGGACGGCACCGCCGTAGCCCCGGGAAGAGCCGACGTAAACGCCGTCAGCATAGGGCAGCTTGGGCAGCGCTTCTTCCTCCGCTTCAACGGAAGCGGCTTCCGCCGGCTGCTCCACCACGGCTGTCAGTTTTTCCGGCACGGCAGCCAGCACCGGCGCGGTGCGGGGCAGGGCAAAAAGCACAGCCGCCGCTGCCGCCACCGCCGGGAGCAGCTGCACCAGCGGCAGCAGTGTGTTGCATCGTTTTTTGTTCATTCCAACTCCTCCTGACACGGAAAAGCAAGGCCGCCTGCATAAAGCGACCTTGCTTTTTTGGTGTTCTGTTTTTGCCGGATCAGGCAGCTTTCAGGTTCTGCACGGCATCGGTCAGGTGGGTCACCTGCTCCAGTGCAGCGGCCTTATACAGGGTCTCGCGGCTCAGCAGTTCCACGCTCTCGGCCAACTCGGTCTCCAGATTGGCATAGCTGTCGGCGGTGTAAGCGGCCTTTGCCTTGCTCTGTGCTTCGGCGACCACAGCCTGCAGGGCGGCGCGGTCGGCATCGCTTGCCAGCTCGTGCTTGGCAAGGTTCTCGGCAGTAGTCTGGAACTTGACCACCGTGTCGGCGTAGCCCAGTGCGCGGATGGTGATGGTCCAGTAGCCGGTGCCGTCAGTGCCCTCCGGCAGCTGGCAGCGGGCGGAATCGCTCAGACCCAACTGGATGCCCATGGACTTGTGCATCCAGTTGTCGGCTGCAAACTTGGTGCCGTAGGAGGCCTTGGCGTGGGTGTAGGTGCTGTCGTTGCCGTAGTAGGTCCACACCACAGACTGCATCCGGGAGCCCAGCTCGCCGTAGTTGCCGTTCAGATCCACACGGATAAACTCGCCAAAGCTGCCCACGTCGCTGCCGCTGCGCAGATTCACGGTAAGGCCCTCGGCAGCCTTCTGGGCGGCTTCTGCCACGCCGGAGCCGGTGCCGTTGTGTGCAGCGGAGAAGGTGTAGCCGTCGCCGTTTTTAGTTGCGTACTTCAGGCCGTTGGTGTTTTTGTCCACCGCAGCGGTCAGGGCGTAGGCGGTCAGGTTCTTTTCAGAGTAGCCGCCCACCAGCTGACCGCCGTTTTCCACCACGGTGTACTTGGAGCAGAAATCTGCAAGGTCGCTGGTGGCTACGCGCACAGGCACATACTTGGTGCCCAGCACCTCGTAGTGGTCCATCTGCACGGTGGAGCCGTCGGCCTTGGTAATGGTGCCGCGGTTCCAGCCCACGGTGGTGCCATCGGCCAGATAGATGGTCTTGCCATCGTCCGACCAGTGGGAAACGGTGTAGGTGCTGCCGTCCTTGGCGTAGATCACGGCAGTGCTCTGGAAGCTGCCGCGGTGCAGACCATGGTTGACGGTTGCGCGGGAGACCGCGTCAAACGCGCCAAGGTCCTGCTCTTCGTGGCTGTCCAGCTGTGCAGAGGAGGCAGTGCTCCCGGCAGCATAGACCTTCTCGTTTGCCCAGTACTCGTCCCAGGTCAGGGCAGCGTAGAGGTAGGTATATTTTTTGCCCAGCAGAAAATCGAAAAAGCCGTTTTCCTCCTCGGCGGGGGCTGCTGCAAAGGCAGTGGCGGTCAGCAGGCTGAACGCCATAGCCGCCGACAGCAGCAGGGAAAGAAATTTTTTGGTTCTCATGAAAAAATGCTCCTTTCATCACACTGGCAGGGAATAGAAATCATGTAGTTAGCATTACCTAACATTGCGCGCAAAGAAAAACCTGCGGGGCAAAGCCCCTCAGATGGTTAGGGTAAGCTAATTGACGGAAATTAAGATAACACGCATACAAAGGGATGTCAAGAAAAAGCAGGGATGTTTATTCAAACAAACTTTTTGGGGCGGGACAGGGAAAAGCAGTTGCGGCACGTCATCTTGTAGAGCAGTGCTTTTGCGGCTTGTACTCTGCCCCCCTGCGGGCGGCTGTGGGCAAAAGAAAAAGCGACAACCCGTGCAGGTGGGTCATCGCTTTTCTCGTCCCTTGCGGGACAGGCAGGGTAAATGATAAGAAGGTAAATGAAGAAAATAGCAAGGTAAAAACAAAGGCGCATACGGAGCCGAAGTTGCCGCTCCAAAGAGAAGATGTATCCAAGCTTCGCTTTTGTTGGATACAACATACCACTTTGGAACAGAAATTGCAAGAGGTTTTTTAAAATTTCTCCCCAAAAATACGCGGGAAATCGCATTTTTGTAGAAACGCACAAATTTTATAGAAAGTTCCCGGCAAACTGACGAACAAGCATAAAACGGAATGGCAGTCGGAAAACCGCACAGGGACACCTTTATAAAACCGGCAGGCAATGGAATCAACTTTTGCAGCCTGTCCGGAGCAAAAGCCTTCACCCTTTGGGGGAAGCCTTTATTCGGAAAGCGGTTTTTCGCGGGATGTAGCCTGCACCGCTTTACAAGCAGCCGGTGGTGTGTTAAGATGGACACATCTGCTGCAACCGGAAGAATGCACGCGCCGGGCAGCGGTGGCGTACCGGGAAAAGCGCCCGGTGCCGAGAGGGGAGAAACGAATGACAAAGCTACTGCATGGCAATGAAAAAAGCAGCCTGACCGGCGGGCGGGAGCCGCTGTTCAGCCAGAAGGAACTGCTGGTACTGGCCATTCCGCTGCTGGTGGAGCAGCTGCTGGAAGTGACGGTGGGCATGGCCGACACCATGATGGTGTCCCGCTGCGGCGAGGCGGCCATCTCCGGCGTCAGTCTGGTGGATATGATCAATAACCTTATCATCGTGCTGTTTGCGGCGCTGGCTACCGGCGGCGCGGTGGTGGTAAGCCAGTATCTGGGCGCAAAAGAGCGCGGGAATGCCGACAAAAGCGCCGGTCAGCTGCTGCTGCTCAGCGGCTTGTCCGGTGTGGTGATCGGCGCGGTATGCTTTGTGCTGGCCCGCCCTATGATCCGGCTGTTCTACGGCTCTATTGATACCGACGTGCTGGACGCGGGCGTGAAGTATTTGCAGATCATCGCCCTCAGCTACCCGTTTCTGGCGCTGTACAACGGCGGTGCGGCACTGTTCCGCAGCATCGGCAACTCCAAGATCTCCATGCAGATCAGCTTTCTGATGAACATCATCAACATCGTGGGCAACGCGGTGTGCATCTTCGGCTTCAAAATGGGCGTGGATGGCGTAGCATGGCCCAGCGTGGTGTCCCGCGTGGTGGCTGCGGCGCTGATCCTGCGCAAGTGCTACCGGGAGGATGCGGTGCTTACCGTGCCCAAGACCCTGCGGCTGGACGGCGGCATGGCAAAGCGCATTCTGGGCATCGGTATCCCCTCGGCCTTTGAAAACAGCCTGTTCGAGGCCGGGCGCATTCTGGTGGTGAGCATGATCTCCACCTTCGGCACGGTGCAGATCGCAGCCAACGCCGTGGCCAACAATCTGGACGGCATGGGCGTCATCCCGGGCAAGGCCATCAGTCTTGCCATGATCACGGTGGTGGGGCGCTGCATCGGTGCCGGCGACCACGAGCAGACCGTTTACTACACCCGCAAGCTGCTGCTGTGGGCTTACATTACCATGGGGCTTTCCAACGGAGCGATCCTGCTGTTCCTCCGGCAGTTGGTGGGCATCTACGCCCTTTCCGGCGAGACGATGGAGCTGGCCATCACGCTGGTCACCATCCATGCGGGCTGCGCCATCATCTTCTGGCCGCTGTCCTTCGTACTGCCCAACGCCCTGCGCGCGGCCAACGACGTGAAGTTCACCATGGTGGTGTCTATCCTCAGCATGGCCTGCTGGCGGCTGGGCTTCAGCTATCTGCTGTGCGTCCGCATGGGCTGGGGCGCTGTGGGTGTGTGGGTGGCTATGGTCATCGACTGGACCTGCCGCGTGACCTGCTTTGTGCTGCGCTTCCGCAGCGGCGCATGGAAAACAAAATATCAGGCATAACAATAAGGAGAAAAGCATGAAACTGATCAGCTGGAACGTGAACGGCCTGCGCGCCTGCCTGACCCACGGCTTTGCCGAGAGCTTTGCCGCGCTGGACGCGGACATCTTCTCGGTGCAGGAGACCAAGATGCAGCCGGGACAGGCAGATTTTGCGCCGGAGGGCTACACCGAATACACCTACTCTGCCGAGAAAAAGGGCTATTCCGGCACAGCCTGCTGGTGCAAAACGGCACCGCTGGCAGTGACCACCGGCGTCGGGCTGGAACAGCACGACCACGAGGGACGGGTGCTGACGCTGGAATACCCCGGCTTTTATCTGGTAAACTGCTACACCCCCAACAGTCAGGACGGGCTGAAGCGGCTGGACTACCGCATGGAGTGGGAGGACGCCTTCCGGGCGTACCTGCTGGCACTGGACGCAAAAAAGCCGGTGATCCTGTGCGGCGATCTGAACGTGGCGCACACCGAGATGGATATCAAAAACGCCAAGACCAACCGCATGAGCGCAGGCTTTACCGATCAGGAGCGCGCCAAAATGACCGAGCTGCTGGCGGCAGGTTTTGCGGACAGCTTCCGGGTGGTGCACCCGGACGAGGTGAAGTACAGCTGGTGGAGCTACCGCTTCCACGCGCGGGAAAAGAACGCGGGCTGGCGCATCGACTATTTTATCGTTTCCCGGCGCATTGCAGACCGCATCCGCGCCGCCGAGATCCACAACGAGATCTTCGGCTCCGACCATTGCCCGGTGGAGCTGCAGATCGACCTGTAATATAAGGAGAAGCCAATGCTGAAAAATTATCTTCTGATCTTCCTTATCTCCATGGTGCCCATCATCGAGCTGCGCGGAGCCATCCCCATCGGGCTGGGCATGGGGCTGCCGGTGCTGCCCACCTACCTTTTGTGCGTGCTGGGCAACATGATCCCGGTGCCCTTCATCTACCTGTTCGCCCGCAAGTTCCTCATCTGGGGCTACCACAAGCCCCTCATCGGCCCCATCTGCCGCTTTTGCATCAACAAGGGCGAAAAGGGCGGCCGCGCACTGGAGGCCAAGGCCGGCAAGGGCATGACCGTGGCACTGCTGCTGTTCGTGGGCATCCCGCTGCCGGGCACCGGCGCGTGGACGGGCACGCTGGCAGCCTCCATTCTGGATATGAAGTTCAAGGACGTGTTGATCGCCTGTATGGGCGGTGTGCTGCTGGCGGGCATCATCATGGGCTTGGCAAGCGCCGGGCTGCTGGGTGCGCTCAGCGGGCTGTTTGCGGCAGGCTGACAAAACGCGGACGCTTTTGTCGTGAAAAATGCCGGTAGCTTTTCCGCCCGGAGTGTGTTAAACTGGGTAACAGTTGTGAAAACCGGGATCTGCTCCCGGTCAGAAAGGACGTTATAGAACATGGATCAGGCACTGAATCAGAAAATTGACGCATACATTGCGGAAAACAAGGAGCAGCTGCTGCAGGACATTGCAGCGCTGGTCGCCATCGACAGCGTAGAGGGCACCCCGGAGGAGGGCGCACCCTTCGGCGCAGGCCCTCGGGCCGCGCTGGACAAGACGCTGGAACTGGCAGCAGGCATGGGCTTTGCCACCCGCAACTGCGAAAACTACATCGGCTATGCCGAGCTGGCCGGTGCGGACCCGGAAAAATATCTGGCCACCATCTGCCATGTGGACGTTGTGCCCGTGGGCAACGGCTGGACGGCAGACCCCTTTAAGATGCGCATTCAGGACGGCTGGCTGCTGGGCCGCGGCGTCTCGGACGATAAGGGCCCGATGATCGTTACTCTGTACGCGCTGAAGTTCCTCAAGGAGCAGGGCTACCAGCTGCGCTACCCCATCCGTGCCATTGTGGGCGACAACGAGGAGACCCACATGAACGATGTGAAGTACTATCTGGAAAACTACCCCGCTCCGGTGTTCTGCTTTACCCCGGATGCCGAGTTCCCGGTGTGCAACGGCGAAAAGGGCCACTTCGGCGGCAAGATCGTCAGCCCGGTGTGCAACGGTGTCATTGCAGAGTTTGAGGGCGGTGTTGCCAACAACGCGGTGCCGGATCGCGCCAGCGCACTGGTCAAGACCGATATCCGCAAGCTGAAGAACGCCCCCAACATCACGCTGGAACCGGAAGGGGACGGCGTGCGGGTGCGCGGCTGGGGCAAGTCCGGCCACGCCGCTATGCCGGAGGGCACGGTGAACGCCATCGGTCTGGTGGTGGATTATCTGCTGGATAACGGCCTGTGCAACGATGCCGAGCGCGCTTATCTGGAAGCACTGCGCAAACTGCACAGCTCCACCGCAGGCACCGGCCTTGGCATCGACTGCGCCGACGGCCCCTTCGGCCCGCTGACCATCATCGGCGGCCGCATCTATATGGAGGACGGCAAGCTGGTGCAGACCATCGACAGCCGCTTCCCCACCTGCACCAACAGTGAAAAGCTGACCGCACAAATCACCGCTGCGCTGGGCGAGGGCGCAAAGCTGGAGGATGTGGATGCTGCCGAGCCGTTCTACATCGAGGCCGACAGCCCCGCCATCCGCGCCTGCATCGACACCTACAACGAGGTGACCGGCGAGAATGCCACCCCCTTCACCATGGGCGGCGGCACCTATGCCCGCCACTTCCCCTATGCCGTCAGCTTCGGCCCGGAGCATGAGGATGTGAAGCTGCCGGAGTTCGGCGGCCCGATGCACGGTGCCAACGAGGCTGCCCCCATCGACAAGCTGCTGGAGGCTGTCAAGATCTACATTCTGGCGCTGCTGCGGCTGGAAGAGATCGACTTCTGAGGTACAGCATGAACGTGCTTGTCATTGACGGGCAGGGCGGGGGACTGGGCCGCCAGCTGGTGGCTGCCCTCAGCTCCCAGTGCCCGGACGTCCGGCTTGTGGCCGTGGGCACCAACAGTGTCGCCGCGCAGGCCATGCACAAGGCCGGGGCGCAGCGCGCCGCCACCGGTGAGAATGCCGTGGTGGTGAACTGCCGCAGCGCGGATATCATCGTGGGGCCCATCGGCATCGTCATTGCAGATGCGCTGCTGGGAGAGATCACCCCTGCCATGGCCACGGCAGTGTGCCAGAGCAGCGCCACCCGGGTGCTGATCCCGGTGAACCACTGTGAAAACTATATCGTCGGCGTGCCCGACCAGCCCATCGGCAGCCTTGTAGCTGCCGCCGTGCAGAAGGTGAAAGCCCTCTGCGCCGGGAAAGGCTGCTGAAATTTTTTACAAACAAACAGGCGGCTGTACAAAATGCTGTACAGCCGCCTGTTTAGTTTATTCAGCGCATATTACTGGTGCGGTGCTCCATCAGATAGGTAGCCTGCAGGTCTGCGATGTGCAGTTTGACCGCCAGCGGGTACTTGTCGTAAGCTTCTGAGATGGCAAAACAGCCGCCCCGGGCCGCATCGTCAAAGCCGCCCATGTGCCAGCGGATGGCAACCGCTTCCTCCACCTTCAGCTTCATGAACCGCTCGATGAGAAACACGCTCTTTTCGCCGTGGCCGTAGGGGAACAGATCCTCTACACTGTAAAAGGGCGCTTTTTCCCACTGTCCGGTGGCTTCGTTCTTTACGTTGCGGGTGCCCAGCTTGTAGTAGTTGGCCTTGCACAAATCGTGCAGCAGGGCACAGATGGCGTAGCTCTCCTCGCTTTCGCCCTCGGTGAAAAAGCTGTCGTGCAGCGCATGGTAGACGTTCAGGCTGTGCATACACAGCCCGCCTTCACAGGCTCCGTGGAAGCGGGTGGACGCCGGTGCGGTGAAAAAATCCGTCTTTTTGTCCAGCCAGTCCAGCAGCTTTTCGCTGCCCGGGCGGGTGACGTGCTGCTGCCAGATGTCCAGAAACTCTGCGCGGTCGCCCCCGCTCACAGCTCCATGTCCTCCAGAATGCCCTTGAGGATGGCCAACTCGTCATGGCTCAGGGAAATGCCCTTGCCCATGCGGGTGCCATCCGGGGACCAGTCGCGGATGTCGTACTTGGGCTCGCCGTCGTTCCAGCTGATAAGGTTCAGCTGACGCTCCCAGCCGCGGGGACGCTGGCTCAGCACGGCTACACGCTGGACAACTTCGTATTTGATCTCTGCCATATTGCAAAACCTGCCTTTATGTTTGTATGCTACCATAATAAGGGAAGTGCGGCGAGATTTCAACAGGTAAACTGAAATATTTTAAAAAATTTTTGTTACGCTCAGCCGTAAGGGGCGTCCTCGCGCCATTCCACCAGCTCTAAAACGGCGGCCGTATCCTCGTCCGGGGCGGGGTGGCGGCTGTGCAGCTTTTGCTTTGTGCTGAATAGCCCGGGCGCGTAGTGTGCCATCACGCTGGTCTGCACGTCCCCGGCCAGAAAGGCGGCGGCATTCTTCTGGCGGCAGGCCATGGGGGTGCCGTCAGTCATGGGGACACCGGGCTTTTCGGGCTGCGGCAGCTCCGGCGGGGGCAGCTGGGTGCCGGGCGTGTCCGGCGCAGCCGGGGGCTGCAGTGGCATACTGCCCAGCGGCGGGGCATTGCGGGTGCTGCTTGCCTGCGGGGCGGCAGCGGTGCCGGGCTGGTTTTCCAGTTCGTGGCGGATGAAGGGTTCCAGAGAATTCATCAAAATTCACCTCCGCCCCTAGTGTGCCCCGCCAGAAGCGTTTTACACCCGCAGCTCTACGGTGGAGCCGCCGGTGCGGGCCTTGTGCACCACCACCTGCCGGTCGATGCGGTCCTTGAGCGCCCCCACATGGGAGATGATGCCCACCAGACGGTCGCCCTCGGTCAGGCCGGAGAGCACCCGGATGGCCAGTTCCAGCGATTCCTCGTCCAGCGAGCCGAATCCCTCGTCTAAGAACAAGGTGTCCAGCCGGATGCCCCCGGCGCTGCTCTGTACCTCGTCCGAAAGGCCAAGCGCCAGCGCCAGCGAAGCCTTGAAGCTCTCGCCGCCGGAAAGGGTCTTTACACTGCGGCGGGTGCCGTTGTAGTGGTCGATGACGCCAAGGTCCAGCCCGGACTGGCTGCGCTGGTTCTCTGCACCGATGCGCTCCAGCTCGTACTGCCCGGCGGTCATCTGCATCAGCCGGGTGTTGGCATAGCGCAGAATGCGGTCCAGATAGTTCATCTGGATGTAGGCTTCGAGGCGGATCTTCTGCTTGCTGGTCAAAGTGCCGCCCGCCGTGGCAGCCAGTGCGCTGACCCACTGCCACCGGCTTTCCAGCGTCTGCCGCGCCTCGGCGGCAGCGCGGTACTGCGCCGCTGTTTTGCGGTTGGGCAGCAGTTGTGCCGAAAGCTGCTTTTCCCGGCTGCGTAGGGTCTCCCGCGCGGCGGTCAGTTCGGTCTGCTGTGCGGTAAGCTCCTCGGCGCTGCGGGCGGGCAGTTCCTTTTGAGCGGCGGTCTGCTGTGCGGTCAGCGCCTCCACAGCGGCCTCGGCGGCGGCAACGGTCTGTTCAGCCTGTTTCAGCTTGCGCTGTGCCGTGTCCATACCGGTGCGCAGGGTGCTGCGGTCAGCCTCCAGCTTGTCCAGTGCCGCCTGTGCGTCCGCGCGCCGGGGGTAGGGCAGGGCGGCGCGCCGCTCTGCGATTTGCCCCTCCAGCGCGTCAGCACTTGCATTCTGTGCGGCAGCACTGCGGTCGGCCTCGGAAGCGGACTGCTCCAGCGCTGGACGCTGGCGGGTCTTGCCCTGCCGGTCGGCTTCCAGCTGTGCCTTGCGGCGGCAGTCGGCCTCGGCCTGTTGGCACTGGGCTTTGCAGTCTGTCTGTGCCGCCTGCAAAGCGGTATTCTCTTCGGCCAGAACGTTGGTCATCAGGGCAAAGGTAAGGGGTACTGTGCCCTCCGGCGTGGTAAAGCGCTCCGGCAGCAGGGTCTCGGCGTCCCGCCGGAGGGAAGTTTTCGCCTCGTTGGCGGTGGCCAGTGCGCTCTGGGCGGCAGCGCTGGCGTTCTGTGCCTGCCGGTCAGCTTCCGCAGCGGCCTGCCGTGCGGCTTCCACCTGTGCCTGCGTGGGCGCAGTATGGGGCAGCAGGGCGCGGGCGGGGTGATGGGTACTGCCGCACACCGGGCAGGGTGCGCCCTCGACAAGGCTCTCGGCCAGCAGCCCGGCCTGTGCGTCCAAGAATGCCCGTTCCAGCGCGTCCCGCCGGGCGCGGGCTTCGTCCTGTGCGGCGGCAGCGGCGCGGTAATTTTCCTGCGCCTTGTGTGCGGCCTTGGCCTGTCGCTGGCAGTCCGCAAGGCGCTGTTCCAGCTTTGCCAGCGCTTCGCCGCGCTGTGTCAACTGGGCACTGCGATTTTGCAGCGCCAACAGCCGGGTGTCCGCGTTTGCCAGCGCGGCAAGTTCGGTCTCAGCGGCGGCAAGGGCGGCGTTCAGGCTGTCCAGCTGGGTGCGGCGCTTTTGCGCCTGCGCCGCCGCCAGCCGGGCGGCGTCCCGCGCTTCGGTCTGCTGACGGCAGAGCGCGTCCAGCGTGTCATAGGCCGCAAGGGCGCTCTGCGCCTGCGTCACCTGCGCAGTCAGGGCATCCAGCTGTGCAGCATCTCCGGCGTGGCGGTCGGCCTCGGCGCGGGCGGCGTCCAATGCGGGTCTTGCGGCGACAAGCTCTGCCTGACGGGCAGCCAGCTGCTGCGCCAGCCGCTGCGCCTGTGCGGCGGCACCCAGCTGCTGCTGTACCGTGTCCAGCTGGGCTTCGGTGGCTTGCAGGGCGGTGCCGGCTTCTTCCAGCGCTGCCGCCTGCCGGGCAGTCAGGGTGTCCAGCAAGGAAAGCGCCGTTTCCGGTACAGTCTGGGCGCACAGGGTGCGCAGCGCCTCGGCGTCCGGGTCCTCCGGGCTGAATTGCAACCCGCCCAGCAGACTGTCCAGTTTGGCATTCTGAGCGGTACGCTGCTGGTTCAGCGCGGATGCTTCGGCCTGTAAGCGCTCTTGCAGTTGGGCATAGCGCTGGGTGCGGAACAGCTTGCGGAAGATACGGCTGCGCTCCTCGGTGGAGGCGTTGAGCAGCTTTGTGAACTGGCCCTGCGCGATGAGCACGATCTGAGAAAACTGGTTGTAGTCCAGCCCGATGATCTCCTGCACGGCGGCGGTCACGTCCTTGGCTTTGGTCACCGGCGGGCGGTCGTCCGGGTAGGTCAGGGTGGCATCCGCCTTTTCGGTGGTCATGCCCTCGCCCCGGGCCTTGGGGCGCTGATACTCCGGGTTGCGGCGCACCGTGTAGCGCACGCCGTGCACCTCAAATTCCAGCTCCACAAAGGTGGGGGTCTTGTCGTCTGCGTACTTGCAGCGCAGCATGGAGCCCTCCCGGATGCCGCTGCTGGAATGATCGTACAGCGCATAGGTGATGGCGTCAAAAATGGTAGTCTTGCCCGCGCCGGTGTCGCCGGTAATGAGGTACAGCCCGCCTTTGCCCAGTTTTTCAAGGTCGAGGGTGGTCTCGGCGGCATAGGGGCCAAAGGCCGAAAGGGTCAGTCGCAGCGGTCTCATACAGTATCGCCCTCCTTCCAGATCTCCTCGATCAGTTCCTGGCAGAATGCCGTCTGCTCGGCGGTCAGGGGCTGATTATTTTGCAGCTGGTAAAAGGCAGCCAGATGTTCCAGCGGGGAGATGCTCTCGGTGCGCTCCGGGGCGCTGATCTCCTGCTGCTGGCGGGTGCGCTGGTTGTCGTAGTCCAGCTGCATCAGGTTGGGGTAGATGACCCGCAGCCGCGCCAGCGCATCCGGCACATCCTGCTCGTCGGTCAGGGTGATGTACAGATAGTCGTCCACGGCGGTGCCCTCGTAGCAGCGGCGGTCGGTCAGTTCCGTGTAGCTGCCCCGCAGCCCGCGCAACTCGTGCCGGGGGGTCAGGGGCGCGGTGGTGATGTGCACCTCGCCCTTTGCACCCAGCTCCACAAAGGTAGCGCTTTTGCACTGCCCCGCCTCCGAGAAGGAGTACTTCAGCGGTGTGCCGCAGTAGCGCAAGGTCTCCCGCCCCACCTTCTGCGGGCTGTGCAGATGCCCCAGCGCCACATAGTCAAAGGCATCGAACAGGGCGGCGTCCACGCTGTCCACCCCGCCTACCGAGGGCTCCTCGCTCTCGCAGGCGGCAGCGCCCGCCACAAACTGGTGCGCCACCAGCACGCTGCGGTGGCCGGGGTCCGGGGTGCAGTGCCGCAGCACGCAGGCAAGGGCGTCGTTGTAGCTCTCAATAGGCTCGTCCGGCCAGACGTGCCGCACCATGGCGGGCTTTAAAAAGGGCAGTAAGTACACATCCACCGTGCCGTGGGCATCCTGCAGGGGGATGGGCTGCGGCGCGCCGGTGAACACCGGGCTGACGTAGACCCGGCTGTCGGCCAGCAGGGCAGAGCCAAAGGCCACCCGGTCGGCAGAATCGTGGTTGCCGCTGATGGCGAACACCGGCAGCTTCCGCGCCGCCAGTTGGGTCAAAAACCAGTCCAGCAGCCGTACCGCTTCGGCAGGGGGAACGGGCTTGTCGTAAAGGTCGCCTGCCAGCAGCACGCCGTCCACAGGGGTCTCATCCAGCAAAGTTAGGATCTCTTCCAGAATATACCGCTGCTCCTCCAGCATGGAAAACTCGCACAACCGCTTGCCCAGATGCAGGTCGGACAAATGCAGAAAACGCAAACAGGAACACCGCCTTTCAAAAAATGCTTTGCCCTATTATAGCGCAGCCGCCGCTGCGCGCGCAACCAAGGAGAACAGAAAAACGGACAACTGCTGTTTGCCGTTGCGACCCCTTCTGTGAAAATGGGACACCGGAGCGTCCGCAGACGCTCCGGTGTCCCGAAATTTAAAATGATTCTTCCGCTGAATATGGCCAAAGCGCACGCGGAGGCCATTCCAAATCGTTTTACGGCCTGCGTATATCAGAACATCTTTTCCCAAGTGGCGTAGCCCACACTGCCGTCTGCCGTCAGGCTGTTGCGCCGCTGGAACCGCTGCACGGCGGCAGCGGTGGCCGCACCGTACTTGCCGTCATCTTTCAGCCGCTCGCCCAGAGAATTGAGCTTCTGCTGTACCAAACGCACCGTGCCGCCGGAAGAGCCAGTGTGCAGCACGATGCCGGGGTAGGGCACTTTCAGCCCGTGCTTTGCGGTGTAGCGGGTGTAGAGCACGTTCCATGTGTTCTGCCCCACCTTGCCGTCCATGTTCATCTTGTTCTTCAGCTGGAACTCCTGCACGGCACGCTGGGTGCTTGCGCCGAACTTGCCGTCTGCCTTCAGCGCATCGTACCATGTGCACGCATCGCGTACGCCGTTGAGCCACGTCTGTACAAGTGCCACGTCCGGCCCGGAGGAGCCGCGCTGGAGCAGGGAATAATAACCGGGAATCGCCATAGAGGGATCCCTCCTTTCCCTCCATGCTATGCTCCGGCGGGACACGGCGTCACCCCGCCAGCAGCACAGTCTGCCGCCGGGCAGTCAGCCGGTGTGCCCAGTCCACCAGCCGGAACCGCAGGATGTACTGCCCGCAGACAAGGTCGTTCTCCGCAGGCAGGGCGTAGCCGCCCTGCGCAAAGCTGCACAGCCCCGGGTACAGCACACACCACCAGTTGCGCCCGCCGCCGCTGCCGATGTCGATGCGCACGGCATCGTACCGCCCGGCGGGCAGCTGACCAGTGGGGTAGCGCCGGGCGGGAAAGTACATATTTACGAGATACACCCGCACCGGGGTACGGATGCCCTGCGCGGCCAATGCCCGCTGCGCCGCCAGCTGGAACTGCAAAAGCTGCCCCGCTGCCCACGCTCGCGCCTCCGGTGCGCTGTGCGCCGGGCACTGCTGCATCACGGCCAGCACGGCGTCCCGCACCCGGAGCTTGGCGCTCTGGTCGGCTACGGCATCACTGGCCGCCCGGATGTGCAGCCGCAGGGTGTCGGCGCACAGCGCTGCCCCGGCATCCAGCTGGGTGCGCCCCCAGCACAGTCCCTGCAAAGCGCCGCACAGCGCAAAGCCCGCCAGCAAGCTGGCACACAGCAGCCGCATCTGCCGGACGGAAAGCGGTTTTGAAAACCAGCGAAGCATAAAAAACAGACCCCTCTTCTGGAAATGATAACCAGAGGATGGGTCTGCTGCGGCGGGATTATACAAAAAAATAAACCCTCTCAGTCATTGCTGCGCAATGACTGAGAGGGTTCGTATCAGTTCTTCAAAGACTGCATGGGCGCAGGCAGACGGCCGCCGCGGTTGATGAACACCGAGGGGTCGTGGCTGTTTACCGGCATGATGGGGCCGTAGCCCAGCAGGCCGCCGAAGTCCAGCACCTCACCGGCCTTGCGGCCGATGGCGGGGATCACGCGCACGGCGGTGGTCTTGCTGTTCACCATGCCAATGGCGGCTTCGTCCGCGATCAGGGCGCTGATGACGGCAGGGGTGGTGTCACCGGGGATGATGACCATGTCGATGCCCACAGAGCAGACGGCGGTCATGGCTTCCAGCTTTTCAATGGTCAGGCAGCCGATCTCGGCAGCGTGGATCATACCGGCATCCTCGCTGACCGGGATAAAGGCACCGGACAGGCCGCCAACGTGGTTGGAGGCCATCACGCCGCCCTTCTTCACAGCATCGTTCAGCAGGGCAAGGCAGGCGGTGGTGCCGCAGCAGCCGCAGGTCTCCAGACCCATCTCTTCCAGAATGTTGGCCACGCTGTCGCCGATGGCAGGGGTGGGAGCCAGCGAAAGGTCGATGATACCGGCGGGCACGCCCAGTGCCTTGGAGGCAAGGTTTGCCACCAGCTGACCTACGCGGGTAATCTTAAAGGCGGTGCGCTTTACAAGCTCTGCCACCTCGTCAATGGGAGCGTCCTTGGGCAGACGAGCCAGCGCGGCGCGCACAGCGCCCGGGCCGGAAACGCCCACATGGATCTCGCAGTCCGGCTCGCCGGGGCCGTGGAAGGCACCGGCCATGAAGGGGTTATCCTCCGGGGCGTTGCAGAACACCACCAGCTTGGCAGCGCCGATGCACTGACGGTCGGCGGTCAGCTCGCTGGCCTTCTTCACGGCCTCACCCATCAGCTTGATGGCGTCCATGTTCAGACCGGCCTTGGTGGCACCGATGTTCACCGAGCTGCACACGATGTCGGTCTCGGCCAGTG
>ERZ1106952.437-NODE-437-length-19796-cov-2.233879_pt1 | contig 19796 bp, 15 predicted proteins | sample MGYA00403677_ERZ1106952 | MGnify/ENA primary metagenome ERZ1106952 (study PRJEB35170, sample SAMEA104062415) | human gut metagenome | biome: human gut; feature: human-associated habitat; material: faeces | place: Denmark | collected 2012-05-14 ...
AAAAAGCTTTCCTTTTCCACCTGTTTTTCCGGTGCATCTGTAAGGCTCACATGGTAATCACCTGCAAGTGCATTTCCCTGCAAATCCGTTATACCGGAAAAATAAATACAATAATCCCCCTTATAAATCGTGTCATTCATGGTAAGTCGATATGTACAATCTGTATGAGCTCCCGTCTCCGACACGCTGATACACTGCAGCCTTGTTGCCTGTCTCCCACTTGACGAACTGTCAGTTGCCACGCCGTCTTCCACGATTCTGTACGCCTCCACAGAATCTGCCCTAAGGACAAACTCGCTGAATTTGATATCAATGCTATTATCTCCAGAACGGACAACGGAAACGACCTGTGGTGGCTCCAAATCCGGCTGTGCCTTATTAAATACAACCGACTTTTCTGCATAATTCCAGATTTCCTGACTATCCTCCAGAATAAGTTTCAGACCGATCGTATAACCTATGCCCTCCTGTGCATCTGTATTGGTAAAGGTTGCAATCCATGCATCCTGTAACTCATTGATTTTCGTTTCCACGCTGTTTGAAAAATCATTGTCCTCAACGTAAATACCTTCGCCACTGCTTGATGCTGCAATTCCTTCCAAGGCATTCCCATTCGTTGCCTGCGCATTTTTGTTCATAAACGCATAAACCGGGATATTGGCATCCTTCAATGCACTTTTCACTTCTTCACTTGTCTTTCCGGTGTTCGAATCATTCTCACCATCCGACAGCACAAAAATAATATCTCTGCCGGTAAAACTGTCTCCTTCTATACTCTGATTTTTCGTCTGAATCTGTTTTACCAGATTCACAATACCATCATTCAAATAGGTTCTTTCATCATTTGCAGACAATGCATCCAGTTTTTCTTTTATTTCCGCTGTCTGATCTGCTGTTGCATCTACAATTACAGGTGTTAATGTATCGGACGCATTTCCAACCGTATAAAGAGTGAGTGTATCTGCTTCTTCCATCTTCAGAGCCAGTCCATTGATTGCATCAATCAGTTCTGCAAAATATCCCTTCACAGATCCTGATGTATCCAATAACACATAATAATGGATTCCATATCCAGTCTTTTTCCACTGAGACAGTTCGGATGCCGTCCATTCGTTTCCATTGAACTGCATGCTGACGTTATGTGGATCGGTTGCCTGAAGTGCTCCGTTTTTTCCGTTATAATAAAATATCATCCAAATCGTAGGAAGATTTCCCTGTACCTGCTCTACCCGGTTTTCTGAATCCGCTTCCATATGGATCTGTGTATAGTCTTTATATGGATCTGCTTCCGTTGTTTCCTGCTCACTGGTTACTTCCTGCGTGCTACCTGTCCCCTGCTGCACTGCCTGTGTCGTCGTTTCTGTTTTCTTCTCTGTCGTCTGTTCTGTGCTTTTTTCTGTCGTAGTCTTTTCGGTAGTTGTCCCTGGCGAAGAAGGCGTCGCTACCTCCACTCCACTCGTCTTCGCTTTTACACTCTGACTACTCCCATACGTCATCGTCGAAGTGATAAGCAGGCACAGTAGTGATGCAAATAAAACCAGTTTTTTCCATATATTTTTCATTCTTCTTCCTCCCATGTATGTCCTTCCCTGCAATATGCTATAAATTCAAATATGCTGTCTCCTATATATAATCGATCTCCGCTTCGTAATACCCGTTGTTTCTCTAATAATTCCTGATTCACATATGTAAGCGTTCCCTTCCCCGGAACTATATAAAAATGATTGGATTTCCCATCATATACAACCGAGCAATGCGTATCCCGTGAAATGCTTCTGTCTTCCGAAAAAATAACATCCATATCCATACTTCGCCCAAGCCTGTTGAATCCGTGGTGTAGTCGATAATCTCGTCCTTTTTCCGGACCTTTCACGCATACCAGCCACCCGGTCACATAATCGTTTCCCCGTACCGGCGAGTAATACCCGATTGTCCTTCCATAATCATTGGCTTCTATCTTTTCTTTTTCCTGTCTGCAAATATATTCTTCCAATTCTGAAAGCTTTTCTGCCTGTACTGCAACCGTTTTCTGCTCCTGCATGATATTTGTATTCTTCTGTATCTGCTGTTTCCGCTGTTCGCAATACGGGCATTTGTCATATTTCACATTATCGTAAAAATGCAACCCTTTCTCACATCGTATAATTCCCATACCCCCGGATTTCCTCACTTTCCCTAAAACCACCATATGGGACTGCCTGACCCAGACAATCCCATGTGGTAATATGAAATTTATTTTAAGGTAATTGTAAATGTCACCTTTCTTCCATCAATCGTTGTTGTATATGATACACTTGTCTTCTCACCGGCTTCTGCCTGCAACTGTGACAATGTATTTACAAGTTCCGTTGGTTCCTGTCCTCCTTCAATCTCTTCAGACTCAGCTGTGGTGTTTGCCGGATTCTCCTGTGCAGACTGTGCACAGTTTCCTGCATATTGTGTCAAAACTCCTGAAACTGCCTGTGCTGGATTGGTATCCATGAGCTGCTCCACTGTCTGCGATGGATTTGTTCCAACCTGTGTAGATGTTGGAGCAACATAAGTATCTGCGACCGAAACACTGTCTAATACCGGAATATCTGATGCTGTATAAGTAACTCCATTTTGAATGTATGTGTTATTGGAAATATAGTTATTCGTAATCGTTGTGTAATTGTTTTCTACATTAATGTTTGTATCGATCACAATATTGGTATCTCCTGTTGTGTCGTCTGGAGTTGTATCATTCTGTGCCGGTTCCTGCACTTCTGTCGTTGTATCCTCTGGCTGTCCATCTGTGGATGTTGCATCCTCCGGATCCCATTCATTACCAGTGTTATAATCCGGCGCCTCTGAGATTGTCGGATTATTTGCGATATCTCCTGCTACAGATCCACTCACAACATTTTCAGGCTCTGGTACTACAATATCTTTGATAATATATTCACACACATTGTTACATTTATCATATGCTAAAAGCTTTACATCGTAACTACCCCGTGTGTTGTCGTGATCTGCGATTTTAACTTCATATTCCCATTTGTCGCCACCGACATTAGTTGCAAAATTCTTTCCATCCTCATACCATTTTTCCGGAATGGATAATTCATTTCCATTTGTATATGCAAGACATCCGACGTGCTGAACGCCTGTCAGAGCATCACTTGCCTCAAACCGAAGCTTAAACCCTTCTGTTGTGATCTCACGAATCTCCACTACAGAGATTGAAGGGGCTGTCTTATCCATCGTAACCTGTACGGTATGGCAATCAGATATATTTCCACTTGAATCATATGCGTAGATATGTGTGTTATAAACACCCTCTTCATTACCATGATCTGCAATATTCACTGTGTATGTATATACGCCATTGTCAGACTGTGTAACAGTATCCCAACGAATATCATCCTGTCCATTCTTTTCGGTCCATGTTGGGAACTGTACCTTTGCAACTGATACATCATCTGTAGCAGTACATTGTACTGTATAAGTATTTGCTGTCTGCTCCGTCACCTTCACATCTGTGATTGTCGGTTTGGTTGTATCGGATGGTCTGTAATTAACAGCTCCGAATCCTCTCATATAAGAGGAAGTGTACAGATTGTAAGACGTCTGTTTTACGCAATCGCCTGCGTTTCCCTCTATGCAATGTACATATCCACGATCTACATATTCCACCATTCCTACATGGCTGTTGCCACTTCCGAAAATAACGATATCACCAGGGTTTGGTACATAGGAACCACCAGATGGATAATACAATCCTGCATTTTTAAACCACTGTGCAATCGTTGGAACCCATCCGGTTCTTGGATATGCATTCGAATCCACACCGCTGCTCTGAAGTACCCACCATACAAAATATGCACACCATGGCTGACCATTTCCAACTCCTAGGTCTCTTGCATACTTCGTGAAATTACCGGAACCACTGTTCGCTGTGTAATCATCCAGATTCGCATTGGATGCCTTCTCATGATATCCAACCTGCGATCTTGCAAGTGCTACTACATCTTCTCTCTGTCCAGCCTTTGAAACCATTGTTCCAAAACCACCAGTTGCCATAATCGTCACTGTCAGACACGCTGCCAGACATTTGCTGATAAATCTTTTTAATCCTTTTTTCTTCATATGAATGACCTCCCTCATATTGGTTCTTGTTTCGTGTTGAGATCATCATACCGCGAATTGTAATTTTTTGATCCTTCTGGTAAGTTTTGACAGGTTTGCTGTAATTTTTGTATTATCCAAGACAAATTATATTGTCTTCACTTCCTATAAACAGCTGGCTTCCTGTCGGAAGCTCTGTATTCTGGCGTTTTTTCAGCATATATTTACGATCAACGAGAATACCATTTGTAGACAGATCATTTACAATATACGTTTTCTTTTTTCCATCATAACAAATAGAACAATGTACACGACTTACCATATCGCCACTTAGAACAACATCACATTGCGATGCATCCCTTCCAAGCAGCACACGTTGTTCCGGCTTGAGCCGAATGATTTTGCCTATCAAATATCCTTTTATTCCGATAATCGCCCCGGCATCATCCTGATTCATCGCCAGGCTTCTCGTCACTGTAATTCTTGAATTTGGCATTTTCTTTCTCCTTATTTTTTGCTTCTGTCAAAATGTCTCTGATTTCCTGATAATAACGTCTACTGATTGGTACAGCATATGTTCCACAATTTACCCGTTCACGCGTCATGCTACATATATCCGCTTTACGAACCATAAAACTCTGATGAGTCCGAATAAATCCCCGTTCACCCAAAACGACTTCAATCTCTGCCATTTTTGCATAAAATGGCACGTCTTCTTTTTCTAAGTGTAGCAATAGCAACCGTGCTTTCAACGTAATGAATAGCATTAATAGGAATTCTTCGGGCCTTTCCCTTTGAAATTACATTCAGGCACTCCTCAGAAGCATTCAATTCATCTACATATCTCCGCACTTCTCGACTCATATCTTTACCCGCTTGTTCCTTTAAAACATAGGAAAAAGCTTTATATATATACCCCTGATATACATATTGCGTAGACCGTGTAATGAAAATAATATCCACATCTACCTTATTTGTACGAATATATTCAGCAACCTGCATGCCATTAACAGGCTCCATCATAATGTCCAACAAAAGCAATTCACAATCAAACTGCCCCTGTTCTATTGACTCAATAACTTTATCTCCCGATGTAAAAATTGTAATCTCGATTTCTTCATAATCAAAAAGTGCCTTTCCAACAGTTTCACGGATTAAATCTCTGTCATGTTGCGAATCATCACAAATGCCAATTCTTAACATGTATTTATCTCCTTGTATTCATTTAGTATTTATATTCCTCCGACGTTTCTATCTCTCTCGTCGCCGACGATGCTGGTTTACTCGTGCTCCACGAACTCCACGAACCATAAACAGGTTTTCGGAAATAATAAGTGGTTATAACCGTTTTGCTTCTTTGCCTGTACCGATATATAGTACCTGACCACGACCATTCACCCGTAGCAGAGACATGTCGATATACAATACATCCATTTAAGCACCACCGCTCAGTTCCTCCTGTAACCCACTGAAATGGACTCATTTTTGATAACGAAGACCACGGTACACAGTATTCTTGTCTTGAACATACTCCATTTACATTTTTGTCATTAAATGTACCATTCTGCGGATTATAATACCAACCACAGTCCGCTCCAGATTCTGTTTGAACCTCACAAGTATCACTTGATCCCACTGCATTCTTTCCCCAATCAGACCAGCCACCCCAATCTCCATAGCTTGTACTGTTCTGACTTCTTACATATTCATAGCCAGCAGGTGGCGTTGCACTAGAAGTTGATGTTTTTTCATCATATGATTCCACATTTCTATAGCGATAATACTTTACCTTTGTGTTGTCGCACACAACAAAATTAACAACTGTTTCCTTTGCAACTTTTGTATCCGGCTCTATTCCCTGTGAAAGCACCATTCCATCTGTGGCGCCCTCTTTATGTTGATATGTAACTGCTCCTGCAGAAAGTTTTTTATCACTAAGGCTCTTTCTTGCCTCTGCTTCTGTTTTTCCTACCAGATTTGGAACCTTAATCTTTCCTGCCTCTGGATCTGGCTGTGGTGGAGCTTCCGTCGTTGTAACCGGATTCACGACTTCTTCCTCTTGCTTTGCCTCTGTTGTAGTTACCTGCGTCGTAGTCTTTCCAGAAGAATCTGAAGGTTTATTATCCGTTGATGCTGTTGTTTTTTCTGTTGTACTATTTTCTGTTGTCACATTGGCTTGTGTTGTCGTTGGATCATACGTAATTACTGCATTCGGATTTCCCAAACTTATATAAATAACCACGGTCGTTCCAACCTGCACTTCTGTTCCTGCTGCAACACTCTGACGAATAACATGGTCTTTCTGTACAGAATCACTTTCCTCATTCTTTGTCTGCACCTCAAGTCCCTGCGCCTGCAGCAATGCAATTGCCTCTGAACTGCTCTTATATTGGACATCCGGTACATGTACCATTGCATCCTCTTGCTTTCCAAGGCTGATAACCACACCTACTTTCGATCCCTCAGCCACCTCTGTGTCCGCTTCGGGATTCTGAGATATAACGCATCCTTTTGGAACTGTGTTACTATAATCCGTTCCAGATTTATACAAATACAATTTTGCTTTCTTTACCTTGCTCTGTGCATCAGACCATTTGTCTTTTACAAGATTGGGAACCTTTGTATTGTTGTTCGTGTCATATCCATCAACACCCTTTGACAGATAAATCGTTATCTTTTCACCGATTTTAACCGTTGTTCCTTCTTCCACATCCTGTTTTGCGACATAGCCTGGAGCCACTTCACTCTCCACATCTTCAAAAGTTATTGCACTCTCATCCCAACCCATATCCAAAAGCAATTTCATTACCTCATCTTTGGATAATCCGACAATATCTGGCATATATCCCTTCTCATATCCGGCACTTACTACCAGTTCCATTACCGTTTTTTCCTGTACAACTGTTCCAGATGGAATATTCTGCTGTAACACCATATCCTCTGCAATCTCATCGGAATGCTGCTTATCAGTAATCTGTGTGATCAGATTGGCATCACCGACCGTCTTTTCCGCCTCTGCCAGAGCAATGTTTACTACTTCCGGTGCATATACATATCCATTTTCCAACTGCCCCCGGTTCGAGTGGAACAAATCAGCAAACTTAATAACGCCCGTCACCAGCAATACAATAAATACACACACTGCAGCGGCCGCCACGCCTGATGTAATTTTCAGCCAAATCGGCCATTTACCAATATCCATCTTCTTTAAATGAATCTTGTTCCGCTTGACAGCCTGGTCACTGAACAAATCCGCTTCCAGATCATCTGCCGTCTGTGTACGATCCTCGATGCGAATATTCAAAGCATTCATAATCGCATTCTCTTTGTTCTTCGGGATCTTAATTCCCAGTTTGGATGGTGGAAGCAATGTATCTTTGTTACGGCGTTCCATCGCATCCTCCGGCGTCACACCCGTAATCATCTTATATAACGTTGCCGCACAGGCATACACATCCGTCCATGTTCCCTGATCCCCGCGGCTCCGATACTGTTCTTCTGGCGCATACCCTGGCTTTACAAGCACAGACAAACTACGACTATGCGTTGTTGTTGCAAATCGTGCCGCACCAAAATCAATGATCTTCACTTCACCAGTCTCGGAGATCATGATATTATCCGGAGAAATATCCCGGTGTAAAATCCCCTCTTTGTGCACTTCTTTTAATGCCCCTATCACTGGCATCATAATATTCAGTGCTTCATCAACCGGAATCCTACCTTCCCGTTCCAGTTTTTCTTTCAACGTCTCTCCATCAATATATTCCATAATGATATACGCCGTGTGATTCGCCTGAAAACTATCGTGCGTATGTTTGAATTTTGCAAGCCGTCTTGCTTCTTCAACAAACTTTATAATTCCACTTGCAAACTGTTCTTCTTTCTCTCCGGAGAAAACTGTCACATCCGGAGAGCCCATAGCTCTGGTTGAAAATTCTCCCGGCAGATACTCCTTGATTGCAATCTTCTGGTTTAATACCGGATCATAGCCAATATAAGTCACACCGAATCCACCATTTCCAATTACCTTGCCTACGATATATCGTCCCTCAATCACAGTACCTGGTATCAAATGATATGCTTCTTTCGGTGCTGTTCCATCCACATAACCACAATGTGGACAAACATCATATTTATCATTGTAGGTTTCCATACAACCCATACATAACTTATCAGCCATATCGATATCTCCCTTTATTTTTGTTCCTCACACCATTCGTCAATGGTTTTTGTTCGCTTTAGCACAACCTGCTTCCACAAATCCGCCGTCAGTGTTTCAAGCTTTTTCTCATTCTCCGGATAAAATTTCAGATTATCTAAATATCCATCAATCAAACTTAGCTTACTGTTATTATCCACATATACTCTGTATGCATCTTTCTGCAGTGGTATCGCATGTCGATGCACCAGATGATAGGTCTTCTGCGGTCCCTCCTCCAGCATGTACCGAAGCCAGACTCTAGCTGCCGCAATCTCCTCTTTACTGGCACTTCCACTGATGCTGTACGCATCCGTGAATCGTCCACACAAGGTATTTGACTGAATCGACCGCATCTCATACAATCCAACTACATTTTTATTAAATGTCTGCAATTCCCGCACAGATGCCAGATAATAAGAAACCGTTCCATTCGCAAACCCATCCATCGCCTTTTCACTATTTTCAAGTTTTATATTGCTTTTCGTATGTTTCACTACATCCTGTATCAGTTCCTTTGCGGCATTATCCATAGCCAGACCATTTTCATAATGATAACTACCTCCCAAAGTGTTGATCAGCATATCTGCATATGCAGAATCCATATAATACTGTGATTCCTGTATGTCTGATATTCGACTCAGTTCAAAAGAAGATGCATCCACCGTATCCGACCGGCGCACATACACGACCGGAATATTGAACCCAAGTGGAACCTCTTTTTCCTCTATCAACTTCTTTTTATATGATTTCAAGAAATAATAATCCGACAGGTTATCCATACTGTTATAAACCGGTTTTACAGATGCAGCCGACTTCTGTATCTCCTCTGATGCATACTCCGCCTGATATACTGTTGGCATCGTTCCATCTGCCTTTGCCTGTTCCAGTCTGTCAGCATATTGTTCCTCTGGAATTGCTTCTACGGAAACTGTTACGGCAGCCTGATCACTTTGGAACATATCCGACATATCTTCCATCATTTGTTTCGCTGAATCCGCATCCTCATCTCCGGAATATGCAACCCAGACTGTGATCGTCGCCGGATTCAGGACCGGATCCTTGCTGTCATAGATACGCCATGCCGCGAACCCTCCGACTGCCAGCAAAAGAACCGCAGCTGCTATCGTAAACACACGTCTTCTCTTTCTTTTTTTCAGCTCTGTTTTATCGTCAACAACCTTTTTTTCTTTTAAAAGTGCTTTCTGAAACTCACCAATATTCTGAAACCGCAGCGCCTCATTGACTGCCATTCCACGCATAATCGTATCGCTGATATAATCCGGTATTGACGGATCTAATTCTTTCGGAGCAACAACCGTATCCTCTATCTTCCGATTTGTACTCTCGTCTGGCATCACACCGGTTATGCAGTAATACAACATCGCAGACAGCGCATATATATCCGTCCATGGTCCCTGCTTACTTTTTGTCTGATATTGTTCCGGCGGTGCAAATCCCGGTTTCAAAATAATCGAGCGCGTCACTTCTTTCTCTGTATCCGATAATCTTGCAGCTCCAAAATCCAGAACCTTAACTTTGTTTCCCTCACACAAAAATACATTATCCGGACTGATATCCCGGTGCAGGATCGATGCATCATGAATCTCCTGCAATGCTTCTGAAACAGCGAATGCAATTTCTAACGCTGTTTCCATATCCAGCTTGCCGCCTTCCTGTTTCATAAATTCCTTTACGGAAATTCCATCAAGAAATTCCATGACTATATATGCCGTATTATTTGCTTCAAAGTGATTTTCAACATGGACAATATTTTTACTTTTTTCAAATATTGCCATCTTACGTGCTTCCTCCAGGAAACGCTCCAAATTGGAATAAAATTCTTCCTGATGTCTGCCTCCATACACGATCAGATTTGGATCTCCCGGCACACGTTGTACCATACCTGCCGGATAATATTCCTTGATTGCCACAACCATCTCTAACGTTGTATCCCATGCTTTATATGTAATTCCAAATCCACCTGCTCCGAGCGTGGTTCCGATGATATAACGATTTTGCAATATCGTTCCCGGATACAGATATGTTATCTCCTTCGGAGGAGTCCCCTCTCTATATCCACAAAAAGGGCAAGCAAAATGATTCTGCTCCTGTCCTTCTGGTATTCCAAATTCTTTCATACAATTCAGACATCTTCTCTTCATAGTTCATCCCTCGTATCTATTTTCCAAGCCGGAATATATCTCCATCTTTACCCAATTGAATCATCGTTCCGGCAGGTATTTCTGTCGGTTGATTTTTCTGCATTGCCTTCCCGGATATATAGGTTCCATTGCTGGAATAATCGGTTACCACATATGTGTTATTCGCCGGATTATAGGCAATCTTACAATGCCTGCGGCTAACCTTGTCCTTATTGAGAACCAACTGACACGCAGCTGGATCACGACCAATAACAATTCCATTTCCCACTGCTGCCTCTGCACCCGCATACTCTCCTTTGATTCCATATATCATTGCAGATACAGCGTGTGCAACGTCTCCCGCTGACGGCAATTCTACTTTTCCCCGAACAGACTCCAGAATCAATCCGACCAAAGATGCAATAAACACTGCACCCATCATGCCAACCAGAAGCCAGAATCCTATCTGTACCGAATGCTGCAATAATTGTCTGCAGAACCTTCCAATATATGAAAGGACGGTTTCCTTTACAAAGCTGCCGAGCAAATATTCATATACACCGGTATCATTAAACAGACTTTTTTCTATTGCCTCGACCAATGCATTCTTTGCAATACCCGGAACTGATATATACAATGTAAGCGACGCTGCGATTGAAACCGCAGACAGTGTCATCCCTACAATATATTTTGCTTTTTTCTTTAACACCCATGCAATTACAATCACCGCAACTGCTGTTATCCACGCAACAAGTAACATACTTACAACCAGTCTCTTCAAACCGGAAATGTAGTTGTATGTCTGTTCCGTCGGAATGTCTATGACATCCTTCAATAATTTCACACCTGATCTGGATGGCAGCAAATCTCCGGAACCACCATCTTCAAATGCAGAATCCAGTTGTGCAATTCCATCAAAGGTTGTATCAAATGCCTGTTTGACTTCCGTTGTTCCAATCCGGAAATATGGAAGAAACATCGTAATTACTGCCATCAACGAAAACACTGTTATAAGAATGCTAAAGCATATATTTCTCTTATTCATACCTTTTTACCCCTCTTTATTTATTCTCCGGCTCTACCCATACCGCAATCGCCGAATTGTTGTCCATATCCGATCCTTTTCCGTTCTCGTTCACTATCTCAACCATGCGATCAAGCCACGCATCTACCGTATCCGCCTTCTTCAGACACTGCATCATCTCTTTTTCCGTGATCTGCTCCCAGAATCCATCCGAACAAAGTAAAAAAACCTGTGACTTGTTTAAATCTATCCCTTCTGAGATATCATACGCATGTCCATTCATCCACGGACTTCCCACAACCCGAAGCAACCGGCTCCGATCCTCATGTCCACGAATATCCTTTTCTTTGATTTCTCCAGTATTGACAAGCATTTGTGGAACACTGTGATCCAGCGTCCGCGTAATCATCTTATTTTTCTTGAAATAATATAATCTGGAATCTCCTATATGTCCCCAATAAGCACGATTTCCCGAAATCAAAAGCAGCACCATCGTTGTCTTCATATCCGCATATTCGCGTGTCTCCTTCTGTGACATCGTGATAATATCCTGCGCACAGTCAAAGCATTGTGCCAGAAATTCTTTTTCATTTTTTCCCTGAAAATACTCCCCATGGAACATTTCCGATGAAGTTGTCACAGCCAAATTCGATGCACATTCTCCATGTCCATGTCCACCCAGACCATCCGCCAGTATAAACAAATAATTTTCGTCTTTTTGTTGCTCGCCGACACTGTCTTCGTTTACTTCCCGATTTCCTATGTTCGAATATATTTTATATGTAATCATCTGAAACCTCCTTTATACGCCTGAATTATATTCATAATAATAGACAAAATTTTTAAACTATCGTCATTGCAAATTTTATATAGTTTATTGTTATATTTGACAAATTTAATCCACTAAATTGCCTCTATATATACCATACTCTGCGTCATAACTTTCCACATAAATATGCTCAGATTTTGAAATCGCTGGCAATATACTACTTGTCGGTCTCGGTTGCATATATGGACTTAAATCAAACTCCCGATATGTATTTAAGGCAACCATTTCCATATCTTTGACAAATAAAATTACATTTTCCATGAATTCTTCTGAAGTGACTTGTTTTTCACCAATTGTACATACTATTTCATAAATACCATTGTCCATATACGAATTCACTTCTCCACTATCATTCCAACACATTACTTGCTCCGCAGCCAATGAACCATTATCCGCTAAATCAAAGCGATAAAAAGTAGAACGTGAGCCATTACCATCGTAGGTTTCAGATATTGCATATAATCGAAAATCATCCTTTTTGCGAAACACACAGTACTCTGTTCCACCAGCCACTGGAATATTTAAGTTTTCCAAGAAACAGATTTGCTTTTCTTTACCATTTTCAATTGTATAAATATTTAAATCTCCACCTCCAGTTTCAGAATTTTCTGTCATAAACAACAGTTCCGGTTTCTCATCTCCCGTAACATCTATATAACATATTGAGGCATTCCCATATCCCGTTGTATATGCAGAAATTTTATCCGCCTCTCTTTCTAACACATCTATATATGGCTGATATTCTGCTGTCAAACTGCTATTTCCCTGCATAACCTGCTCTTCATTCTCATTGCAAAGTAAAACCATAGGGAGCTTACCACCATAATTATTCATAAGATATAAATTCATCCACGACCGTTCTCCCTCTGAGAAACTGTCCAAAGGTCTTCCCGGAAGATAAAACAAAATTCGACCCGCATTTTCAAGCCCATACGCTTCACTATACTTGTATCGCATTTCATCCTTTATCTCTTCCGTTCCCGGTTCATTTACATACTCTATCGATTCTATCGTCGTTGCATAGGTGTAATCATCCACCTTTTCTAACTGTCCAAACCGTCCGAAGAATTCACTAAAATAGATTGATCCACTTGGATATCCTTCTCCGGTATCTCCCATCTCGCTATCATGAAACATACCTGAGAAATTCCCATCTGCATCAACGGACAAATCTGTCTCCCATGCCCCTGCTCCACTTGAAAAAATAAACGTTGTATGTTGCAATTTCCCATAGGAAAATCCAATATCTTCAGGTATTTCTTCTGCTTCTTCTGTTGTCGTTTCCGCCTCTGTCGTTGATGCAGTTGCAGGTTCTTCGGACTCCGTTTCCGCCTCAGCTTCTGTTGAGGCATCCGTCGGTGTTGCAGTATCCTTTTTTGACGAATCTCTGTGCTTTGCATAAACAATCAATGAAACAATAAGCCCTGCCAGCAATACACACACAACGCTGAGAATAATAACCAGCTTCTTTTTCGACTTTGTTTTATTTCCCTTGGCTTCTTTTCCCCCACCAATATAGATACTTATACTTTCTTCACTGTCTTTCCCCTGTATGCAAATGCAATCCCCCTCTTCAATCGCATATTGCTCTACTCGGTTTCCATTCACCAGTATCCCATTCGTACTGTTCAGATCCTGCACATACCATATGCCCTCTTCCATATAAAACACACCATGGATTCTCGATACAAACTCCAAATCAAGTACAATATCATTGTCCGGCTGTCTTCCAAAGCTTACGACTTCCTTTTGAAATTGTTCCAGATTATAGCTTTCGCTTTTTTGGTTGCCATAATAAATTACTATTGATTTCATATCAAACGTTACTCCACTGTTTAAAAACAAATTTTATTCAACTACTTCAATAGCAAACTGCACGCCTGCCATCGCATTAATTACATATTTCCCAAGTGGAAGATTCGATGTGTCATAATAAAAATACCCTTCTGGAGCCTCTTGGTAATCAGCCTTATACTTATCTCCCAACAAAAAACATTTCTTATCTACAGAAACTGTTTTTACTACCTGCTCGTAATTCTTATAATATGTTACTTCAATATTCGTTGGCTCTGCATAATACAAAAATTTGTATGTAGGCCATCCATCTCCAATTTCTACATAATCTGCTATCCTATTTGCATCCTCATCATTAATTTTAAATATCTTATTCGTCGTAATAAAACATTTGCCGTAGTATAAGGATGAATTAAAACTGCTCTTGTGAAACTCTACTGTGCCATCATCATTTGTAACGAATTCCTGCGGAACAGAATATCCTTCACTATTAATAATTGATATGGATTTAAATCCATGCATACCATCAAATCCAACAATTTTGTCACCGACATGCACCTGGGCATATTCAAAATTTTCTCCCACAAACCTGATTTTTAACGATACCATGTTCTCATCAAAGCATTCGCTGTTTGTCATTGGATAATAGCAGTCATTATGTTCCACGAAAAAATGCTGGTCTTGATCCTTAGCCGCCTCCGAATAACTCAACCCGCCTACACTATTTTCTACCGGGAAATCGGTTTCCGAAACCGCATTCTGTACGGCTTCTGTTGTAACCGTTTCTTCTGTTGTTTCTTCTGTTGTTTCTTCTGTTGTTTCTTCCGTTGTTTCTTCTACTTCTTCCATCGTAGTTTCCGCCTCGATTGTTGTCACAGTTGTTGGTTCCTCTGTTTCCGTTGCTTCCTCTGTCTCCGTTGAAGCATCCGTTGGTGTCGCCGTTTCCTTCTTTGACGAATCTCTGTGTGTTGCGTAAATAACCAACGAAACTATAAATGCTGCCAGCAGTACACATATCACACTCAAAATAATAACCAGCTTCTTAGGGGATCTGGTCTTATCCAGCTTCGCTTGCTCTGATTGGCTGATATATATGCTTATACTTTCTTCCCCATCTTTTCTCTGTATACAAATGCAATCCCCCTCTTTGATCGCATATGGCTGGTCAATATAGACTCCATTTACAAGCAATCCGTTCGTACTGCCCAGATCCTGTACATACCATGTTCCGTCTTCCATAAAAAATACGCCATGTATCCGCGATACAAAATTCCAATCAAGTACAATATCATTGTCCAGCTGCCTGCCAAAGCTTACAACTTCTTTATTGAACTGCTCCAATATGTAACTATCTATTTTTTTATCTGCATACTTAATAACAATTTGCATATTCCAAGCATTCTCCTTTTTCAGGTTCAAAATGTCCGTTCATTATAGTATCACAAAAAAATCACAATTTTCGTCATCATGCATTATTGGCACGTTTCTCGTCAAAATTGGTACTGTATACATAAAAAAGCAACCGGATTCTTATCAGAAAAGATTCCGATTGCTTCTATTTCATTTTTTTATTGACATTAAAGCTGCTATAGCAAAAATTTTGTTATATTATTGGTATTTAATTTATTTTACAGTTATCCTCGCTCTTGATGGCAAATATTCATATACATCTTTCATTTCAGATTCAATGCCTTGCTGTACAACATCATCTATACTGGAATAATAACTTCCATATTGATCAAAAAATTCTTCTTCTGAGTCATAATACTCTTCAATCTCTTTCTTCACTTGATCTGCATTATATGTTTGTTCTGCCTGATCAAGTTTTATATAATATTCTGGATTTTCTTTAAACCAAACTGTTATATATACATCTCTGTTCTCAGCATGATTTGTTACCATTACCCGTACGGAATGTTTATAATTCTGTATCTTATAGTCCACATTTTGTATATCAAAATCAATCGCATATATGTATTGATCATATTGTTCAAATTCTCCAATGTTATATTTTTCTTCAACATTTTTGATTTCTTTAACTATTGATTTCTCGAATTTTGAGCCATCATTGATATAATAGTCAACATAATCATCACCTACATTCACGTACTTCTCAAAAAGATACATTGTATCTATTACAATTTGTTTGTCTTCATATTCAAAAGGAGGTTCGTTAGATTTTATATCTATTACCTGATATTTTATCAACAGTAAAATTGTAATCACACAGCAGACTAACAAGCCACTTCCTGCAATTAGAAATGGCATTATTTTTTTCGCCCCGAAGAATGCTGATTTTCTTTTTTCTCAGTTTTTTCATGTCTCCCCTTCGTTTTTTTCTCAGATTTCACATAATTATCTTTATAGCTTTTCTTTCTTTGTTGTCTGTTTTTTGTATCATTCGTCTCTGTATCACTTAGCAGTTCATTCAAAAAATCCTCTGCTGACGCGAATCGTTCCCGTATGTTTAAGCTCATCGCTTTCATAATTGCATCGCTGAAGTTCTTTGATATTGAAGGTATAATCTCTTCCAATGGAACCAATACATCTTCCATCATTCTCATAACTGAATCCTGTGGAATTAAGCCTGTTAAAATATAATATACTGTTGCACCTACAGCATAAATATCTGTCCATGCCCCCTGCCCGCGACTATTGCTTGTATACTGTTCTGGAGGTGCAAACCCATATTTTAAAATGATTGACGTAGATTTATTTACCTCTGCAATCTCCTGTTTCAATGCACCGAAATCAATTAACTTTACCTCCATTTTCCTTTACGAAACACTTGAGCGTTTTACCCTTCAAATGTTCCATGACCATATATGCTGTATTATTCTCTTCAAAATAATCATGCACATTGACAATGTTTTTTACGGATCCAAGCTTTGCTAATCCTCTTGCCTCCCGCAAAAATCGCTGCATTCCCCTCCTATAACTTACCTCATCAGCATTTGTATATACACTTACCAGAGTCGCTGTAACTGCACGATTTGCAATTCCAACAGGGTAATATTCCTTTATACATACCTCTGTCTGAAGCGTGTTATCCCACGCCTTATATGTAATTCCAAATCCTCCAGCACCTAAAATATCCTTTATTTCATATCTGTCATGCAAAATTGTTCCTATTTGTAAATAATATGTTCCTTCCATAACCTTCCCCTTTATTCTTCCATAATGGACGCAAAATTAAGTGATATACCAATCTCATAGTCACTTGTGTATTCCTCATCCGGTTCAAAAATTCCATCTTCAAAATTCATCTCCGCAAATACCATCCCAAATGACGACTTATTTCCTTTTTCAATTGGTGGACACCACTCCCATTCCCCTGTCTCATAATTATATTCTATCCGTGTCCAATCCTCTCTTGGTTCGGAAAAATTGATTCCCTTCTCACGGTAAATGACTGCAAACTCTATCGCATCATAGGACTGGCTGACGCAAGTCTCCCCGACAGCCATAATCTCATAGCTACCCATTATTCCAAGATTACTCATGATATCTCCAACCGTTACATATGGGGCCTGCACAAAATCAAATCCCACATCCGACACTTCGCGTTCATTTCCATACTCCGGAACGGTATCCATGTTAAAATACCATGCCACTTCCTTTTTCCATCCCATAAAAGGGACTGTAACATCAACCGATATATTTTCCAGAATACCTGTTCCAATATCTACATTTACCGCTCCATAATATTCATACCTGAAAAATCCAATCCAATTTGGCTCTGATGTCTCAATACTTATAATCTGACTCGTATCCGTTATTGTATATTCAATTTCATGTCCATATTCATCTTCTATCTGAAATGTCGTTCCGATCAGACATCCGGATAATTTTTCATTTGCAAACTTATGATTCAAATATGCCGGAATCCCTGCGCCAATTATAGACGAAACTGCAATAAACAAAACAAGTATACTTGCAATAATCCATTCGACCAGCTCACGCACACTTATCATTTTTTTCTCTGGTTTCTTAAAAACTATATTGGCAGTTTGCGTCGTTCTATGATTTTGTTCAACTGTTAATACGATATATTGATTTGTTTTACCTGTTGTTATTACAAATCGGTCTCCTGTATGTATCTGTCTCGTTCCAGCTATTTTCCTGCCCTCGAACTGAACTCCATTGGTACTGTTCAGATCCTGCACATACCAGATACAATTTTCCTTATAAAACACACCATGTACACGTGATACGAAATCATAATTTAACACGATATCATTATCTGGCTGCCTGCCAAAGCTTACTACCTCTTTATGAAATTGTTCCAGATCATAACTTCCCAAATTCTGGTTGCCATAATAAATCGTTATCTGCATACTTCCTCCCCACAAACGTAAAATCACTCATGATCCCGGTAAAATGTGTTGTTCATTAACCTCTTTTGTCAATCGTACTTTCTAAAGCAAACTTCCCAAAACTAAATCTCCGATAATTCTAAGCAAAAAATCCCAAGGCTGGATGTATCATATGTTCTTCATATCGTTCTTCTACCTGTCTTGTATCACTTGGATAATATTGAGATTCACTCCAGCTTGACCACTCGCCATATATCGGTTTTCTAAAATAATATGTTGTAGTCGTTGTCTTTTCTCTTGTCTGATAACGGTACAATATCGTTCCTGTTGACGAATCCTCTTCAACATTACATACATCACTCGCAGCCACGGGATCGACACCCCATTCTGACCAGTCTGACCAGTCTCCGTATGTATCACTATTTTCACTTTTATAATATTCAAAACCCTCTGGTGGCACATTGCTTGTTGAAGTTGTCTCTTCATATGATACTACATCTCGATATCGATAATACGTCCAGCCTTGACTATCTGACACATATATAACATACCAATCTGACCAATCATCATTAAGATACGAACCCGCAAATTCACTACTATAATGCTGAGCAAGATACGTATTCAACTGTGATCCCGGACCTTGTGCAAATACTATTCCATCTGCTACTCCTGGTTTGTAAGCATTTAGTAACACTATATTTCCACCGTATATATTATCTATCTGTTCACAGTCCCACAATTTATCTCTGGCAGCATAATAATGCAAACCTACAACATTCGGAATTCCATCCTTATTTGCAGAGCCATCGTTCTGCTCTGTCGTATCCTGTTTTTCGGTTGTCTCCTTCTTTTCCGTCGTACTGCCTTTCTCCGTTGTTGTCTCATCCGTCGTACCCTCATACTGCAAAACGGCATCCGGATTTCCGAGACTGATATAGATGATAACCGTTGTTCCACCTGCAACCTCTGTTCCTGCTTCTACACTCTGTCTGATTACATGATCCTTTTGTACCGTGCCACTTTCTTCATCCTGTGTTTGCACTTTAAGTCCCTGTGCCTCTAAGATTGCAATCGCCTGTTCCCGGCTCTTATACTGCACATCCGGTACATGAATCTTTGCATCTTCCTGTTTTCCAAGGCTGACAACAACACCAACCTTTTCGCCTTCTGTCATTGTCTCTTTAGCCGTTGGATTCTGGCTGATGATATTTCCTTTTGGAACAGTATCACTGTATTCTGTCGCAAGTTTATATATGTAGAGTTTAGACGATGCAAGTGTTTGCATAGCATCTCCCCAGTTTTTGTTACATACAGCCGGAACCGTAGTCTGTTTCTGACTGTCGTAATCTTTTCGACCAGTCGATATATAAATCACCATTTTCGTTCCAACGGCAATTTCATC
>ERZ1106952.438-NODE-438-length-19787-cov-18.181330_pt1 | contig 19787 bp, 12 predicted proteins | sample MGYA00403677_ERZ1106952 | MGnify/ENA primary metagenome ERZ1106952 (study PRJEB35170, sample SAMEA104062415) | human gut metagenome | biome: human gut; feature: human-associated habitat; material: faeces | place: Denmark | collected 2012-05-14 ...
TTAAGTTTTACCCCTCATTTGTCGGGTATAAGTGAAGGGAGTTGAAAGCTCCGCAAAAACGGAGGTCGGGAATGAAATTAAAAATCAAAGAATTTGAAGCACTTGCGAAGAAGAGAGGCTATCGCGGCGGTAAAGCACTCATGGAGGAGCTGGGTGCCGGTAAATATGCCTACTCCAATCTCAAACGCGGTTGCAAGATCGGGTACGATCTCGTGAAAGCCATCTATAACGAATTCGGCCCGTTGACGATGCTCGAGGTCATAGATTTGGAAGAGGAGACGCTGCAAAGTTTCAAGAGCAAGTACATCTCTGTCGGAGGCATGCTGTATTGAAATGGGAATGGGATATTCATTGAAACGTAACGCTATACGCCGTTGGATGTACGGTCGGAAGATTGATGCGCTGCTCGTATCGAACCGGCTTCATCTGCGGGTATCGGTATTCAAACGGATGCTGAAAGAAAAAGCCGAGTTTAACGAATCTCAGATACGAAGGCTCGTATATTTCATGGGCGCGAGATCGGCATTTAACGTAATTTATTTTCATACGCCCGAAGAGCGGGAGCGAGTGAGAAAAGAAGCGTTCGGAACAAAGTGAGGACAGAAAGGTATGCAAAACAAAGAAATAAAGAAATCGAGGAACGAACAGATAGCGGAGCTGTTGGCAAGCGGTGAAAGGCTCAAAGACTTCTACCGCTTTACGGCGCAGAACCCGCACATAGACCTGCACGACGCCTGCCAGATCGTACTTGCCCGCCCGAAAGCATCTATTTGTTTTTACATGGACGAATGGAACGAAATGGGTCGGAGAGTTACGAAAAATCGCAGGGGCATACAGTTCTACGACACGGACGGGAACAAGCAATATGTCTTTGATCTGCACGACACGCACGGGGATAAGCGCTATCGCCGCCTTATCTTCCCCATGCGCCGTCTGTTGTACGGTCTGGATGAGCTGAACGGCACAGAGATAGCGGAGAGCAACCGCAGAGATTACAGCAAGGTGTTGTCGGGAGTGGCGCAGTACCTCGATGAAAACGGCTATTTCACGGCAGACGAGCAGCGCAATACATTGCTTGCGGAGGGCGTGGCGTACTCCTTATACAGCAAGACGGGTTTCCCGAAGGACGGCAATATCACCCTTCGCGGGATGCCGTATGATCTGGACGAAAACGCGCGGCTGTTCAAAGAGGTATACCTTCTTACCGAGCTTGCGAAAGAGGACATCTCGGCGGCATACGAGCGGCGCATCAACACGCCGCGGGTTATAGACGACATCGAAGAAGAAACGGTGTCGGATGAGCCTGTGCCTGTCGGGGAACCCGAAAAGCAAGAAATTCCGGCAGAGGAACTTGCGGCATCGGAAGAAGCGCACCCGGCAGAACCGACCAGTGCCGTTCAGCCGTCCGAATCGGAAACGGAAGAGCCTGAACCTCACGGAGAAGAACAGTACATAAATCCGATATACGCACGGTACATGGCGGTGCAGCGGGAAAGACCGGACGCCGTAGTAATAAACCGAGTGGGCGACTTTTACGAGGTATTCGGCGAGCGGGCAAAGGAAGTTGCAGAGTGGCTGGATATAACGCTGACAAGCCGCGACGTAGGTTTACCCGAGCGCATCCCCATGTGCGGATTCCCGTGTTACGCTGCAGACCTGTACATTCAGAAGCTATTGGCGCATCGCGGCGTGGCGGTATTGGAACCGGATGCTGAACCTATCTATATCCGTCCGCACGAAGCGCCGCGAGCAGGAGAAGCGGAACAGCCTATAGAGGAACATGAACCGAAGACGGAATCGGAGGCCGAATTTACGTTCGAGGCAGCCGAGCTTGACGAACTGAACGAACTACTTTCGGAAGAACTGTCAACGTCGGCAGAAACTCCGACCGCAGCGGAACAGCCAGAAATATCCGGCGCAGGCGAGGTGTCGGGGGAAGAACAAACTATATCGGAACCGACCGAGCCGGAAGAGGAAGAATATACCGAAAACGAAGAATATACCGAGGGTGAAGAACCGGAAGAGGACGAAGAAGAGTACGAATCGGCCGAGGAAGAAGATCGGGAAACACAAGCGGACGAGAAGAAAGACCCGAAAGTAAAGGGAAAAGAAAAATCTATCCGCGAGCGCAAGCGGAAAGACAAGCCGCAGATGTCCATGTTCGACCTTCTCGAACCGCAGGAAAAGAGCCGCGAAGAGCAGCTCATCGAGCGTCAGCTTTTGCGCGGCAGCGGCATTGAGGACGGAAAGTATCGTATTTACGAGAAATACTTTACCGATCCTACTGTCAAGGAATATGCGAAATTCCTGAAAGACGAGTACGGGATCGGCGGGTACGGATACGGGCAGGAACGTCAAGACCATAGCGGTAAAGGCATCCGCATGGAATGGACGGACAGAGAGCACCCCGAAAACAATATCCGCATCGACCTGAAATGGAATGAAGCAGCCGTGCGTATCGCCGATCTCATCGACGAGGATAAATACCTCACCGCAAAGGAAAAGGAGGACTACGAAAAGCGGTATAAACCGGAACAGGCAGAAAAACAAAGGCAGCGCGCCGAAGAACAGAAGAAAAAGGACGATTTGGTGTCCCTCGTCATACAGAACACGAACCCGATCCGAAAGCAGCATATTCTGGACGAGTACGGCAAGACAACGGAGCCAGCCAAGTTTGCAAAGTTTTTATGCAACGAATACGGTTACAGCACGGAAGCGACGAGCGAGTATCTCGCGCGGTACGATGCGAACGGGGTATGGCTGTCGAAATACGATAAAAGCGGCAACACGGAACTGCGCGTCTATCTCTCGTGGAACGATTTTGCGGAGAAGGTCAGCGATTTGATCGAGGATGCCCGTTATATCTCGGACGATACGGAAGAGCGGCTCAAACAAATCGCGGACAGTATGATAGAAACCGGCACAGAGCACACGGATGACGGAAACTATGCCTACTTTTTCGGTACGTTCGGGCAAGATGAAAGATTTGTCAAAGAGCATTATGAAGAGCTTTCGGAAGCGTTGCGGAAGCGCACGGAAGTAAAAGACGTTTACCGTGACGATTGGTATATCCATGTAACGTATTACAAGGACTATTGCGTTGAATTGCAAGGAACGGATGCGGCAAACCGCGAACACGAAGAGCGCGTCCGGGCGATCGCAGCGCAGATCGTGGAGGAAGGCACGGAGAACACGACCGAGGGAAATTGGGTCGTCTATTTTAACGAGCTTACGGGCGACGAAGAATTTGCAAAGACAAACGCGCAGGAGATAGCGGAGGAACTCGGTCGCCATGAAGCCGTAGCCGACGTTGAATTTGACAACGACTGCTTCAATACAGCGTTTTATCTCGATTACTGTCCGAACTATATTCCGCACGAGGATGAGGACTGGTATGCAGAAGAGTCGGAAGCTGCAGAAGCGGAGCAAAGACCAATAAAACCGTTTAATCGGTTTACGGAATTATCGTCGGAAGATAAGACGTATTTCGACGAGTATATCCAAAAGCCGTACCGCGAGCCGAGCAATTCACCGTGGGACACGGTAGAGGAATGTACGGTAATAGCGCCGGGAATATATTCTGTATCGACGGCAGGGCATGGCGGAATCATGATCGACAGGGCGCTTGCGCCGCATATTCTCTCATCAGAAGCGTTGGCGGAAGGCTTTGTGGAAAACGGCTGTTACTGTTATGAAGAGGACGCCGCCGAAAGCATCCCTCTGCGCGAACTATACAACAAGGGGATATTAAACAAAACAAACGAATATTTTACCCGCTTGGAATACGTATCGACCGACCCGGACGCAGAGGACGAATATATCCGGTTCAGCGACCTGCCCGAAATGGAACAGGAAAGAAAGCTCCAACAATGGAACGATGCGGTAAACGAAACCGTCGCGCATTGGTATCCGGAGTATTGGGCAGCCTATCAGCAGGCGCTCCGTACTTCTGTCGAAGTAAAAAATACTGACCTGAACGCGGTACTCGACCAAAGCGAACTTGGCGGCGCGAAATCCCGTTTCAAAGGAAACACGGACGCGATCCGGCTCATGAACCGGCTGTATTTTGAAAATCGCGAAGCAACGGAAGGCGAGCGGAAAGTTCTCGCCAAATATGTCGGTTGGGGCGGTCTGGCGCAAGCCTTTGACGAAACAAATGAACAGTGGTCAAAGGAATATGCGGAACTGAAAGAATTACTCACGACAGAGCAGTACGAAAAGGCAAAGGGGAGTGTCTTAAACGCGCATTACACGAGCAAGGAAGTGATCGGCGGCATCTATACCGCCCTCCAAAGATTCGGCATAAAAAACAACAACCGCATTTTGGAACCCGCAATGGGAACGGGCAATTTCTTCGGGTACATGCCGCAGGAGATTTCGGACGGCGCAAAATTGTACGGCGTAGAGTTAGACGAAGTGACGGGGAAAATCGCGGCAAAACTGTACCCGCAGGCAAAAGTACAGATCAAAGGCTTTGAGGAAACGAGCTTCCCGCAGGATTATTTCGATATAGTCGTCGGGAACGTCCCGTTCGGCGGGTACGGCGTGTACGACAGCGAATACTCGCGTCAGAAGTTCATGATCCACGATTACTTTATCGCCAAGAGCATCGACAGGGTAAAGCCGAACGGGATCGTGGCGGTGGTGACGAGCAAAGGCACGCTGGACAAGCTCAACCCCGTGGCAAGGAAGTACATGGCGGAGCGCGCGGAGCTTCTCGGCGCGCTCCGGCTCCCGAACAACGCGTTCAAGCAGACGGCGAACACGGAGGCGGTCACGGATATACTGTTCTTTCAAAAGCGCGAGGAAAGGATAAACGATACGAGCGATATCGAATGGCTGGGTACGGGCAAGACGGAGGACGGGTTCGAGGTCAATAACTACTTTATCGCACACCCCGAAATGGTGCTCGGTACGTTCGCAAAGGAAACGGGACTGTACGGTGCAGAGGGGCTTACGGTCAAGCCGGACGGCAAGGGTTTGGGCGGAGCAATTGCTGCAGCGGTAGCAAACTTGCCTGAAAATATCTACGAAAACCCTGACCGAACGTCGGAAGAATCCGAGGAGCAGGAAAGCGCGGATGTTTTCGATATTCGCCCCATGTGTTATATTGCCACGAACGGCAAGGTCTATATGCGTGTTGGCGAACAATTGGTAAAACAGGAACTTTCCTCTACCCCGAAGGACGCATACGAACGTATCGCGGGAATGATTGATTTACGCAACGAACTCCGTCATGTATTGGATATACAGTCGGAAGGTCGTACGGACGAAGTATTAAACCGCGCGCAACGGAAACTGAACGCGGACTATGACCGTTTTGTCCGAAAGTACGGGTATATCAACAGTCAGACGAACACGCGGCTGTTCCGCGAGGACGGGGATGCGGCATTGCTGTTTGCCTGCGAGGTATTGTCGGAGGACAAGACAAAGGCGACGAAAGCGGACGTGTTCACGAAACGGACGATCCGCCCGTATTCCGTGCCTGCGCATACGAGCGATACGTTGGAAGCCATGCAAATCTGCCGCAACGAGCGCGGCGGGGTGGATATAGCATACATCGAGGAGCTGACGGGCAAGGACTTCGATACGGTGCTTTCCGAACTCGGTGACACAGTTTACCGCGACCCGACAATGGTCAAAGAGGGAGATAAGTATTCGGGGTATCAGACGGCGGAGGAATATCTTTCGGGCAAGGTGGTGGAAAAACTTCGCATTGCTCGGTACTTCGCGGCGGAGGACACGGCGTATGCGCGTAACGTTGCGGCACTCGAAAAGGTGCAGCCGGAACCGCTGAAAGCGGACGAGATTTCCGTGCGCATCGGCGCGAGCTGGGTAAAACCCGAATATTACAAACAGTTTCTAATGGAGCTGCTGGATATTTATCGGTTTTATAAGGACGGCCTGCAAGTACGCTACAATGCGTTCGACAGTTCTTGGAAGGTTGAGCGTGCGGAACACGTCCGCAAGAACGCGGGCATGAACGCAACGGAGAAATACGGCACGAGCCGGGCGAACGCATTCCGTCTGTTCGAGGATTGTCTGAACCAGCGCGCGACGACCATTCACGATACGGTATTGGAGGACGGAAGGGAAAAGCAGGTACTCAATCAGGCGGAAACGATAGCGGCGCGGGAAAAGCAGAACAAAATCAAAGAGGCGTTCGCGGACTGGATCTATGCCGACCCGAAGCGCAGGGAAGAACTGGAAGAAACGTATAACAGTCTGTTCAATCAGATCCGCTTGCCGAGCTACGATGGAAGCTATCTGAAATTCCCCGGAATGAACCCTGCAATCGAATTAAGACCGCATCAGAAGAACGCGGTGGCGCGTATCGCGGGTATGGGCAACAGTACATTATTGCACCATGTCGTCGGAAGCGGCAAGAGTTTCACGATGGCAGCGTCTGCGATGAAACTCAGACAGTACGGACTTGCGAAAAAGCCCATGATCGTAGTGCCGAACCATCTCGTGCAGCAGATGGCGAACGAGTTTCGGACGCTGTATCCCACGGCAAAACTTTTGATAGCGAATAAGGAGGACTTGGAGAAAAACAAGCGCAAACAGTTCGTATCGAAAGTAGCGATGGGCGATTGGGATTCGGTCATTATCGCGCAGTCGAGCTTTGCGAAGATACCCGTGTCGCGTGCGCGGCAGGAGCGCATGATGCGGGAAGAGATCGCAAAAATCGAGGCGGCGATCGATGAAATGGAGGAAAAGACCAGAACGCGCGTGGCAGTCAAGAACCTGGAACGTATCAAGAAAGGCCGCGAAGCGATGCTGAAAAAGCTGCTCGATTCGGGCAAGAAAGACGACGTGCTTATCTTCGAGAATTTAGGCGTCGATTACCTGTTCGTGGACGAAGCGGATTCGTACAAAAATTTGTTCCTGTATACGAAGATGAACAACGTATCGGGCATCTCGAACGCGGCGAGCGCGCGTGCGAGCGATATGCAGCTCAAAATCGAGTATATCAACGAACTTCACGGCGGGGATAAAGGCGTCGTGTTCGCTACGGGGACGCCTATATCGAACAGCATGGCGGAGATGTATATTATGCAGTCGTATTTGCAGAAAAATACGCTGAAAGAACTGGGTATCGACTATTTCGACGGCTGGGCTGCAGACTTCGGCGAGACGGTAACGGCTTTGGAAATGGCACCGAGCGGGCAGGGGTACAGAGCGCGGACGAGGTTTGCAAAATTTACGAACCTGCCGGAGCTTATGACCTTATACCGCAGCTTTGCGGACGTGCAGACGGCGGATATGGTCAAACTGGACGTGCCGGAAGCGGAGCGGATAACGGTCACGCTGGAGCCGAGCGAGCAGACGGTGCAGATTGCGGAGGAAATCGCCAAGCGCGCGGAAGCGATTTACGGCGGGAGCATCGATCCGCACGAAGATAACATGCTGAAACTGACGTCGGACGGAAAGAAACTCGCGCTCGACGTGCGGTGTTTCGATCCGTTCCTCAAAGACGAGGGAACGGGTAAACTGGATATATGTGCGGACAACGCGGCAAAGGTGTATGAAGAAACGGCCGCGATCCGCGGCACGCAGCTCATATTCTGCGATATGTCCACGCCGAAAAAGCCGTTTGAGGAATATGAGTACGGTAAAGATTTCGACGTGTACAACGACTTAAAACACAAACTCATCGAGCGCGGTATTCCCGCAGAAGAGATCGCGTTTATCCACGACGCAAAGACAGACAAGGAAAAGCAGGCGTTGTTCGACAAGATGAACGAGGGAAGAATCCGAATCCTTATCGGCAGCACGGAGAAGTGCGGCGCGGGAACGAACGTGCAGAAACGCCTTGCCGCTCTGCATCATCTGGACGCGCCGTACCGTCCGCGCGACTTGCAGCAGAGAGACGGCAGAGGAATCCGGCAGGGCAATACAAACGAGGAAGTCAAAATATTTACCTATGTCACGAAACGGACGCTGGACAGCTATTGTTATCAGATCCTTGAAAACAAGCAGCGGTTTATCAGTCAAATCGAGAACGGGAGTCTTACGGTGCGCGAAGCGGAGGACATCGACGAAACGACATTGAGTTATGCCGAGATCAAGGCGATCACGGCGGCGAATCCGAAAATCAAGCGGAAGATGGAACTGGAAACAGAACTTACCCGCCTGCGCGTTTTAGAAGGGCAGTACAGAAAGAACTTGTATGCTCTGCAGGATAAAACGATAAAGGACTTGCCTTCGCAGATTCATACACAGGAACAACTCCTGAAATACGCGCAAGAGGACGAGGAGCATATGCGCGGGAAATATAATGCTGACGTATTCTCTATCAACGTGCTCGGCAAAGTGTATACGGACAAAAAGGAAGGCGCAGCGGCGCTCTTGGAAGCGCTGCGCTCCAACAAGTATGATACGTCCGTAGCGGAATACGGCGGATTCCGCATCAGCCTGAATCCGCCTACCGCTTTAACGGATACGCGCAGCGTTGCGCTTACGCATCACGGCAGTTACGGCATGGAAATCGGTGACAGCGAACTGGGGCTTATCACGAGGCTGGACAACTTTATGCGCGATTTTTCCGAAAGGAAAGGGAGGTATTCCGCAAAACTGGATCAGCTCAAACGCGACCTCGCGGTTGCGGAAACGGAACTGAAAAAGCCGTTCGAGCACAAGGGAAAGATCGAAGAAATCATGAAAGAGCTGTCGGAAATCAATGCGGAACTCGACTTGAACAAGCGCGAAGAGGTGGTGATTGATACAGAGGAAGAAAGCGATGACGAGGAGGTAAACTATATGGCGTTACCGGAAAAAGAAACGGAGAAAACGGAACCCGCCAAGCGCCCGCATAAGCGGATGACGGAAAAACTGTATGCGCTATATACGGACTATAAAGCGAAGTATCCCGATGCGGTTATCTTTCTGAAAAACGGTGACTTCTATGAAACGGTCGGAGGTGAGGCGAAGATTGCCGCCGATACCTACGGCGCAGCGACCTATGAAAAAGAGTTAGGCGGTGAGAAACGAATCGTAGCCATGCTTACATACGAAAATCTTGACGCTATGGTCAAAGACCTTTCCGAAGGAAACAGGCGGTTTAAGATCGTAGAGCCGGAAAAGGAAATCGAAAGAGACACAGATTTTTTGGAAACGGAGGAAGAGGCAAAGGCAATCGCGGAAAACGAGAAAGAACCGGAAATCGAGGCGGAAGAGGAAGATAAAGCCTATTATTCCGTCGTTCCGGAGGATGAGAAGTACCGCCTTTACATGATCGACAATGCCTGTAAGATATACCCTGTCGGTGATTTATATGCTACTTTGGACGAAGCGCGGGAAGCAGCGCAGACATTCGGCGACGAACCGCAGGAATGGGAGCGAGTCGAGGTCAGTTTGGATGAGTTACAGGAATATGCGTCCAATGCAGGCGACGAGGCAAAGATACAGGTGCCGATCCTGCCCGACTACTATATCACGCAGGAAGAAATGCACAAATACGGCTATCTGTGGAACGGTGTATTGCCGCTGACAAAGCCTGCCATGCGGAACAATTTTCAAAACAGTCTGCTGCTGTATGAAGACGATACGGAAGGATATATTGCGGGCGAAAGCGATATAGAGGAGCACGACGGATTGTTCGGGATAGAGCGCTCGGACTGGAAACGGTTTATCGAAAGCGAGAACGGCAAAGCGTATCTGGCGGCGAGATTGTTTGCATCGACGGCGGTCATGAAAATGGTCGGGGAAGAGTATTCCGGTACAGACGAACGGGAGCTTGGCGAGCATAATAAATTTGTTTTGCGGCTCAAAGCGGAAAATATCGCGCTGTCGAACTACTTCAAGGACAAGTGGTTCCCCTTACCCGAAGCGATGCAGCCGTATGCAGAGAATATCGTCAACGAATATGCGGAAAGAATCTTTGATACATACAAAATCGAAGCACGGGGAAAGAGTGAAGAAGATATACAATCGGAGCTTGAAAGCCGCATCAGTATTCCGTATTTTGCAGAGGAATTAAGCGATCCGCAGGTATTCAAGGATGCGGCGATAAAAGAGACATCTGTGCGCCCCGACTATTGGATTTCTGGCGAGGAAATGCACGAATACGGATATACGCGAAAAGATATGCTGCCGCTGCGGGAACGAGCGGCGAGATACCTTGCAGAACAGTTCTCTCTGCCCGTGTATAAGCTGTATCAGAACAATGCGGCGGAGCAGGCGACGAACGCGGGCGATATTGATGCGTTCGGCGGGATATTCGGTATAAAACGAGAGGACTGGGAAAGGTTTTTGCTCTCGGAAAAGGCAAGGGGATATTTCGGAGCATCGCTTGCCGCGGTGACGGCGGCGCAAAAGGCCTTGAATAACGACATGGGCAATGTAGACGCGCGGTTTACGGGTGCGGTGTCGGACAAGCTGTTTGCACAGAATAACGAAATCAGCCGATACCTTTCGCACAAAGAGCAGCCGGGAACAGAAGCGATGAAACCGTATATCCGACAAGCCATACAGGAATACGCCTATTGGCTGAACGCGAAGATCCCGTTCGATTACGGTTGGGATGCGGAAAGCATCGAAGCCGCCATGCTCGATTACGTCGAGCCGACAGAGCTGAAAAGTTATCTGAACCAAAGCGGCGGAGGAGTCCGGTACTACGGCAAGGACACGGAAAACACGGCATATGCGTATGTAAAGGGTGAACTGAACGAGCATACGTTCAAGGAAATTCTGGAGCAAAGCAACGGCGCGGATACGCTTATTATCGCCGCCGAATCGACGGCATTTGACATCGAGGCGCTGCGTTCAAGGTCGGTCGTGTATCTCGAACTCGGCAAAGAAATCCAAGAATTGGATTTAGCGGACGGGGATGCAGCTATCGGAAACATGCAGATAATCGTGGACAAACTCACGGCTAAACGCGCAAAACAAAGCATGGACTTGTACCAACGCATTCGTGACAGCGTTTTGGAAGAGTATGCCGAATTTGAAAAGGATTCAGAAGAGGAATTGCCGTATAAGCACAGGTTCTATCAAGCGATTGCGGAATATTTTGCGAAAGGCGGTGCAAACCTGTTGGACGAAAACGATATGAAAGCGCTGGAAAAAGACAAGGGGAATATCCTTGCCCGCCTGTACGATTACGACTGGGACGGCGTTTCGCATGATCTGTCGGACAGCGCGGAGATCACCGTGCTTATCGAATACTATAACGAGAATAAAGTATCGGAAAATGCGGGAACGGAGGACAAGGACTGTGCAAAAATCGTGAGAGAGCGGGCAGAGCGGCTTTACGAACAGTACAAACGGGAGCATCCCGACTATGCGAACAATCGAAGCAGAAACCTTTTCTACCGGAATATGCACGAGTATCTGCAATATACGGATACGCTGCCGTATGCGTATTTTATTGTCTTAGAGAAAGACGGGGATGAGATGTTGGCGCGGCTTTGCGAGTTTTACGAACAGAACGGCGATCTCGGGCTGCACACTTATGGGGAGCGGCAGGAGATAATCGAGCAGTATACAAAGAAGTATTACCCGGAAGTATTGCACGAAGCGGAAAAACCGAAGTATTTCGGCAAAGGCGCGGACGGTGCGGCGTATTACTTTTTGCCGGGCGGACTATCCGAGGATACTCTTTCGGATATAACGGAAAAGGCGGATGAATACGTCATAGCCGCGCCGAAGTGTATGTTGTCGGAGGAAGAATTAGAAAAGAAGTACATCACCTTCGTCAAGACGGGCAGGGACATCCCCGATTGGGCGGTGTACGGCACGGCGGCAACGGCAAAACACGCAATGCGGGAAGCTGCGGAACAAGCCAAGCGAGAGAAAGGGTATCGTTCTGCGGTAGCAAACAATGCAAGGCAGGCATTGGATAATTTGCGGGACGACCCGACGACGGAAAGAGCCGGATACAAAGAACGGTTTTTCGGAGCGTTTGCGGAGTTTATGGCTGAATCGGATACTTTTTTGGAAGCGGGGGATTATGCCGAGCTTATCAAGGACGGCGACGCAATAACGGAGCGGGTATATGCCCATTATATGGGAATGAACGACAAAATCGACTTTGAAGATTGGGAGGAACTCTCCCGACTGACAAAGGACTATATCGACGAGAGGTGGAAGATGCAGAAAGCAATGACAGAGGGAGTACCGCTGTACGGCGGGACATTGGAATACGCAAAGGCGAACGACGAGAAAAATTTGTACAGACAATCGCTGCAAGCGAATATCGAGTGCAAGCACGAGATAGAGCAGGCGATCCGAAACAATTTCGACGGTATGCACCTGAACAAAGGCTTTGAGAATAAGCTCATCGAACAGTTCGGCATGGCGCGGGTAAAGTACGTTCTCGCAAATACGGTACAGGAAAACGATTGGGACGGAAGGTATTCCCCCGAAACGAAGGAATGGGCAAAAACCGTTACGGTTACAGAGAAAAGCGATCACCGGAGTCAATTTGTAATCGGCACGCATCCCGCCGTTTTGGACGGTTTTATCAACCGTGTGCGGAAGGCAGAGAATCAGATTTTGAGGGAAAAAGAAAAAGGAGAAAAAGTGCAGGAAGAAAGGTACAGGACAGAAACGAAAAAGGATTTGCCCGTCGTACATATCGAAAAGGATAAGTACGGTCACGACATTGCCATCGTAAAGCGAAAAGACGATTTTGTGGTCGCCATCGGCTATGACGTGAACGACGGAACGTGGGCGCAGGGCAGGTACGATTTTCCCACGCAGGACGCGGCGCAGAAATATATCGATAAAAACTATAAACCGCAGGAAGAGGAGAAAGGGAAATGGCTCGCGGCAAAGGTATCGAAGGACGCGCTCATCCGCAGATATGAAAAGCATTCGTTCTTCCGCATGCCGAACGGGGAATACGAGGAATACACCTACAACGTATTTAACAACCGCGTCAAGGACGGCCGCCAGCTTGTCGATTTACAGAGCGACGGACACGAGCTTTGCTACGAGCTTGTATTCCCCGCGGACGGCGAGATAACGATCAAGACTCGCGACGGGGACGAAGTGATATTTCCTGCGGAAGAGTTCATTGAAATCATCGGCGGTACTACGAATGCGGACTATGAACGGAAAGACCGTGAGGACGATACGGACTGGTATGCGATTTCCGTGCCGCAGGAAGCGCATCGGGGTACATACGAAAGATCGTCGTTATTTTCCATGCCGTCAAAGAGCGAGTACGCGGGATACAGTTATTATATCCCGAACGTATTCGTGGAAGAGGACAAGCGCGGCGAGGACGGGAACATCCTCATCACTTTACCGGATGATTTTCATGTAACGCTCCGAAACCGAACGACGGACGATGAAATCGTAGTGACGCCGTTCGACCTCTATACCGAGTGCGACGGAACAAACGGCGAGGATTATGCCCGCACTCCCTCTGAAGCGGAAAAGAAACCGCCGGTCAGAATAGTTATTCCGACAACGGCGAAGATCGCGGAGTATAAAGCGCAGACGCTGTTCAAAATGCCGCATACGGGCGAGTACGACGGGTATTGTTTTTACCTGTTCAACGATCAGTTATCGCAGGGCGACGAAGGGATTCAGGCAGCATTATCGGAAAACTTTACGGTGCAGCTGAAAGATAAAAAGAACGACAGGCAGGCGACGCTTACGGCGGCGCAGTTCAAAGCAATTATGGACGCGGTGAGCGCAGAGGACTTTTCCGTCGGGCTGAAAAAGCCGAGCGAGGAAAAAGAGGACTTGTTCAAGGGCGCGGAGGATCAGCTCCGCAAGAACATTCCGGAGGAGATGCTTTCGCGCCAGAACTGGGTTGCGGTCAAGGTGTTCCGGGACAAGAAAAAGGATAAGCTCGTAAAGCTCCCGAAGGACGCGAAAACGGGCGAGGCGGCAAGCCCGAACGATCCGTCTACATGGTCGGGCTTCGATACGGCCTGCAAATTTGCGCACGAGAACGGCTGCGCGGCGCTTGGCTTTGCTCTGGACGGCAAGGACAATATCTGCTGCATCGACATAGACCATTGCTTCAATGCAAAGCGGGAGATGTCGGATATAGCGAAAGCGGCATGGAACGCTTGCGGGAATACCTATCGCGAGGTGTCGGTGAGCAGGGAAGGTCTGCATATCTTCGGCAAGACGAAAGGCATGGGCTTGCAGGTATTTTCGGACGCGGGGGATATGGAGTTTTACGAGCGCGGGAAGTTCATGACGGTAACGGGCGATGCGTTCGGGGAAGGCAGGAAGAATCTATTGAATCTCGACGAATTGCCCGTCAGGGATTTGCTTTCAAGGAAGTTCAGCAAGCACAAGACATACAGTTGGGCAGGGAAAGGGATAAAAGGACTTTCCTCGATGCCGGACAGAGAGGTATTGGAACGGGCATTCGCCTCGAAGGACGGGGAGACGTTCAAGGCTCTGTTCAACGGGGAAGATCTGAAAAACAATCATTCCAATTCGGACATGGCGCTGATGCGGCGTCTCGCGTTCTGGTGCAACGGCGACATAGACCAGATGCTGCGCATCTTTGCGGCGAGCGGCTTATACCGCCCGGATAAGTCGCCCGAATACTATGAATATTCTGCGCTGAAAGTTTTGAAAGATCAAAGCAGCTATTATCATCAAAAGCAGGGTGACAGCAAGCCGCGGCAGGAAAAGAAATCGGTGGGAAACAGTAAGTAAGCGTGTAAAGGATAAAAGGAACGGCAGCGGCTGAAAAAGCCGCTGCCGGAAATCAAATGCTTGTAATGGATAAGGTTAAACCGAGCGGTTTGAGCATTTTCAGGAGCGTGGAAAGTTTCGGATCGGTCGTGCCTTTTTCGGTACGGGCGATGCAGGGTTGGGCGATTCCGGAAAGAATTTCAAGCTGCTTTTGAGACAGTCCCGCATTTTGCCGCGCTTTTACGAGTTCGGCAAGAAGGCTTTGCCTGTATTTTTCAATATCATCCGGGGGTGCGCAGGGAATCCCTTTTTCATAAATGCCTTCCGCGGCAATATCGAGGTCGTCGTTCCAGACGATCCCGTACCCGCCTGCGTCGATTGCAGCTTGCTCATACAAGCCGTCCACGTCTTTAAGCGTGACAAAAGGCGGATATTTATTTATGAGAGGTTTCAAATCAAATTGTTTGAATTCGCCGTTTGCAAACCCGACGAGCAGAATATAGTCGGGGAGCGTTGCGAGGGAAGTGATTTTATGGAACATGATAAAAACCTCCAAGAACCTTTATTCGATGGGCGGAAGCGGGGTAATGTTCTGCGTTTCCCACATTTTGAGAAGCGCGTCGCGGTGAATGTCGATCCACTCCTGCACGATTTTCAGCGCCTTATTCGGCAGATCGCCTTCAAGCATTTTGCCTGTGCGGATGTCGATGACGCCGAGATATTCTCCGTACACTACATGAATATGCGGCGGATTGTGCTCGGACGAAAGGAAGTACATTTTGATGACCATACCGTAAGGAGATGACAGGCATAAGAGAGAACTCCTTTTTCTTTTTGGTCAGTACATTATAGCATATGATATATTATATGTCAATAGCAAATAAGTTATTAAATAAAAATTTCGGAGGGAAAATGAGCGAAGAAACGATGAACAAAGAGAGTGTCAAAGAGTTAAATGAGTACGATGTAACGCCGGACGGTTTCGTAACGGAAAAAGAAATGCAGGAAGGCGGCTATACAAAGGCGGAAATATATCCCCTGCGGTATATCAGGGCAAAGATTTTATACGGCATGGGGTTGCCTGTATATATGCTGTATCGAGACAATACGGAAAGGCGAATCAAGGATCGGCAGGAGCTTAACAGCCACGATTGGCTGTACGGCATACCGAAACTCGCATGGCAGGAATTTTTGAATACCGAGGGAGCGCTCGGGTTTATCCGGGCGGTAAATCATGTTGCGGATGCAGCGAACGACGTGGACGGTATGTATCAAAGCAGTACGGGAGTGGTTATCGGGGATCAGTTCAACCACATCTGTTTCGGGATCGGTATAGAGTGCGAGGGGTATCTGGACGATAAATTCGAAGAAAAATGGCAGGGCGTGCCGGAAGAGGAAATTCAGGAAGAGAGCATGGAAGAGTATTACAAAGGGATGCGGCCGTATATCGTAGGGCTTGTTACAGAATTTTCGTGCATGATGTGGGCGTGGTTTGAAGAAACAGACCTGGAAAAAGTTACGCGCAGCGAGATATTCTTAAAGATATGCGAGAGGATCGCCTGCAACACAGACAACTATATATTCGGCAGCAGAAAATAAAAAGGCGGAGGGGAGATGAGAAGAAAGAAAAAACGGCAGGAGTCGGAAGTTCTTATCCCGAACGGATATGCTTTGGAAGAAATATTGGATACGGACGATGCGGGGTACGGTTTGGAAAAGGAATCGCCCGCATACAGAGAGGAGGTGAAGTTGGTCTTTGAGCGAGAGCAAGACAAAAAATCGGGGCAGCGTATACGATAAACTGACGCCGCAGCGGAAGATGCTTGTGGATATGATCCTGCAAAATTTGGAAAGCGGCGCGGGGCTGTGGAAAAAGGGCTGGCGCTCGGGCGGCATGCCGGAGAATGCGGTGACGGGCAAGAAATACCGCGGGGTAAACAACATGTTCCTTACCTATGTTTCCATGCTGCGCGGGTACAGCGACAACCGCTGGCTGACCTTCAATCAGATGAAAGAGCGGGAATGGAGCTTTAAGACGGACGGAGAGGGGAACAGCCTCGGCAGGAAAGCGGGGGTATCGGTCGAGTTTTTCGAGCTTTGGGACAGGGAGACAAAAAAGAGATTCGACCGCAGCGTTTTGGACGGAATGAGCATGGACGAGCGGCAGGAGTACATGGACGAAAACGTCTATCCCATCCGCAAATACTATACGGTATTCAACGGCGACCTCATCGAGGGTATTCCCGAAAAGGCAACGGCGGTATTGGACGAGCGGGCAAAGTCGGAGCGGGCGGATACGTTTTTGGACTATTGGAGCGAAAACGAAGCAGAGATCGTCTACGGCGGAGGACAGGCGTATTATAGCCCTATATCGGACGAAATTCATCTCCCGCCGCGCGAGGATTTCTACTCCCTGCAGGAGTTTTATTCAACGGCATTGCATGAACTCGGGCATTCGACGGGTCATGCGAAGCGCTTGAACCGTGATTTTTCGGGCGGGTTTGGGAGTGAGAATTATGCTTTGGAGGAGCTGCGCGCGGAGATCGCGTCGCTGTTTATGGAGCAGGACTTTGAAATCAGCGTAAACGAAAACGAGGTGCGGAACAACAGCGCGTATATCCAAAGCTGGAAAGCCGCAATCAAGGACGATCCAAACGTCCTGTTTACGGCGATAGCGGATGCGGAGAAGATAACGAAGTATGTCCGGAAAAAGGAGACGGAGATGACCAAAGAGGTCGAGCCGTATGCGGTCACGGAAGAAGAGAACGAAAACGGGGAAAGGGTATACCGCGTGCAGATGATTGCGCCATACGGACAGACTCGTGCCGCAATGCTCGGCGAGCATGCCGACCGCGAGAGCCTTATGAAAGAGTTTGAGAAAATGCAGGCTCTGCCGTTCTGGTCGGACAAGCGGTTCAAGGAAGTGAGCATGGACGAATTGCAAACGGAGAGCATACGGCGCGCGGAAGCGGAGGAGAAAGCGGAACGGGAGCCTGTCGCGGAAGAGCCGTCGAAGGTGTATATGCTGCCGAGCGTGGCGGCAGCGATCGCGGCGGGAACGTATATCGAAGAAGCGAAACCAAAAGCGCGGGTAATCGGCGAGGAAAGTTATCTGCGGATGATTGACCGGGAATTGTTCGAGCGGATACAGAGATCGAAGGGCGGGGAAAAGTTTACCCAACTGTATAACGGCATATCGGTAACGGGGAACGAGGAAAAGGACGAGTATTCGCTCATGACGCGGCTCGCCATATTTGCGGACGATAAAGAGCAGGTCATGCGCCTGTTCCGCTCGTCAGCGCAGTACCGCGGCGAAAAGCCGAACGCGCACTATGAAAAACTTGCGGACAACGCGATGGCATTCGTACAAAAGATGCGGGCAGACATGGCAGTGGCGAGTATCAACGGCGCAAGCAGATCGCATATCGTCGCCAATGCAAAATAGGAGGGAAGCGGAAAATCGAGAGGGATACCATAGAGCAAGGCGATTGTTTGGAGCTCATGAAGGAGCTGCCGGATAAGAGCATCGACATGATATTATGCGACTTACCTTATGGCGAAACGAACAACCCGCGGGACAAGACTGTTCCGTTCGCGCCGTTATGGGCGCAGTACAAAAGGATCATCAAGGGAAACGGCGCAATTCTGTTGTTCGGACAGGGGAGGTTTTTTATCGACCTCGTAGAGAGCAACCGGGCGTGGTATCGATACGACCTGATCTGGGATAAGGTATTGACGACGGGCTTTCTGAACGCGAACCGGATGCCTTTGCGTCGGCACGAGAAGATAGCGGTGTTCTATAAGCGGCAGCCGACATTCAATCCGCAATTTGCGCAAGGAGAACCGCTGCACGGGAAGGGAACGGCGTATCGAACAAAGGAGGGAAAGAACCGGAACTACGGGAAATTCAGACAGACGGAAGATACGCGGGCGGGGAGCTGCGAGAAGTATCCTGCGAGCATATTGCGGTATGCGAAGCCGCATCCGAGCAAAGCGATGCACCCGACGGAAAAGCCGGTTGCGTTGCTGGAATACCTGATACGGACTTATACAGATAAGGGGGGGGAACCGTATTGGATAACTGTATGGGCAGCGGCAGTACCGCCGTTGCTTGTATCCGCTCGGGGCGGCACTACATAGGGTACGAGCAGGAGGAAGAGTATTACAACATTGCGAAAGGGAGGATAGCGGAAGAAGAACGAAAGAGAAATGACGGACATCTATACGACGGATAAGAAGTACAGCATCATCTACGCCGACCCGCCGTGGCGATACCAACATAAGGGGTGTAAAGGTGCGGCGGAAAAACATTATGCGACTATGGATATGGAAGGTCTTACACATCTGCCGATTCCTCGGATAGCGGATGAGAATTGCGCGTTGTTCTTATGGACGACGTTTCCGAAACTGGAGGAAGAGCTGCCATTGTTCAAGGCTTGGGGATTTACATATAAAACGCTGGGATTCAGTTGGATAAAGACAAACCCGAAAGACGGGAAGCCATTCTTCGGCATCGGATATTATGCAAAGAGCAATTGCGAAGTGTGTCTTATGGGAATCAAAGGGAAGATGAAGCCTGTAAGCAATAAAGTATCGAGCTGCGTAATCTCTCCGCGTCGGGAGCATAGCCGCAAGCCGGACGAGGTACGGGAACGGATCGTAGAGCTATTCGGAGATTTACCGCGGATAGAGCTGTTTGCGCGGGAAAGCATGTCGGGGTGGGATTGTTGGGGAAACGAAACGGAGAAATTCAATGCGGAGATGGAACACGGGAGAGAACAAAAAGCTCTCTCCCGGATAAATCCCCGCACGGAGCGCGGGATTAAGGAACTACTGAATTAAATCAAGGATAACATAAACGGGATTATTGCGGTCATTGACGAGACGGCAGTGAAAATGCGGAGGATCGTCAATGAAGGCTTCGAAAATCGAGAGGAGGGAAACGAGCTTGCCGTCGGGAATGTTAACGATCAGCGAGACGCCGCGTTCATCGTCCTCGTATTGTTTGGAATTGCAAAAAGAAAGAATTGCGTGCATGGGAATATACCTCCTTTGTAAATTGCAGCAAATCCGTGCCGAGGACTTATCGCAATTTCGCAGAAAGAGATAAAAAGCGGTGTATTCCGCAAGGAATGCACCGCAGGTGAGTTCAAAAAAGTTCTTGAACGGTTTTG